>Ga0255753_1005102_pt1 | contig 12737 bp, 10 predicted proteins | sample 041ome_10_FD_179953 | JGI IMG/M metagenome (GOLD analysis project Ga0255753, IMG submission 179953) | Coastal salt marsh microbial communities from the Groves Creek Marsh, Skidaway Island, Georgia - 041412US metaG (version 2) | ecosystem: Environmental > Aquatic > Marine > Intertidal zone > Salt...
AATTAATACCTACGAATGATTTACCAGAAAAAATTTTAACCTTAAGTGGTAAAAATTTTATAATTGATAATAAATCTTGTTCAGTTTTTTATGAAAATATTATTAAATCTAAATTTAAGATTATAAAAAGAGAAGATCCCACTTATCTATTAAAAGCTATAAAAAATAATACTGAAATTGATAACATGATAAGATCACATGTTATAGATGGTGTGGCATTAACTAAATTTATTTATTGGATTAAAAAAGTTAATAAAAAGAAAATTACAGAAGTTGATGCCCAAATAAAATTAGAAAAATTTAGAAAAAAAAATAACAGATATTTATATCCAAGTTTTGAAACAATTGCAGGAGCAGGTGAAAATGGTGCAATTGTTCATTATAGAGCTAAAAAAAATAGTTGTAGAACAATTAGAAAAAATGATATTTTTTTATGTGACTCCGGTGGTCAGTATAAATATGGTACTACTGATGTTACTAGAACCATCTGTTTTACTAAGCCAAAGCCAAGTATCAAAAATATTTTCACTAAAGTCTTAAAAGGACACATAGCGGTAGCAAATACAGATTTAAAACTCCACAATACTGGCAAAAAAATAGATAGAAGAGCCAGAAAATATTTGAACGAAAGTAAATTAGATTATGCTCATGGAACTGGACATGGTGTTGGTTTCTTTTTAAACGTTCACGAAGGTCCTCAATCAATTTCCAAACTAAATAAAGTCAAAATTCAAGAAGGTATGATTTTAAGTAATGAACCAGGTTATTATAAAAAAGGTTCTTATGGTATCAGAATAGAGAACCTGGTGTTTGTTAAAAAAATTAAAAAAAAAATATACTTTGAAAATTTAACTCTTGCTCCAATAGAAAAGGATTTAATTAATTTTAATTTATTGACTAAATCAGAAAAAGATTATCTGTTTAAATATCATTTGGATGTTTATTCAAAACTTTCAAAATATCTTTCTCCTAATGAGAGAAAATGGCTAGCCACTTATATTTAGCATTTTCAAAAATTGGCTTTGATTTAATATAGTAATCTTTAGTTCTTTTGCCTTATCAACTTTCTTTTTTGTTGGTTTGTCACCAATGATTAAATAATTTAATTTTTTACTTACTGTGCTTACTGAAGATCCAGAATTTTCTTCTATTAAGGATTTTACTTCTGCTCTACTAATCCCGTTTAGTTTTCCAGTAACCATAAATGTTTTTTCATTTAATAATCCATTTTTATCTTTAGTAACAACATTTTTTACCTCTAAAATTTTTTTCAATTCCTTTAAAATATTTAGATTAACTTTATTATCAAAAAAATTTTTGACTGACTTAAGCTGAGTTTCTCCAATTCCATCAATATTCAATATATCATCCGAATTTAGTTCATTAGAAAAATTAATAAAATTTGAAAATGATTTAAAATATTTTGATAAAATTTTTGCATTTTCTATACCAATATGTCTAATACCTAGTGAATAGATTAATCTTTCTAAAGAAATATTTTTTCTTTGATTAATAGAATATTTTAAATTTTCCATTGATTGTTTGCCCCAACCTTCAAGATTTTCTATTTTTTTAAAATCTAAATTAAATATATCTTGTGGTAATTTTATTAAATTGAGTTTCCAAAAATTTTCTACTATTTTTTTACCAAAGCCATCAATATTAAAAGCTTCTTTAGATACAAAATGTTTTAATTTTTCTATTGCAATTTTTTCACATTCGTATCCTTCACTAGAACATCTCCTAACTGCATCTTCTTTTTTTGTAACACTATTAAATTCTTTAATTGTTTTAGAACCACATGAGGGGCATTTTTTTGGGAAAATAAATTTTAATGATTTTTTATCTCTCTTGGTTTTATCAACTGAAAGAATATGGGGTATTACGTCTCCTGCTCGCTCAATAGTTGCTAAATCTCCAATTCTTATATCTTTTCTATCAATTTCATCTTCATTATGAAGAGTTGCATTAGATACTATTACTCCTCCAATATTAATTGGTTTAATTTTTGCAACTGGTGTTAAAGCTCCTGTTCTTCCAATTTGAATTTCAATATTAAGAATTTTAGACATAGCTTTATTGGAAGCAAATTTGTGAGCGATAGCCCATCTTGGTGAATTTGCAACATTCCCAAGTCTTTTTTGAAGTTCAAAGTCGTTAATTTTATAAACTATACCATCAATATCAAAATCAATTTTTGCTCTATCATTTTCAATTTTAGAATAATTAATCAATAAATTGTCAACACCTGTAACTAATTTATTTAATGGGTTTGTTTTAAAGCCCCAAATATATAATTTTTTTAAAAAGTCTGTTTGATTTTTTACTTTAAGACCTTTTTCATAGCCAAAAGTATAAGCAATAAATTTTAAAGGAATTTTTTTGGTATCCTCTGGGTTTTTTTGTCGTAATGATCCTGATGCAGCATTTCTTGGATTTGCAAATTTTTCTTTTAAATTTTCAAAATCACTATTTTGTATAAATACTTCACCTCTAATATCTATTTCTTCTGGAAAATCTTTAGCCTCAATTTTTTTTGGAATATCTTTTATAGTTGAAAGATTAACTGTTATATCTTCACCTTCTTTTCCATCTCCTCTTGATAGTCCAGTCTTAAACTCGCCATTTTTATATATCAATGAAGCTGATATTCCATCAATCTTTGGCTCTGCACTATATGAAAGATTAAAATCATCATCTTTAGATAAAAAATTTAATATTTTTTTTTCAAAGTTAATTAGATCTTCTCTTCCAAAAGCATTTGCCAATGAAAGCATTGGAGCTCTATGAGCTACTTTTTGGAAGTTTTTAGATGGCTTAAATCCGACAACTTTTGATGGTGATTTTTCTGAATTGAGAAAAGAATATTTACTTTCTAGAATTAAAATACTATTTTTTAAATCATCATATACTTTGTCAGATACTAATGGTTTGTTAGCATCATAGTAATTTTTATTATAGCTAGTTAATAAATTAATTTTTTTTTTGTAATCAGATTCTATTTTTTTTTTATTCATCTCAGCTAAATAGAGATTTAAATTTTTCTAATATAGAATTATTTTCTTTTTTTATATCTTTTATAATGTCTTTTTTATATTTTTTATTAAATACACTAAATGATTTTTCATACCACTCAGATGACTGATAATTATATCCTAACAAGTTAGCATATTTCTTCGCCTCTGACTCAATTCCAATTGTATAGTAAATTTCTACCAATCTATGAATTGCTTCTTCAACATAGATTGTGGTATCATAATCGTCTACAACAACTCTAAATCTATTTATTGCAGAAATCCATTTTTTTCTATCAACATAATATCTGCCAATATACATTTCTTTAGCTGCTAAAACTTCATCTATTAAATTAATTTTGAACATCGCATCAGTAGCAAATTCTGTATCTGGATATTTAGAAATTAAACTCTTAAATGTTTTTTTAGCGTCTATAATAGATTGAAGATCTTTCTTCTCATCTACAATTTGTTCATAGTAACACAATCCTAATAAATACTCTGCATATACTATATCTTTATGATTAGGGTAAACTCTTAAAAATCTAACTAATTCAGCCTCGGCGTCACCATAATAATTTTGAGAGTAATAAGAGTATGCTGCCATTAACGCAGATTTTGGTGCGTATTCTGATTGTGGAAATAATATTTCTGCTTCATTAAATTTCTTTGCTGCAAAAAGAACATCTCCAGCCTTAAGTTCCTTTAACCCTTCTTGATAAGCTTCTATCATTTGAGATTCTAGGTTTACTTCATTGATTGTGGATTTTTCAATTTCTTTTTTTGAACAAGAAAAGCAAAGCAAAATAATTAAAAAAAAACAAAAATAATTACGAACGATCATAATAGATTATACCTTAAATTATTGCTTTTAAAATATATGTTTGTTTTAAGCTATAGATTTTAATAATTTTCTATTTATTAAAGTATGAGGTAAGTTTTTTTCTTTTATCTCAAGAATTGAGAAATTATCTTTGTTTTCAAATACTTTTCTAAGCAACTGATTGGTTAAATAATGACCACCCTGAGAGCATTTGATTTTAGCAATTATTCTATAGCCAGATGTATAAAGATCTCCTATGCAATCAAGTATTTTATGGTTAACAAATTCTTTATCATTTCTTAAACCTTCAGGATTTAATACCTCATCATCTTTAACCACTATTGCATTTTGTAAACTTCCACCTTTCGCCAGTCCATTTTTCTTGATTAATTCAATATCTTCGAACAAACAAAATGTTCTTGAATTGTAAACATCAGTCAAATCATCTTCAAAAACTTTTACTTTATTTTTTTGATTTCCAATTATTGGATTTTTATACTTAAGTTCAAAATCTATGTCTAAGCTTAAAGTAGATGGCTCTATGGAAATAAATCTCTCGCCATCTGTAAATTTAATTTCTTTATTAATTTTGATAATTTTAATTGGAGACTCACTAACTACTAATCCAGAACTAATAATCTTTTCAATAAAATCTTTTGCAGATCCATCTAGAATAGGAACTTCTTCATTGTCAATTTCTATTAATGCATTATCAATCCCTAATCCAAACAACGCTCCCATCAAATGTTCAATGGTTGAAACTTTAACTCCAAATTCATTTTCAATAGTTGTATTCAATGAAGTATTAGTGACGTTCATAAAATTTGGGTAAACTAAGTTATTTTCTTTGAAATCAACTCTTTTAAAAACTATTCCAAAATTTGGCTCAGCTGGTTTAATGCATATATTCACATCTAATCCACTGTGCAAAGCTACACCATTAAATGAAACATTATTTTTAATTGTTTTTTGAGTTAAATAAGACACATTTGTCTTTTAAGTTGCTTTTAATAAATTTTAAAAACAACAAATATTACTAGAAAAAACACATTTAACTAAATAATTGAAAAAATTTTTCAAAAAAACCCCTATTTTCTTTGCTTTTTGAGATTAATTGTACTTCATTTTTATTTAAACCGTCATTTAACTTATTTGCCATAACAAATAACTCCATCGACTCTTTCGATTCTATATCAAAAAAACTTTTAATATAGTCACCTGACATATAGCGTTTAATATTAATTTGATGATTTTCTAACAACTTATCAAAATAAAAAGTGAATTTATTTGGAATAGAAATAAAATTTACTTCTAAAAAAAGATAATCGTCACTGTTATTGGCATTATCTAATAAAAAATTATTTTCTTTTTCGACAATGACCATGTGCATAATTAACAGATCTTGGTAATTTTCTTTAAAAATATCTTTTACTTCAACTAAACTGTTTTCTAACTGTTTTTGATTTTCATTTTTTTCATAATTTTTTTTTTTTAATGAAATACCTATTTCTAAAATTTTATCATCTTCTACAATTAAAATGATATTTCTAATAAAATTTTTTATCTTTTTTTCAATTTTATAAATATTATCATCAAGAAATTTTGAAAGAGTATTTAATTCTATCTCATCACTATACCCTATTTCTTCATTATATAAATTTTTTAAATTATTTTTATCATAAACAAATATTTGATACTTGCTTTTAGAGATATACAGAAAAGTTTCAAAATCTGAATTTTCAATCATTTAAAATAATTTGATTTTGAATTCTTGCATCTATAAGTTTATGATCATTTAAAAATTCTATAGCTAAATTAAGGGCAAGATTAATATTATCATTTGGTAATTTTATAATAGTATTATCTATTAATTCCAAATCCCATCTTTTAGATGGAAAAAAATATAAATTTTTTATTTCTGTGTAAGAAATTTTAGATTTATCTATTATTTCTTTAATTTTAAAAAATTCAAATACTTTTGGATTTCCAAAAATAAAAGGTAGCTCATTATTTAATGAGCTATTTTTGATAAATTTTCCATTAGAACCTATATAAAAGATTTGGCCATTTTTATTTATTTTTGCTAAAAATTTAGTTTTCTCAATATTAATATCTAGTGCGGATGGATATCTTTTAAAAATAGAATAATTTTCTACTAATGTGATTGACTCAATTTCATCTTTCAGATCAATTTTATTAATAAAAAAAATATTATTTAGATTAAAATTTTCTATTTTTTTAAGCAAAATTAATTTATTCTTAATATCTAATCCGGTAATATTAATATCATTAACATTTTGAAATTTTAATCCATTAAGATTAATATTATTTATTGAGCCAACTATCAGTAGTAAAAAAAAATATATTAAAATTTTTTTACTTTTTCGTTGTTGCATCTTTTAAAATCCACTCAATTAGTTTTATAAAGGACATTCCTTTATATTTTGCTATTTCTGGAACAAGAGACAATCTTGTCATTCCTGGTTGAGTATTAATCTCTAGTAAATAAAACTTATTTTTATAAAATTTAAAATCTGATCTAGTAACACCCTTACAACCTATAATTTTGTGAGCTTTAAGTGATAGATCCATTACCTCATTTAATTTATTTTTTGGCAGCTCAACTGGAATAATATGTTCAGTTTTTGCATTTGCGCTGTATTTAGCTTTGTAGTCATAAAATTTTCTCCTTGGTTTGAGTTCTATTGCTCCTAATTTTTTATTACCCATAATTGCAACTTGAATTTCTCTTCCCCCAATAAATTCTTCAATCATTATCTCTTTATAAGTTCTCAAAGAACTTAAAATTCTTGAAATATTTTTTTTTGTACAAATAAAAACATTTACACTTGAGCCTTCATTAATTGGCTTAACTACAACTGGAAATTTGAACTTCTTTTCTATATTTTTTATTAAATCAAAATTATTTTCTTCATAAGAATATTTAATATATTTTGGGGTATTAATTTTATTTTGTATAAAAATTTTTTTAGATATTGCTTTATCCATTGCTAATGAAGAAGCAATTACTCCTGAATGAGTGTAGGGTATTTTAAACCCTTCCAAAATAGTTTGAATATAACCATCTTCACCAAACTGTCCGTGTAAAGCATTAAATATAACGTTAGGTTTAAATTGATTAATATTTTTTGATAAATTACCATCTGGTTCAGAAATTTTTACTTTGTAGCCATTTTTTTTTAGCTCTTTTGCAACTTGCAAACCTGTATCAAGACTAATTAATCTTTCTTTTGAAATTCCACCTGCAAGTATTAATATTTTTTTTTTCAATTTATTCTAAAATTTTTATTTCTGTTTGTAACTTTACACCAGTTTTTTTTAAAACACTTTCAGACACAAATTCTATTAATTTTTTCATATCATCAAATTTAGCATTACCTTTATTTACAAAAAAATTACAATGTTTTTCAGAAATACCGGCATCGCCAAATGATTTTTCTAGAGGAACTGACTCTTTTATTAATTGCCAAACTTTTTTGTCTGATTGACCTAATGGATTTTTAAAAGTGCTTCCACTTGTTTTAATTTTTGTAGGTTGTGCTTTTTCTTTTTTTTCTTTTAATTCTATCATTTCTTTCTTAATCAAATCTGATTTTTTTCTGAAACCCTTAAAAGATGCACTTAAAAAAATTAAATCGTTAGGTAATCCACTATCTCTGTATTTAAAATCAATTTCTTTTGCTGGAATTGTAACAACTTGTCTTGATTTGTTTATAGCTTGTACTGAGATTAGGATATCTTTAAATTCTCTTCCAAAACAACCAGCATTCATTTTTATACCTCCTCCAACTGTACCAGGTATACAAGATAAAAATTCAAATCCACCCAAACTATTATCCATTGCAAATTCTGAAAGTGATTTATCACTAACGGCACTTCCAGCAATAATTATGTCTTCTGACAAAAGGGAAATATTATTAAAATTATTTGACAACTTGATTACAACACCATCATAAGTTTTGTCAGTAATAAGAGTATTTGAGCCACCCCCTAGAATAAATAATTTCTCCTTATTTGTTATTAATTTTAAAAATTTAAGTAATTCTTTTAAATTTTCAGCTTTATAGAAAATTTTAGTATTACCACCTATATTAAACCAATTCCTTTTTTTTAAATTATAATCAAATTTAATATTTTCATTAAATTCTGATAACAAATCATTTTTGTTAATGTTCATTATAAATATTTAGGCATTTCTCTCATCCAATTTGAGATTGTCCCTGCACCCATTCCAATAACTATTTTTTTTCCATAAATATTATTTTTAATATATTTAGCTAATTGAAATCTATCATCTGCTAAAAATAGTTTTACTTTTGAGTTTTTGATTATTTCTCTTGCAAAATTTTCATATTTAAAACCTAATGATATTTTTTCTCCTGCTGTATAAATAGGAAGTAAGATTACTTTATCTGCATTTTTAAATGCATAAGTGAAATCTTTTTTTAAGTCTTTTAACCTTGATATTCTATGTGGTTGAAAAATACATATCTTTTCATATCCCTGATAAACTTTATTTACTCCTTCTAACACAAATTTGATTTCAGTTGGATGGTGGGCATAGTCATCAAAAAAGTCGACTTTATTAAATGTGAAAATTTTATTAAATCTTCTTTGAACACCCTTAAAATTTTTTAATCCTTTTTTAATACTTGAAACTGTTAATCCAACTGTAATAGCCAAAGCTGAGGCTGCAACTGAATTTCTAATATTGTGTATTCCTAATAAAGGTATTTTAATTTTTTTAATTAATTTTTTTTTTATATTTGGCAAAATTATCTTTAAATCAAATTCAGAATAATCTTTTGATTGTTTAATATTTTTAATACAAAAATTTGATTTTATATCTGTTCCATATGTATAAAAATTTTTATTATTCAACTTCTTAATCAATTTTTTATTATTCTTATCATCAATACAAATAAAAGATTTTCCAAAGGATGGAACTTTTTTTATAAATTTAATAAAATAATTATTTAACTCATCCATAGAACTATAAAAATCCATATGCTCTCTATCTATGTTGGTAATTATCGAATATGTTGGTGGAACGTGAACAAAACTACCGTCAGACTCGTCCGCTTCTAAGATAGACCAGTCACTTTTACCAAGTTTTGCAGTATTGTTGATAGAATTTATTACACCTCCATTAATAATGGTTGGATCTATTTTGGTTTCTTGAAAAATCGAAGCTATTAGTGATGTAGTAGTTGTTTTTCCGTGAGAGCCAACAACTACAATATTTTTTGTTAAAGAAACAATATTGGCTAGCATTTCTCCTCTTTTATAAATCGGTAGTTGTTTTTTATTTGCCTCTATTAATTCAGGGTTATTTTTTTTAATTGCAGAAGAAACTACTACAATTGTTGCTTTATTAATATTTTGCTTTTTATGTCCAATTGTAATCTTAATTTTATCTTTTTTTAATCTCTCAATATTTTTGTTACTTGCAATATCACTGCCCTGAACTTTAAATCCCTTACTCTTCATAATGAGAGATAATCCACTCATACCTATTCCACCAATTCCAATAAAATGAATAATTTCTGATTTTGCTAATTTAATTTTCATTAATAATATTTAATAAATTTTGATTAACATTATTCCATGTATTTTGATAATTTAATTTTTCTAAATTATTTTTTTTTATAAGTATTTCATCTTTATTGCTCAATATGTTTAATAGCAAATCTTCAAATTTTTTTTTATCAAAATTAATTTGATCAACAACCCAACAGCAACCTTTATCTTTATAATAATTAGCATTTTCTAATTGATGGTTATCTTTAGAACTTGGTAATGGAATGGCAATAAATGGTTTTTCAGATAACGAAATTTCAGCCAAACTAGAAGCTCCAGATCTTGTAATACACAAATCAGCTTGATCTATTAATAAATTTAGATTTTGATCATAACTGAAAACAGTACTTTCAATATTATTTTCTAAATATAGATTTTTGAGATTATCTATGTTTTTTTGATTTGTTTGGTGAATTACCTTTAAAGTTTTAAACTTCGAAACTTTAATAATTGACTCATGCAAAATTTTATCAAATATTTGTGCACCCTGACTCCCCCCTATTATTATCAAAGTAAATTTATTATTATTATTTTTTTTTGATTTTTTATTATAATATTTTTTTCTTATTAATGGATTTATAATATTTAATTTATTTTTATATTTTTTTGGAAAACTAATAATATTCTCTGAATAACATATGATTTTTTTACAAAATTTAAGAAAAAATTTATTTGCTCTTCCAATTACCATATTGGGTTCTAGCAAATAAATTTTTATATTTAATATCCAAGCTGCTATACATAATGGTAGTGACATGTACCCACCAGTAGAAATAAGAATTTGAATTTTTTCTTTTTTTAATGTTATCAATGATCTTAAAATTAATAAAAATACTTTTAAAATTGATAATGGGAATAAAATGAAATTATTTAACTTGGGAGTATCAATAACTACAGTTTCATAAGATTTATCATCTAAATATTTAAGGCCTCTAACATCAGTTGAAATTAATATATTGTAATTTTCTTTTAAATGATCATGGATTGTAATTGCTGGAATAACATGTCCGCCAGATCCTCCGGTAGAAATTAAAATCTTACCTTTCATTTTAATTTTCTATTTTTCTTTTTGTTAAATTTAAAATTATGCCTGATATTATTGAGATACTTATTATTGAAGAGCCTCCATAACTTAAAAATGGTAAGGTCATACCTGTAGTAGGAAATAATCTGATATTAACACCTATATGAATAGTTGCTTGCATTAAAATTAAGCTTACACATCCAATTAAAACTAGTTTAATTTTATCATCTTTTTCAAAGTTTATTTTTTTAAAGACCATATAAATAAAGATTAAAAACAAAAATAATATTAATATTATGGCAACGACACCAAACTCTTCAGAAATTACAGAGATTATATAATCAGTGTGTGCTTCTGGTACTCGATTTTTTAAAGTTCCTTCGCCAATTCCTTTACCAAAGAAACCACCACTTGTAATTGACTCGATAGCTTTATCAGATTGAAAATTATGTGTTCCTGTATCTCTATTAAAAAAAGAAAAAATCCTACCTTGAATATAATCAAACTTAGGTACGTACATAATTAAGTAAACTAATGAAATAATAGCAATAGTAGAAAGACCAAAAAGTAAAAAGATATTTATTCCAGATGTAAAAATTAAAACTGCCCAAGAGAAAATAACGAGAAGAGTTTGACCTATATCTGGCTGCATTATAAGAAATAAAGCAATTATAGATACCAAGATTGTTGATAATAAATATTTTAAATAAATATTTGAAGTTCTGACACTGCATAAAATGGTTGAAATCATGATAATGAAAAAGGGTTTTAATAATTCAATGGGTTGAAATCTTGGTAAAAAAAATAGATCTATCCATCTTTTTGATCCCTTAATTTCAACACCAACTATAGGAACTAAAAGTAAAGCAAACAAAGTAATAAAAAAAAGAAAATACGAGTAACGAAATAATTGATTAGTTTTTAAAGAAGAAAAAATAAAAATTATAAATATACCAATTAAAATATAGATTAAATGCTTAAAAAAAAAGAAGTAACTATTTGTATCTAATTTATCAGAGGCAATTAATGATGTGGAAACTAATGAAAAAAAAAGTCCAATTATAAATAATAAACTAATAAGTAAAAATATTGATTTATCTATATTCTTCCACCATTGATAATAAAATTTATAAAAAAAAATATTATTTTGCATTAAGAAATTTTTTAATTAATTGATTAAAATATTTTCCTCTATCTTCAAAATTCTTAAAACTATCAAATGATGCTCCAGCTGGACTGAAAAATATGATATTTTTTTTTAACTTCTCATTTTCTAAATCAGAAAATATTGCTTTTAATATGTCTTTTAAATATTTTAAATGATTGATAGGAATTTTATTTCTAATATTTTTTTTAAATTCTTTATAGTGGTTACCAAACACAAATGTTTTTAAATTCTTGCAATGTTTTTTAGATAGATTTAATTTATCACCTTTTTTAGGAATACCACCTAAAATCCAATAAACATTTTTTAAATTTTTTAATAAATTTTCTGATGATGCAAAACTTGTTGATTTCGAGTCATTAATTATCGTTAAATTTTTATTTTCATAGACAATTTGTTGTCGATATTTTAATCCTTTAAATCTATTTAAAGTTTTAATTAATATTTTATTATTTAAATTTAATTTTTCTGAAATCTTTAAAATAAATGATAAATTTTCTAGGTTACCTGCGGATAAAAAGTATTTATTTTTAATTAGTTTAATTATTTTATTAGCTTTTTTTAAATCAACTTTAATAATCTTTGGATTATATCTTTTGCTATTTAATTTTTTATTTATTAGTACATCATTTTTTTTTACAAATGCTATAGACTGCCTAGACTGTGAGTCTAATAACCTAAATTTAGCACTAATATAATTTTTTAAATTTCTATGCCTCTCTATGTGATCTGGACTTATATTAAGTATTGCCGAGTATTTAGTGGTAAATAATTGACTATAATCTAATTGATACGATGAAGCTTCAACGACAAAAAAAGTATTATTTGTAATTTTTTTTTCACATAATACTGGATTTCCAATGTTTCCAACCAATCTACAGTCATACTTTTGGTCTAATAAAACTTCATGTAATATTTGAGCAGTAGTTGATTTTCCATTAGTTCCAGTAATAGTAATGCTTTTATTTTTGTAAAATGAGTAGAATACATCCAAATCTGTATAAATTTTGGATTTATTCTTTTTAAGAAATTTAGATAATTTACATTTTAAAACATCAATTCCTGGACTAATAATAATACTATCAAACTTAATTTTAGAAATTGCCTGAA
>Ga0255753_1005113_pt1 | contig 12715 bp, 5 predicted proteins | sample 041ome_10_FD_179953 | JGI IMG/M metagenome (GOLD analysis project Ga0255753, IMG submission 179953) | Coastal salt marsh microbial communities from the Groves Creek Marsh, Skidaway Island, Georgia - 041412US metaG (version 2) | ecosystem: Environmental > Aquatic > Marine > Intertidal zone > Salt...
TGAAGTGATGGTCTCATCAGTGCAACCTCCTAAAAGACTGGCCCCACCTAGGTGGGGCATTTTTTTTGCGCTAAATTTACCCAGCGGCCATATCTGCGCCACAACATTGTGGGCTTTTGATTTTGCCATCACATTGTGGGCACTTCGAAATCTGAACTTCTGAGCCATCATCAAGCGTAAGGGTGTCATTTACCAGCTCAACGTTACACTTGGCACAGGTTGCGTTGACTGCCATGCCGCAAACATTACAAGAATATGTAGACACAATTATTCTCCTCCTAGGCGAAAGATAGATGAGAACACAAAATCACGATTAGTGATTGAATAATAATAAGGCTTATTGCCCATGCTTTATGTTAGTAGCTTTTTTAGCGAGTTGAGGGTGTTGCTAGGTTGCGCGGGCGTAACTCTTTAGCCTAAAGCGGGGAGTAATTGGAAATTTTTTCCAATTCAATACTTTATCAAGGTGGGAGCGGGGGTGTAAAGGTCTGCAGTGGGATAGAGGTTTTCGGGCTTTTAGTGTCAATTTATTTATAGTAAAATAAAATTATATTTAATTTACCTAATGTGGAAACTCGAGTATGAACTTGCCCTCAAATCTTTCAAAACCTAACGTCAAGCCATCTGGGTTTAGAAAAAGTGCTTTAGCTGTCGCAGTTACCTCTATTCTCGCCGTCTCTGGAATGAATGTGGCGCATGCGCAGACTGTAACGATATCAGCTCCGCAGACCATTTCAGAGGACACGCTTAGTACTTCTTCGTCGGATGTCCTTGAGACTTCTACGGTTTCAATTGAGGGCGTATTCGATATTGATGGTTCTGCGATAGGTCAAATTGATAATGATTTTGTTGTTATAGAGTCTGCTGGGTCAATAACGCTAAATAATTCAGAGAATCATGGTGTTCTTCTCATGCATCTCTCAAGAGCGGAAAAGGCAAAGGAAGTCGTCGTGGATTCCACTTCTAACACTTCCAATACCTCTGGAAGCTCAAGTTACGAAGTCGATCCTGGCGAATCGTTCATTGATATTGCCACCGACTCACAATCTCGCATTTTGAATAACTCGGTTACCAACGATGGATTGATTAGCGTCACCGGCGGGTCTAAAACAGATGGTGGTTCGATCAGCGGTGTGCGTGTTCAGGCTGATGCACAAGAAGCAGTAGTAGATGGTGGCGATGGACATGGAGCTTCCCTGTTAATTTCGTCTGAAGCTAGCCATACAATATCCGCTACCCCTTCTACCTCTAGTGTTAATGTTGATGGTTCATCCAAAATAACTGTGAATACTCTCAACACCCTCAGGCATGATGCTGATACAGAGGTGCAAAATAATCTTGTTACCAACAATTCAGTAATATCGATTGACAATACCCTAGGTAACGCCTCAGCTTACGGCTTAGACTTAGTGTCAACTGCGGAGTCCGAGACCACCCTGGATTATGACGTTTCGGCTTATTCTTATGCCAGCTCCGCCACTTATTCGGGAGAGGATTATTCTAATCTAACTGGAGATGCTGATTCGTTAGCGCGCAATGTGTATAACGTTTTTGCTACTGGTCAGGTTGCAGATTCAACGGCATCGATGTCGAATAACCTTGTGACCAATGCTGGTTCGATTACGGTTGATGGGGTCGATAGCCTAGTGGGCATGCGACTTATTGCGGAAACCGAAGCTGACTCTGATGTGTTGTTAACTGCTAGTGCTGATGCTCAAGCTTATGCTACTTCTGATTCTGATGATGTCATGTATGCTGACGCTAATGCCTATGCGGAAATTAGTGCAACTGTTACTTCGCTCCGTGCGTTTGGAGAGTCGCTGACGGATAACAACAGTGTTACGAATTCAGGCGATTTGTCTGTAACTGGATCAAGTATAGAGATTACAGGCGTTGCTTTCTTGGCCGATTCTGACATTGATGTTGACGTTACTCTCGATACGCATGCAGAAGCCGATTATTCGGAAACTCGAAATGGCTTTTACAATCCCGATGCTAATGCAGTCGCAGAATCGCACATTGGTCTCGTGATAACGGAGGCAACTGCGTCTTCTACTGGACATGTGCGTAATAACACATTTGTTAACTCGCCTGATGCGATGATTAGCGTCGAGGGAACTTCAGATGTGGTTGGTCTCCGTGTGCAGTCTATTGCGGATGCAAAATTGGCGCTTACTAACACTGAGACTGTTTCAGGCAATGGTGCCCGCTACGTTGATAACTATCTCGCTATTGGGGACGTTGAGGTTTCTGCAACGGTAACAGTTTCTAACAATACCGTTTCAAACGCCGGCGAAATTCAGGCACTTGGAACTGGCTATGTAGCTGGTATGCGTTTTTTCGGCGATGCTAGAGCAAGGTTGGTTGCCTCTGATGATTCGTCTTTTGATTTTTTCTCTGATATGAGTGCTGATGATGTTGTCCTCGGTGCTGCAGCTACTGTTGTAGACAATGAGATCAACAACTCTGGCTCAATTATTGTTGATGGTGGCTCACGAGACGCTGCGGGTATTGAGTTGTTGGCCAATGCCGCCAGCCTGCATGACTATAGCTATGATTTTAGCTCTGACCTGAGTATTGATGGCGTCTATACCGATAATGCTCTTGCGGCCATTCGAGACAATATCATTACCAATAGCGGCATCATTGCTGTCGATGGCGGAGCAGGTGAGGACGTGGATGGTATTCGACTGGCTGCTATGACCTCTACTTTAAGTGGTAATACGGTGGAGCTGGTTACCGGTAATACAATTGCCAACACGGGCCTGATTTATGCGATGGATGATGGCGTGTCGCTCGTGGCGGACGGAGAGTCTGCTGATGGAATTATTAGCAATACCATTTCCAACACCTACCCAGGCCGTATCGTTGCTCGTGACATTGGTATCACAATCAACGACGATGGCACTGCAGATGTCGCGCGAAGTAATGTGGTCAATAACTCGGGTTTGATTGTTTCAGATAATCATTCCCCTAAAGACGGTGATTCGATGAGCCTGAACGGGTCATCATTAATCAAATCTACTCCCTTTGCATTCAATTCGGGCGTGACTACAACAAATGTTGGCACCGCAATTCAGATTCTGGGCGAAGCCGGTGAAGATAGTAATAATGTCAATTTAGATGCGCCGTCTTACATTGCGGGACAGTTTTTGTTCGATCGTGCTTCCAATGTGAATGTCGACCTGACTTCCGGGGTTTCGCATTCTGTGCGTTGGGTGTTTGATGACTCAGATGCGAGCAGCGGTGCTGAGGCGTTCAGCACAAATGGTACGGTGCCTTGGTTTACTAATGACGCGAACTTCGCCGGAGAAGATAATGATGGCGATGTAGATGCGCTAAATGGCGTAGATGATATCTTTGCCACTATCGACCCAACTGCCTTCGCGGCTGCGCCAAATATGCTTGCCGATCTGTCGGGTATGGCGTCTCACATGGCGCATGACGGGCTTGATCGCACAGGTAACGAGCGCAATGGCGTGTGGGTATCCGTGCGCGGCGTGAGCATGGACTACGAGGGTGATGGCCTTGCAACCATGGACCAAGATGTGCGTACCCAAGGTTTCGCCGTGGGTTATACGCGCGATCTTGGTGAAAATACAGATGTTCGTTTGGGCCTCATGGCTGGTTATAGCAAACAGAATTTGGATGTGGGCAGCTTCTATGGCGACGTCTACAGCCAGTCGTTTGAAAACGAATCCAAGGGTGCATTCCTAGGGGTTCACGGCAAGGGCATGGTTGGCGATGTCGAAGTCGGCCTTGGTATTGCTGGCGGTCGCCAAGACCATGAGGATCGTCGTTTTGTGAACGACAACTTGCAGTGGTGGGGTATTTCCTACGCGGACTCTGAGTATGATAGCCACTGGTATGCGCCAGAGCTGAGCTTGGCACTGCCATTTGCTGCGTCTGAAACCTTCACGGTGAAGCCAAACCTGAATGCCCGTTACATGGTGCAGAAGTTTGATCGCTACACGGAAACCGGCTCTAATTCGAATGCGACTGTTGATAATCACACAGTAAAGACAAGCGAGATGAGTGCTGGATTTGATTTGATCAAACAGTTCACCAACGGCTCGGTCACAACCCGCTTTGGTTATCTCCAGCGTAATCTTGAAGGTGATGACGATGTGCGTGTGACCATGATTGGCGACACAAACAATGTGCCTTATTTCACCGAAGATTTGGGTACGGGTTATGTGGGTATCAGCTTCCGTGCGCTTGTTGACACAGCCTATCTTGAGATTGATGGCAACTACATGACGGATGGCGATAATAAGGGTGGTAGCCTAGGTGCTAAGCTGAACGTGAAGTTCTAACCCCCCCTTTAGTTCGACAAAAGAAACACTACGCCTTAAAAAGCGTAGTGTTTTCTTATGTATGGGGTCTTTAAATTTTTTATGTCAAAGCATAAAGAGAATGTGAATATGAAAAACACGCGCATATTGATTGGTGCTGCATTTGTGATTATTGCGATCGGTGTATTTTTTTTGGGAGCAGGCATTAGTGATCGTGCGCCCACACAGCTCACAGAGACCAAATTGAAGCCGATTGCAGTAAATGGCGTTGAGATTCCAGTTGCTGAGCTTCAGTTGATGATGCGCGATCGACGCATTGCTGAAGAGCGTCTGAATCCGCAGACCTTGTCGGCGCTGCAGTCGGTACTAGTTTCAAGAGAGCTTGCGGCGCAGGCGGCGCGGAGTGCGGGCTTGGATCGCGATCCGGTTGTATCTACACGCATGCAGATGTCAAAAGAAGATGTCTTGGCCAGCGCCTATCACGCTTACTATCTTAAACAAAACCCTATCACTGATGCCCAAGTACGAAAGGTATATGACGACCTCGTACAGCGCGCGGGCGATACAGAGTTTGAGGTGCGCCAAATTTTTCTTGATGACGAAGCGAGAGCAAAGGAAATTTTGACGCTACTCGGTGAGGGTAAGTCTTTTGCCGACTTAGCAAAAGAACACTCGATGGATGAACCCTCAAGGGCCAAGGCTGGCAATTTGGGGTGGTTATCGCCGCTGACAATTCGTCCCGAGTTTATTGGGCCAATTCGCGCATTGAAAAAGGGTGCCTACACCAAAACCGCGGTTCGTGGTTCAAACGGGTGGCACATCTTCCTCCTCACCGACAGTCGCCCCTTCTCGCTGCGCACGTTTGATGAGTTAAAGTCAGAGCTGCGCCAAGAGCTCAGCAAAAACGGCTTGAAAGCGCATCTTGAAGGCTTATTGAGAACGGCGACTGTTGATGTGCAGTCGTTGCAGCCGGACACGACTGAATAGTCATTACTGAATTCACAACCAACCAGTTACCGCCATGAACAAGATCTACAAAACCATTTTGAACCACGCACTGCAGTGCTTTGTTGTTGTGTCCAAGCGCACAAAGGTATTCATACGAAAGATAAAGAGTTTTGTGCTTGGTTTGGCAGGGGTGTTCGTAGGTGTAGTTGCAACACAGGCATATGCAAGCGATTTAACCTCGACTGACTCGGTGATTTATACGCAAGCACCCTCAGCGAATAACCTGTCTGTGCCGACTGCTGGGGTTGTGGGTCAGACAGGTAGATCGGGTTATTACCGCTGTACATCATCAATGCAATGGGGTGAGGCTTGTGTTAACTGGTATAGCTATGGTAGCTACAGTGTTGTAGATCCAGCGGATGGTCGTGACGCACCGTCAAGCGGTTCTATATCCACATTATCCTCCTCTTCTGCTGGCGTTGTTGGAATTGAAGATTACAATCCGGCAACGGTGAATACCGATGGTTTTGATGTCGCAGTAACCCGGTTGGCGGGTACAATTGAATATGAAACCGTAAGTTCAGATGTTTCATTAACCAGTTCAGCAATTATAAATGCAGGTCAAGCGTTTAGGGTTACGGGTACGAATCAAAACGGTGAATCCTTTTCTATTTACTTTCCTGAAACACGAGTCGGTAGTACAAACACTGTAACGGGCGGGTACACCCTTACCCAGGTGAAAGACTCCATAAATGATGCAAACATTGGCTTAACAGCCGTTGTAGTTGAGGAGAAGAATGAATCGGGTGAATGGACCGGTAAGTATCTTCTTAAATTACGAGGTGCCGCTGACGTCGATACGAGTTTTAGTGCTGCGATTGAAGCAGCTGGCTCTGTGACAGGTCAGCTGTCTGGCGAGGCGGTAACGAACCTGAGTTTTTCGTCACTGACAACGGACTCTGAACCCGTAACTGCAAGCTATACGATAAACAATGCATCTTCAGGTAATGGAAGTCTGATATCGGATGACAACAGCGTAACAGTTGACGGTGTTGAGATTTCTTTAAAAGCGTTAGGCAATTCAACAATCTCGGCAGTACAGAGTGGCGCGGGTTCTGCGTCTGGTGGCGTTGGTGTTGCTGGTGTTGCTGGTCACTCAATCGTTTCGACGAGCCCAAATTACTCTTCAGTTGTTGTCCCAGCTGGGACCGCTTTCAATTATCAAACCACTGGCGGTGATGGCGGTAGAGCAGGAATCGGTGGTGCGGGTGGAGCAGGTGGTGCTGGAGCTGACGCATATGTAGACACTGTCCCTCGGATTGGCATCTATCTTTTATTCACAATTCCTGACACGGATGCCGTTACAGCTGTTGGAGGAGTTGGTGGCGCAGGTGCACAAGGCGGAATTGGTGGAGTCGGTCAAGTTGGTGGTCTTGGCGGCGAAATTGATTTGGCGCTTTCCGCCTCCACAGCCAGTGCCGGAACGCTCTCAACGATGATTTCTACTGGCGGCAAGGGCGGTGCCGGTGGAGTTGGTGGCCAGGGTGGCCGCGGAGGTCGCGGTGGTGACGCAGCCGCCACGGTAGAATCCAATAACCTAATCCCATACGTCTATAGCGAAATCGGTAATACTGGTGGTGTTGGTGGCCTCGCAGGTGCAGGTGGCTTGGGCGGAGATGGTGGTGCCGGCGGTTCAGTGTCGCTCGAAACCACATTTGCGAATGCGGTAGCGACCCATGGTCAGCAGGCCCGGAGTATTGGCGGTAAGGGCGGCACGGGTGGCCAAGGTGGTCAGGGTGGTCAGGGCGGCACTGGTGGCCAAGGCGTCGCGATGAGTGTTGGCATCGGAACTGGTATTGAGGATGGTTCCAGCGGTGGCAGGGCAGGCGCCGGCTTTACGGGTGGTCAAGGTGGTGTTGGTGGCGTAGGCGGCACGGTTACCCTCACGAACAATATCGGTGATCTTGTTGTTTCGAACATTGGTCTCTTTGCACTTAGCCAAGGTGGAGAGGGTGGTACTGGTGGTCAAGGCGGTCAGGGCGGTCAGGGCGGCACCGGTGGAGCCGGAAGTGGAACAAGTCTTATCTTAAACCAATATGTTGTGGTTTCGGATGGTGGGGCTGCAGGTGATGGCTTTACCGGAGGGCTAGGCGGTGCTGCAGGCATGGGTGGTGCCGGCGGTACGGTTACAGTTTTGAACAATGGCGGCACAGGATCTATCGTTGCAGGCATTAATGCCATTCATGCAGCCAGTCGTGGCGGTATCGGTGGCGTAGGCGGTAAAGGCGGCACGGGCGGTAAGGGTGGAACAGGTGGTCTGGCCGGATATGTGGACCCGATTGCAAACATTCTTTACGGGGGTGATGCTGGCAGTTCTGGTGCTGGTGGCGATGGTGGAAACGGAGCGGCTGGAGGTGATGGCGCCTCTGGTGGCAGCGGCGGATCTGTAAGCATCTCCAATGCGCAGATACTGCGAACCACAGGAGCAGTATATTCCACTGGCATTCTGGCAGAGAGTTTGGGTGCGATTGGAGGTGTCGGTGGTAGTGGTGGAGATGCTGGTGATGCTGGCATTAGCCCTTCAGGTAGCCGTTCTGATACGGTTAACTTAGGCGTTGTTGGTGATGCCGCTTGTCTTGCCGCTAGCTTTGCCTCTGCAGATGATCTTTGTACGGTTACGTTGTCTTTGCCATTGGGCGCCTCGGGTTCTGCAGGTACAGCGTCTCTAACTTCCGGTGCCACAAGTTATACAGGTGGAAATGGTGGCTCAGTAACTGTGACGAACAGCGGTGACATCCGTACTGTTGGTTCAAATTCCGATGCGATCATGTCGATCAGCATGGGCGGTGTGCATGGGCTATCTGACTACAACCCGAACAACGTCTATCGCAATGGGTTAGTAAAAAATATCTTCGATCAAACACTTTCGCAGACGGGTGGTGCTGGGAACGTGTCCAGCACAAACACGACTGCAACCGTGGTGACTGCCGGCGATCGCTCGAGTGCTGTTATGAGCCTTTCGGTCGGCGCTGGATATGGTGCAGGCACGGCAACTGCAGCAAATACTGGTCGACTCGAAACTTTTGGTAACGATTCCCCAGCGCTCGTGGCCGCAAGCCGCGTATATGCTTTGAGTGGCTTGACTGGCGCTGATGCCGATGACGTCACTGCGACAAACATTGGCGGCACGATTATAACCAACGGCATCGCATCTTACGGTATTGAAGCGGAGAGCTGGTCTGAAATTGGTGCTGCGGGCAATGTCACTGTAAGTACCAATGACGGTTATATTGGGATTGCTGGTTCTGGGGATGTGTCCGCGATCAGGGCCTTGACTCATGCGCAGGGCGCATCAGATGCCGCGGGCACTGTCACTGTGACGAACCTCAATGGAGAAATCGTCAGTCAGACGGCTGGTTCCGCCTACACGGTGGACGCACGCAGCGTATCCGACACTGGAAATGCAGGCGCGGTTTCGTTTGATAACACTGGTGGTTATTTGTGGACCAACAGCACAAGTGGTGCGGTTTATCTTCGTAGTAATGCCATTGAGTCAGCAGACACCTCCGGTGCCGTCACGTTAACTAACGCGAGCGACATTATTTCAACCGGCTATGGAAGCATTGCGGTCACGCAGCAGAGTGAAGATGGCAATCTCACCCTAACCAATGGTGGCTTGATTCAAGGTGGCGCAACTGGCAAAGCTATTTCGTTTATCGGTGGTGTAACCAATACGATTACGAATGACAATAGCCTTGATGCTAATGACAAAGCTGAAATCCTGACGTTTGGATCGGTTCAAGATTATGTTATTACTGCCACAACGGGTGATGACACGATCCATAACCTGAATGGAGCTTACATTCGAGGTTCAATTGATCTCGGGGAAGGTACGAATGCCATCAATAACAATTCAACTTCAGCAGTCGTCAAGTCCTTGATCGAATCTGGTTCAGTGATCGATCTAGATGGTGGTGATTTCACCAATGGGGCTTTCGGCTATTTGTCGCCGGGCGGCTTAGGCACGATTCTGTCGCCCGATACTCAGGGTGGTCGAACTGCAAATCAGGTTGAGTTGACGGGTGATTTTGTTCAGGCGGATGACGGTCATCTCGTTATGGATGTGAACTATGCCACCGGTTCTGGACGCACCGATTACGGTGATCACATTGCAGTTAGCGGAACCGCCACACTGGATGGTTTTGTGACACTCAATCCCTCAACGGGTGCGGGTAAACAAGGGACGAGAACGATTACCCTGATGACATCAACCGGCACGATGACGGATAATGGAATTGCGATTCATCCCTTTTTTGCGAATTCAGACTACTCGGACGGCGTTGCTTCAACGACGGCAATTTTCACGCCTAGTCTGATCGTCTCGGGTAATAATCTGAACTTGCAATACTCGATTGACTACAGCCCGAATTACCTGACGCCAAACCAGAATGCAGTGTCGGAAGAAATTATCAAGATTCAGGATACTGGTGTGCCAACTTATCAGCCGATTGCGGCGCAATTGTTGGACATCACAGACCCTGTTGATTACCAAGAGGCGTTGGATTCACTGAGCGGTGAGGGTGCTGTTCTGACCCAACAGGTTGCTTTTGCGGCAAACAATCGCTTTGTTGACACATCGCTCTCTTCTTCAACTGCGTTGCTGGATTGTCAGCGTAAGCCTTATAAGCAAGATCCAGAGGCGTGTAAGCGCGGATATCGCCAGTGGGTTGTGATTAATCGTAATAAGGTAGATCAAGAGGGCAATTTCAATGAGGCCTCTGGCCGCTTTGACAATCAACATTTATTTGCCGGCATTGAAAGCCTGATTACTGATAACACTCTTGTTGGCTTTGCCGCAGGCTATACCAACTCTGACTTTTCCGTGCCGAATCGTTGGACGAGCGGGTCTTCTAACCATTTCCACTCTGCGCTCTATGGTGTTGCTGCTGCTGATAATGGTCTTGGGGTGAAATTGCTGGCCTCAATTGGCCTTTCAACAAACGCGTATGAGCGTTATGCGATGGGCAATTTGGTGAATGGTGACTCTGAATCATTTAATTATGGTTTTAAGACCGAAGCGTTTTACCGTGGCCAGCTAGGTAATTGGAATTTGATTCCATTCATCGCTTATCAATCTGATAATTTGAACCAGTCAGCTCATAGTGAGGATGACATGTTGTGGGGTAACGACTACCAGCGCGAAAATGTGATGTCTCGTCCGGCATCCGCCGGTATAACAATTGAGCGGCCGGTGATTAGCGAAAACGGACAATTTATTCCGAAGCTTCGTTATACCTACCAGACTGAAACCGATTCGCGAGAGCGTTCTGTCACGGCAGCCTCGCTTGCTGCTCCTGGTTTTTACTGGACTGTGAATGGCGTTGAGCCTCCTAAAGATGAGCACCTTCTCGATTTGAGCATGAAGCTGGTGCTGGGGAAGCAGACGCATCTTGAGCTTCAGGCGTATCGCAATTGGTCTGATTTGTATGATTCGAAAGGCGGTAGTTTTAACTTTTATCGCAAGTTCTAGCCCGGGATTATTGCTGTTGCTGAGGTGACCTCTGTTAGTTTGACTTCGCCAATTAATGATTAAAATGGTTATTAGCTATGTTCAAAAAACTTACACCTCTTAAATATAGTGTTCATGCAAATCTAAGGCTACTGCCAATTACGGACTATGGCTTTGCTCGAAGTGAACTGATAGCACCCATTGTGATTGACGAGATTGCGGATGTGGCACGTGAATATCCTATCGTGTTTCCTAAAGGCGGTAAGTTGCCGGTTGTACTAATGGGCGTGAATAAGGACAACAATGCCTATGTGGGGGTAGATGGCCAATGGCTGGCTACTTATATACCGGCGCATATTCGTCATTATCCACTGGCTCTTGCTAATGTGTCAGATCAAGCCGCAAAAGGTAAGGTTGACGCAAAGAATGAGAGTCGCTTGCTTGTGCTAGTTGATGAAGAATCAGCAGTACTCAGTGAGGGTGAGGGTCAACCCCTTTTTACTCGGGATGGTAAGTTGGCGCACGCTAGCCAACAATTGGTTGGCTTAATGGAACAGGTCCAAAACCGCGTTGGCATTACTCAGCTGATGGTTCAGGCTATAAACGAAGCTGGCCTGCTGATGGAACGCAGTATCCGCATCAAGCACGAGGGCGAAGCAGAGCGAAATGTAGAGGGTGTGTGCTTAATTGATGAAGACGCACTCAATAAGCTGGACGATTTGGCATTTAACAAACTACGTAAAAGCGGCGCGCTGCCACTGGTTTATGCATCACTACTGTCGTGGGCCAACCTTCGCCACGGACCTATCGGTAAGCCGCAGCTGGTGCCGGAACTCGCAGTTGAAGATGAAGTAATCCGGTTCAATTGAAACATCATAGTCAAGATTATGACGGACTTGGATGTTAAGTCGTAGAACAAGAATACGTCTGCCATTGTGATGAATAAACTTTTGGAATTAGGATCTGCTCGCTTTGAGCCCGGTTATTGGCGGGGGCTACGCCAACCGGCGATGTTGGTTTCGCTGCGGCTGACAAGATTGGAGATTGGCGCCTCTGCCTTAAACAGGTTTGATGCCATCATGGACCAAGTTTGCCCCGTGCAAGATGAGGCCATTTTAACGCCCATACCTACATTGGTTGCCGATCATCCAGTCCTTGGCCGATTACTGCGGTTGACGCTCGCTATCCTGGCTAAGATGCAGATGCCAGTGATGGCCGGCGCGACAGCGATAAAGCCTGATGCTCAGGATAGTCATGACTGGGTTGTAGGGTTGCCCGCGATTTCAGAGAGCATTCGAGCGCCACAAGCTGCCTTTAGATTGGTGTGCTCGCTGATGAACGAACTGGCCGCAGGCAAAGATTTCAAACCTGATGCGCTAGTAGCTTATATGAATAAGCTTGCGAAGCAGTTTCGCCCTTTAGCACCAGGAGGTGTTAATACTCTGCGGTTTTTGCAAGCAGCACATGAGCTAGACATTCCTTGGCGCCATGTTGCGAATAATGTATATCAATTCGGCTGGGGCAGTCGTTCACGTTGGCTGGACAGCTCCTTCACTGATGAAACGTCGAAAATTAGCGCGAGCCTTGCGCGCGACAAAGTTGCATGTGCCAAGCTATTGCGAGATGCGGGTTTACCGGTGCCTAAGCATCAGCTTGTTGCCACTGCCGAGCAAGCAGTCAAGGTGGCCGAGGCCTTGGGCTATCCCGTTGTTCTTAAGCCTGCAAATCTTGATGGAGGTGCAGGTGTTGTGGTCGGTCTGCGTGATGCCGAAGCAGTAGAGCGCGCCTTTGTTGACGTCGCAAAGTTGAGCAAGCGCATTTTGGTTGAGCAGTTTATTGAGGGTAATGATCACCGTGTAACTGTCGTCAAAGATGAGGTGTTGTCAGTGGTTGCGCGCCGGCCTCCTGGGGTAGTCGGTGATGGCATACACACCATTCGGGAACTCGTCGATCAAATAAATAC
>Ga0255753_1005120_pt1 | contig 12688 bp, 10 predicted proteins | sample 041ome_10_FD_179953 | JGI IMG/M metagenome (GOLD analysis project Ga0255753, IMG submission 179953) | Coastal salt marsh microbial communities from the Groves Creek Marsh, Skidaway Island, Georgia - 041412US metaG (version 2) | ecosystem: Environmental > Aquatic > Marine > Intertidal zone > Salt...
CGATGCCGGTGGGAATATGGGTAAGCCTGATCGCAGAATCGGTTTTATTGACGTGCTGCCCACCCTTGCCCGACGCGCGGTATGTATCTACCCGCAGATCTGCCTTGTTGATATCTATGCTCTCCAACTCATCGGCTTCGGGCATGATCGCTACGGTACACGCGGATGTATGCACTCGTCCCTGGGATTCGGTTTCTGGAACCCGCTGCACGCGATGGGCACCAGATTCAAACTTAAGAAGCGAATACACGCCGTCGCCGACGATTCGCGAGATAATTTCCTTGTAGCCGCCATGATCGCCTTCGCGCTCGGAAATCACCTCCACTCGCCATTTTTTTGTTTCCGCATAGCGCGAATACATGCGAAAGAGGTCACCGGCAAAAATGGCCGCTTCGTCACCGCCTGTTCCGGCACGCACTTCGAGAAAAACGTTCTTTTTGTCGTTGGGGTCTTTGGGCAACAACAGTTTTTGCAGTTCAACTTCCAGAGCCTCGCGACTGGTCTCGGCCTGGTCCAGCTCATCCTGCGCCATCTCTTTTATCTCGGCGTCGGACTCTTCTGCCAGCATCTGCTTTGCCCCATCAATATCTTCCATCGCACGGCGATAGTCGGCAAAACATTTCACCACCGGCTCTATCTCGGCGTATTCGCGAGACAGGTCACGGAAGCGATCCTGATTGGTGATCACTTCGGGATCGCTCATCAGGGCACCGACCTCTTCATAACGGTCACAAAGAAGGTCGAGTTTGTGCTGGATAGATTGTTTCAGCATGGAGGCTAGCTTGTTCTCAGGTAAATTTGGTTTGGTTTAGTCTTCCGGCTCGTCGGGATTTTCACCCAGATCCAGCAGTCGCTGTGCCAAATTGATTATCTCACTATCGCCCTCGCTAATGGCTTTATTTAACTCGGTCGTTGGGTGATGAATGAGCTTATTGGTGAGATTACTGGCAAAACGTTTAAGCACTTTGTCTGCAGATTCCCCGGATTCCAGAGCCGACAACGCCCGCTGCAACTCCTGGTCCCGGGTATCTGATGAGCGAGCTCGGTAAAGTTTAATCAGGTCGACTTTGTGAGCCGCGCGGCTATCGCGAACCCACTGCTCACGGCATTGCTCAATAATTGCCTCGGCCTCGGTAGCGGCTTCCTCGCGCGAGCGACGATTTTCCTCTATCACCTCACTCAGGTCATCCACGGTGAACAAATAAACATCATCGAGATCGTCGACTTCATGTTCGATATCACGCGGAACCGCAATATCTACCATAAACATCAGCGCATGCTTTCTCTGCTTTAGCGCCGACTCCACCGTACCTTTGCCCAAAATCGGCAACTGGCTGGCTGTCGAACTGATCACAATATCTGCGCGATGCAAATATTCGGGAATATCTGACAGCAAAATAGCTTCTGTTTCCGCCAAGTCATTTAGTTCACTTGCCAGACTCTGGGCATTGTTGAGCGTCCGGTTGGCAATGATCAATTTTTTCACGCCCTGCTGGATTAAATGCTGGCTGGCCAACCGTATGGTCTCACCTGCACCGATGAGCAAGGCCGTTTTCGTTTCCAGCTCGGAGAAAATCTGGCGGGCCAGACTGACGGCGGCATAGGCAACAGAGACCGGATTTTTACCTATAGCTGTCTCGGTTCGAATGCGCTTGGCCGTTGAAAACACTTGCTGGAAAGTGCGGTGCAACCCGGAACTGAGGGTTCCAGCATCCAAGGCTACCGCATAAGCCGATTTAAGTTGCCCCAGAATTTGGGGCTCACCCAAAATTAATGAATCCAGCCCACTGGCAACTTTCATCAAATGCGACGCTGCATCATCATCCGTCACCACATAATTGACATCATCCAGCATGCTGGCATCCAGCCCGTGCCATTTAGCCATCCACTCAAGTGCACGCTTTGGCGACTCATTCGTTTCAAGGTAGAGTTCTGTGCGGTTGCAGGTAGACAGGATAGCCAAACCCTCATTCCCCAGGTTTTCCTGCGCGTCAAGCAGCGCCGGCACCAAAGATTTGGGCTCGAAGGCGACACGCTCGCGGACTTCCACGGGTGCGGTATTGTGATTAATGCCAAGAACGATGAACACGTTGGAGAGTCTAAAGACTTTTAATTTTTAGGCCACTATTTAGGCGACTAGCGGGAATGGGCGTAATTTTCATGGCTCAGGCAAACAAACACAAGCGCTAATAAATGTTGCGACGCAGATAACAAAGTTGCAACGCATTCGCGGCCTATATTCTGTACTATTGGAATCCAACCAGCACTGAACTTACGAATAAAACCAAAACAACCTTTTGGGATACCTCACTAGATGCCAAATAACCTTCTCAAACATTTTTTCCTGGCCGGCTTTTTGTTGGCCACCCTAGCTGCGTGTAGCAATCAGGACATAAAGCCATCGGGTGACGAATCCGCAGAATCCGCAGAGCCCGGTGCTGGCTCAGCCCAGGAAATGCCCACCAGAGAGGAAATTGAAGCACAGGCGCAAGAAATTCCCGAACGCCCGATGGATGCGGAGACCATGGCACTTCTGCTGGAGGCCGAACTCGCTCTCTTTCGTGGGGAATTGGAACTGGCATTGGACATCTATGAGCAATTGACCAGCTCTACCGAAGACGTAGGCATTGCCCAGCGCAGTGCTGAAATTGCCATGGCGACTGGCGATCCCTTCCGATTTCTCGATGCGGCTCTCTATTATCTGGAATTAGCGCCAGAGAGCGATATTTATGCATTTGAGTTGGCCGTTCGGGCACTGGCGCGCAGTGCAGAAATCGAGGGAGCCTGGGCATTGCTGTCCGAATATCCGGAACGCACATACCAGCTGAGACTCGCAACATCCGAGGCCGTCAGACTGGCCGGACAGATGCAGGACAAATATCAAATTGAATGGCTGTTGGGCAAGATTCTGGAAGCTTACGGCGAAAATACCGAGAACACCGAAGTACAGCTGTCTCTGGGGATAATCTATGAAGCCCTGAAAAATCATGAAATGGCTCGTGTATATGCCGAGAGAGCCAGTGTTGCCGAACCAGATAGCATGCTGGCTTTCCGCCTGCGCTTAAACGCCCTGATTGGCATTGGGGACAATAACGAAGCGGTTAAAGTAATTACTGCATGGATAGAAGAACATCGGGATGATGCCGAGACCCGTATCTCCCTGGCCAAAATGCTGGTGTCGATTGACCAGCAGGCGGCGCTTCCTGTCCTTGAAGAGCTGGCCGAAGACTACCCTTGGTCAGGAGAGCTATTGCTCATTACGGCACAAATACATTTGGCAAGTGACACCCCGGAAACAGCGATACCCTATTACCAAAAATTAGCCCAGCTTGGCGAATTTCGAGCAATTGCCTTCTTTAATATAGCCAGAATATATGAGCGACAAGAGGAACTGGAGCTCGCCGCACAAAACTACGCCCAGGTAACCACAGCAAATATTTCTGAAGAAGACATGGATATGTTGTTTGAAGCCCAACTGCGCCTGGGGCGACTGCGTTATCTCATTGGTGAAGATGGGCACAGTGTGTTTGAGGAAATGCGCGTTGCCTACACGGACCAAGCCGTATCACTTTTTCATGAAGAGGCCAGCATCCTGATGGATCTTGGTTCTTACCCGGATGCAATTACCTTACTCACGCAAGGCATTGCCGACCAGCCGGATGCAGAATCCCTCTATTACAGTCGCTCCGTGGCTTATGAGCGCAATAACCAGGTAGATTTGGCACTTGCTGATTTGCGAACCATGCTGGCCAAGGATGAAAACAATTCCATGGCATTAAATGCGCTGGGCTACATGCTGACCACTAATGACGGCGATTTACAGGAAGCCAACAACCTGATTGATCGCGCACTGGAACTGAACCCGGACGATCCAGCCATCATCGACAGCAAAGGCTGGGTACTTTTCAAAATGGGCGAATTCGAAGAGGCGCTCACGTACCTGCAACGCGCCCATGATTCGCTTGTTGACGAAGAAGTGATTTCTCATCTGGCGGAAGTCCTTCTTAATCTTGGCCGCGAGGAAGAAGCCCGTCAGGTTCTGCAAGATGGTGCGGAGAATTTACCCTACAGTGAATTAATCCCTGAAACCAGAACCCGATTGGGTCTGGACGACTAGCCCGGAAGATCACATCCATGCGTTATTGGAGCGTGCTATCCGCAGTGCTTTTCTCCCTGCTGACAGCCTGCAGCAATCTGGATAGCAGCCCGCCTCCCCCGACTTCTTTCTCAGGCGAAAACTGGCATGCGCGTGGTCGATTTTCTTACAGTTCCGACGAAATCTCTGAAAGCGGCAACTTTGATTGGCGACAAATGGGGAGCAGCTATCAAGTCCGCCTTTATGGCCCTTTGGGAATGGGTACCGTCAGGATCTCCGGCAACCCCAATCTGGTTCGCATTCAATCCGGTGACCAGGACATCAGCTCCGATCAACCCCTAAGCCTGATGTACAACATGACCGGATTGGAGATCCCGCTGGCTTCACTGCCCCACTGGCTATTGGGAAACCCGGCCGGCAAAAATGCCAGCAACCGCGTTTCCAATGCTGACAGCACCAGCGCTGAATTCACCGAGTACGGCTGGCACCTGACCTACCCGGGTTACCAGGATTCCGATTCAGGCCGAACCATTCCGCAGGAACTGCAAGCCCATAAAGACTCCGTTGAACTGCGATTACTCATCCGCTCCTTCGAAACCCTTTGATCGATGAACCCTTCAATCCGACTGCCCGCTCCGGCAAAACTTAACCTGTTCTTGCATATTCTTGGGCAGCGCGAGGATGGATACCACAATCTTGAAACCCTCTTTCAAATTCTTGACTGGGGAGACGCACTTGAATTCGAACTGGCTGACAGTCTTGAACTGGAGCAATTTCCTCCCGCTGACTTCCCCGATGAAGACAATCTGGTCTTACGGGCGGCAAAAAAATTACAGGATTTTTCTGGCTGTTCGCTGGGCGCTCGCATCAAGCTTCACAAAAAGATTCCCATGGGTGCCGGTCTTGGCGGCGGAAGTTCTGATGCCGCCACAACCCTGCTGGGCTTGAATCGTCTTTGGAACCTGGAACTCAGTATCGAGCAACTGGCTGAATTGGGATTGTCACTTGGCGCAGACGTGCCGGTTTTTGTTTGCGGACAGACAGCTTTGGCACTCGGAATCGGTGAACAGCTCTACCCTGTCGAGCTGGAAGAAAACTGGTTTCTGGTCGTGACACCGCTCATTCATATTTCCACGGCAGGCATCTTTTTACACCCGGAGTTAACACGTAATGGGGAATCCATTGTAGACAGTCAAGAAAGTCGGTTGACATGCGTCGGGAGGAACAGCAAAATACGCGCCCTCGCTGACTTGGCGGCCCGAAATGACTGCCAGACAGTGGTGGAAAAGCTCCATCCGGAAGTCGCCAGAATGCGTCAGGCACTGGAAAATTTCGGTTCAGTGAGAATGTCGGGAACTGGTTCAAGTTTATTTATGCAGTTTTCGGACGCAACTCAAGCTGAGCACGCACTGGAACATTTACGGGCCAGTGAATCGATCAAAGCCAATGAATACAAGGCTTTTATCGCTCGGGGAGTAAACCAGTCGGCAGTTCATAATGAGTTAGCAGACTGCCAGATGTAGTGAATTCTATACAAGTTCGCCAGACAAGCGGGCTTTGGAAAGTGAAAATTGGGGTGTCGCCAAGCGGTAAGGCAACGGGTTTTGATCCCGTCATGCGGAGGTTCGAATCCTCCCACCCCAGCCAACCACCTGACTGGTCTGAGAGCGACCCAAAAAGCTCAAGATAACAATGGCTAACTTAATGGTATTCACCGGGAGTTCAAACCCGGGCCTTGTCAAAGACACTTGCGGACACCTTGGAGTGCCCTTGGGCAGAATTGACGTGGGCAAGTTTTCCGATGGCGAAATAGCTGTTGAACTACAAGAAAACGTTCGTGGTCGTGACACATTTATTGTTCAATCGACCTGCGCACCAACCAATGACAACCTGATGGAGTTATTGGTCATTGCCGATGCGCTGAGACGCTCTTCGGCAACCAGAATTACGGCTGTTATTCCCTATTTTGGTTATGCACGCCAGGATCGCCGGGTACGATCTGCACGTGTGCCTATCACGGCAAAAGTGGTCGCCGACATGATTGCAGCCGTGGGAGTTGATCGAGTTCTTACCATTGATCTACACGCCGAGCAGATCCAGGGCTTTTTCGATATGCCCGTGGATAATATTTATGGCGCGCCCATCCTGATTGAAGATATTTCTCGTCAGGGCTACAAGGATTTACTGGTGGTATCACCAGATATTGGCGGTGTAGTCCGGGCGCGTGCTGTTGCTAAACAGCTGGGAACAGACCTGGCAATTATCGACAAACGCCGTCCAGCGGCCAATGTCGCTGAAGTAATGAACATTATTGGTGAAGTTGAAGGGCGCACTTGCGTTCTGGTTGACGACATCATTGATACAGCCGGCACACTTTGTACTGCTGCCGGAGCGCTTAAAGATGCGGGCGCCAAGAAAGTTGTCGCCTACTGTACGCACCCGGTTTTATCCGGCAAAGCCATTGACAACATCAATGGCTCAAGAATGGACGAATTGGTCGTTACCGAGACCATCCCACTGTGTGAAGAGGCTAAAAAATGTAGCCGAATTCGCCAACTAAGCCTGGGGAAAATGCTCGCCGAGGCCATGCGCCGGGTGAGCAACGAAGAGTCCATTAGCGCGATGTTTCCCTATTAAAAAATTGGGCAACAAACCAAATTAACCGTCGAACGCATGTGCGGGCGACATTAACCAACCCCCTTGGATACGGTCGCAGTTGAGAAGGGTTACTTAAAGGAGTCCAGACATGTCTGACTTTGAATTAAATGCGAAGATCCGCGAGGACAAAGGGAAAGGTGCGAGCCGCCGCCTTCGTCGTCTCGCGCACGAAGTCCCGGCCATTATTTACGGCGGGAAAAAAGATCCTGTAATGATTTCACTTTCTCACAAGGATTTTGCCCACTCCCTGAGCAACGAAGCGTTTTATTCGCACATCGTTACCCTCAATGTGGAAGGCAAATCCGAGGATGTGATTCTTAAAGATGTTCAGCGTCATCCACATAAGCCATTCATTACACATGCTGATTTTTATCGCATCGATAAGAACCAGAAGCTAACCGTGAAAGCACCGCTTCACTTCATAAATGAAGATCAGTGCTACGGCGTCAAAATGGAAGGTGGTGTGATTACTCACAGCATTACTGAACTGGAGATCAGCTGTCTCCCAGCCGACCTGCCAGAGTACATTGCCATCGACATGACTGATTTGAAGATGGACGAAATCCTGCACATTTCTGACATTAAGCTGCCTGAAGGTGTTGAGAGTGTTGCTCTGTCACACGGCGACGATCACGATCTCCCGGTTGCTGCCATTCATATGCCTCGTGCTGCTCTTGAAGAAGAAGAGCCTGTCGAAGCCGAAGATGATGCAGCTGATACTGAAGCAGAAGATAAAGCAGAAGGCGATACCGAGGGCGAAGACGAGGATTAATCCTGTCTTCTCCCAGACCTCCGGGAGGCTGGGCCTTATTCATGAATAATCGCCTCAAGCTGATCGTTGGTCTAGGAAATCCGGGTGCACAATACGCAGGCACCCGACACAACGCGGGCGAGGACTTTGTTGAGTCTCTCGCCCGTCGTTTTTCTGGCGAACTCAAACCTGACAGCAAGTATTTTGGCCGAACCGGCCAGATTCAACTGGGCTCACAAACAGTAAAACTTCTGATTCCCGAGACTTACATGAATCGAAGCGGGCAGTCTGTAGGCCCACTGGCAGGTTTTTTTAAAATTCATCCAGAAGAGATATTGATCGCACACGACGAGCTGGATTTACCCCCGGGCACCAATCGCCTCAAATTTGGCGGCGGTCATGGTGGGCACAACGGCTTGAAAAGTGTCATCGCCAGTCTTGGAAACAGTCGGGATTTTTATCGTTTACGCATAGGTATCGGACACCCTGGCTCTGCCAGTGACGTGGTCGATTATGTACTTAGAAAAGCATCGCCCGATGACCAAATTGCCATTGAGCGCGGCATCGATAAAGCCATCGCACTGGCACCAGACTTTGCCGATGGCAAATGGGAGCAAGCCATGAAAACCTTGCACACCAAGGCAACACCCGAAGACCAAACTGTTTCGGAATAACACCTTAGGAATTTATTAGTCATGGGATTTAATTGCGGTATTGTCGGCCTGCCCAATGTAGGCAAATCAACGCTTTTTAATGCACTAACCAAGGCAGGTATCGATGCGGAAAATTTCCCGTTTTGTACCATCGAACCCAACACGGGAATTGTTTCTGTTCCCGACCCAAGGCTTCATGCCCTTGCTGCGATTGTCAATCCAGAAAAAATTATTCCCGCCACAATGGAGTTTGTCGATATCGCTGGCTTGGTTGCCGGGGCGTCCAAAGGCGAAGGCCTGGGTAACCAGTTTTTAGGCAATATCCGCGAAACCGATGCCATCGCCCACGTGGTTCGCTGTTTTGACGACAGCAACGTGGTGCATGTTGAAGGTCAGATTGACCCTGCAAGTGATATTGAGGTCATCAACACTGAGTTAGCGCTTGCTGACTTGGATACTGTCGAAAAAGCGCATCAGCGCTCCCTTAAAATGGCAAAAGGTCAGGACAAGGATGCCATCGCGTTGAAGAATATATGCGAAAAAATTCTTCCGCATCTGAACGAAGCCAAACCCTTGCGCAGCTATAGCCTCACCAGCGATGAAAGAAAATTGCTGCGCCAGCTTTCCCTGCTAACACTGAAACCGACACTCTATATTGCCAATGTCGATGAGAATGGGTTCGAGAACAACCCATACCTAGACAAGGTCCGCGCTATTGCTGCCGAGGAAAATGCAGAAGTTGTCGCTATCTGCAACAAGCTGGAAGCCGAGATTGCGGAGCTGGATGATGAAGACAAACTCGAATTCCTCGCCGATCTGGGCATGGACGAGCCCGGCCTAAATCGGGTCATTCGTGCGGGCTACAACCTGCTTGGGCTTCATACCTATTTCACCGCGGGCGTAAAGGAAGTAAGAGCATGGACCATTCCATTGGGCGCCACAGCGCCACAGGCCGCTGGCCGGATTCACACCGATTTTGAAAAAGGATTTATCCGCGCCGAAGTGGTCGGCTATGACGACTATATTGCCGGCAAGGGCGAAGCTGGTGCCAAGGACGTGGGCAAGTGGCGACTGGAGGGCAAGGAGTACATCGTGAAGGATGGCGATGTGGTGCATTTCCGCTTTAATGTATAAAACCTAGCTGACTGCATTGCAGTGACTGCGTTATAAATTTTGGGGTCAGAGTAAATTTTTACTCTGACCCCATTTTCTCTTTTCACTCCCTGAATCTCCCGTCACTTTTTTTAGTTCCGGGAGACCAGTATGATCCTCCGGGTATGTTAACGGAAAAAAGTGAATGGATTTAAAAACCCTTTGCCTCATTTTTCTGGGATTGATGCCGCTCGTCATCGACGACGTATTTGCCCAGGAAAGTTCGGAGCTTCCATCTGCAGACATTCGGTCGCAACCAGCTGCGCAAATTCGGTCGCGACTGAGCCAGCTTTATGATCAGGTTTACCAGATCCAGATCATAGAAAGCAGCACCCAAAACAAATCCGCTCTGGGGTCCGGCTTCCAGGTTTCTGCTGATGGTCTGATTATCACTAATTATCACGTCGTTTCAGTTCTTGTGTTTGAACCCTCACATCACAGAATCCTTTACGTCGATCAAAACGACAACGAAGGCGAGCTGGAATTAATTCGGTTCGATGCCGTAAATGATCTGGCGCTTTTGAAAAAAACCGAGCTTTCGGATAACGAACATTTTCTGGATCTGGCGCAACAGCAACCCGAACTCGGTGACTCTGTTTATTCGCTGGGTAATCCAAGAAATGTGGGAATGCTCATGGTGTCTGGTGCCTATAATGGATTATCCGACTATAGCTTTGCAGGCCGAATCCTGTTTTCCGGCTCACTAAACCCCGGGATGAGTGGCGGCCCATCCGTTAACGCCAATGGTGAGGTTATCGGGGTAAATGTCTCAACGGCTGGAAGCCAACTGAGTTTTTTGGTCCCCCTTTCCAAAGTTGAACAACTACTAAGTCGGGCTTCCACCCCCTGGCAACCTGAAAACTACCTGTCTGAAATTGCCACCCAAGTGCGCGCTTTCCAGGAAGACTATTTCAATCAGCTACTGGCGCCGGAGTGGACACCAAAAGACCTGGGCTCAGAAGCACTGGTCACCGGAGAATTAGGTTTAGACACCAACTGCTGGGGCGATTCCAACGAAGATGATGAAGACGCCAAGTTCCGCATACTGACCCTCACCTGCAGCAACAGTAACCACATCTATTTAGATCGCGGTTTTAATACAGGCGTTCTGCATTACTCCTACTCCTATCGGGAAGCCGGGGAGTTGGGCACCATACGTTTTCATAAACTGATCGACGGACTCACTTTTTATCCTGACAACCAGGCGTCTAACGACGAAGTCACCGCCTATAGCTGTGAACAGCAATATCTAACGCCCTCACCCGAAGAGGAGGGCCACTTCATCCAGACCGGTTTTTGCACACGCGCCTACATTGATATGATCGGCTTGTACGATGTGCTCTTCTATAGCCACAGCGCCAACTCCTATCGTTCACTGGTCAGCCACTTCACACTGGCCGGGGTTAGCATGGAAACTGCAATGGCGTTCACTGAGCGCTTTATGGAGTCGGCCACATGGAAATAGTTGTCGAAATTCTGCATTCCGGACAGCGCGATGCACGCATTGAAAAACTGGATACAAACGAGCTGCGTGTTGGCCGCGCATGGAGCTCGGATATTCTCATTACCGATCCGGACGTTGATGCCGAACACCTTCTAATTCAACTTGATGAGGAGGCAGAATCTTTTGCCTTAATCGACCTTCAAAGTGCCAATGGCTCGCGCCACAACAAGAAAAAATTTGAGGGGAAAATAGAGGCTGATTTCGGCGATTTAATTCAAGTTGGCCAAACCCGTTTAAGAATTCACCGGATGCATGACCCTGTGCCCGCCACCAAACAGCGGTCACTTCTTGATCACCAGTTAGCCAACTTCTATCGGCCCGCAGTTGCATTGGGATTGGGGGCAAGCGCCATACTGATTCAAATGCTGGACATGTACCTGTCCACCAGTCGCGACCTGGAATGGCACACTGCGCTGACCAGCCTGATAGGCATGACATCAGGTCTGGCATTTTTCGCCCTGATTCTGGCAGGGCTCAGCAAGCTTTTCCGACAGGAGTTTGTCTACTGGCCCAATCTCAGTCTGGCTGCCAGCCTGATTATCTTGCAAAAACTGGTGGCGTTGATAATTAGCTGGATTAGCATCAACACCCTTTCTGAAGGGCTGGACGATTTTATCTCCAATATAGCCCGCGCTGGATTGCTGGCTCTGTGGCTAATACCCAGCCTGCATATTTGCACGCCACTTAAACCCTGGATACGCAACACAGTGACTGCCGTGCTGGTCTGCATCACCCTGGTTACCAGTTATATCCTGCCAAGTTTTCGCGAAGACTTATGGCGATCAAGTCGCCCGCAACTGGTCACAGCCAGTATGCCCGCTTCTCTGCTTTTGGCTCCAAGCATGCCTCGAAAGGAATACTTGGCCCTCGCGCGGAACACCTTCACGGAAGCCGATCAACTGGCTGTTGAAGCCCGTGAAGAAAAAGAGGAAGAAACACCAGAGTCCGAGTAGACCAGACCAGCTATCACTATCTGGATGAACAAAAAGACTCGCTGTATTTGGGTTTCGCAGCGAGCGCAATCATTGCCATAAGAATAGCTGCGACGATGCCAGCTGCAATTGTCATAACCAGCGATTCGGCATGAATTCCCAGATCCAGCAAACTACCAAATAACGGCGGACCCACGGCGGTGGAGAGCACTACCATTGCCTGCAGCATGGCACGAATCGCCCCCAGGTGAGCCAGGCCATAGCGCTCTGCCAGCAGGGATGTCATTGCTGTGGTGTGAATTCCCTGCCCCAAGCCAAGTATCGCCGGCCATAGCATTGCCGCCCAATGCCCATGGAAAATAGCCAGTACCAGCATGGATAGCAGCATGGGGAAAAGCGCAGGGACAAATACGCGCCCGGCGGTAAACCGGTCGACCAGCCCGCCCGACATAAATAGCCCGACAACATGGCCAAGCGCATAAAAAGCCAGCCCGGATGCAACCAGCTCGCTACCCCAACCCTTGGCCTGGACAATCGGGATTTGATAGAAAAACACAATGGTGACCACGAAGGGTGAAGACAGCGCCGCAGGTAAAAGCATGGCGAAGCGCCAATCTAGCAGCACTTCGGAGCGAGTGGCACTGTAAGTGGATTTGGGTTGCTCGCTGTGATCCAAAGATTCGTCCCTGGATTTGCTGCCAAGCAACCAGATAATAAGTGGCAACAACAACAAAACAAACGCGGCACCGGCCAGCCAAATCTGACGCCATTCCAGCAACGCCAGAGCGGCTATGGCAATGGCGGGGAACACGGCCTCAGCCAGCGGCATTCCCAACGCCGCTATCGATACCGCCTTTCCGCGCGCCTGATGATATCGCCGCGCCATGGTCGTCAGGGATATATGCACCATTAAACCCTGACCGCTCAGGCGCAATATGAACA
>Ga0255753_1005122_pt1 | contig 12684 bp, 11 predicted proteins | sample 041ome_10_FD_179953 | JGI IMG/M metagenome (GOLD analysis project Ga0255753, IMG submission 179953) | Coastal salt marsh microbial communities from the Groves Creek Marsh, Skidaway Island, Georgia - 041412US metaG (version 2) | ecosystem: Environmental > Aquatic > Marine > Intertidal zone > Salt...
CCAAATTATCCGTCATACCTACCCCCCTAGGCGATCGAAAGAAAGAAGCCTGCCAGTGCGGCGCTCATTAAGTTAGCGAGTGTGGCGGCGAGCAGAGCACGCAGGCCCATTCGTGAAATGTCGTCACGACGATTTGGCGCTACGGATCCAATGCCGCCGAGCAGGATAGCAATCGAAGAAAAGTTAGCAAAACCGCACAAGGCAAAAATCACAATAGCTTGAGATAAATCAGACATCTGCGCGGAAACATCAACAAACGACACATAAGCCACAAATTCGTTGAGAACCAGCTTTTGGCCAATCAAACTCCCGGCAAGTTGCGCCTCACTCCATGCGACACCCAAGACCCAAGCGAGTGGTTGGAAAATAAAGCCCAGGACGGTCTCAATGGTCAGCGATTCGTAACCAAACAAGCTACCAGCCCATCCCAAAATCCCGTTTGCGAGCGCAATCAGGGCAATAAAGGCAAGCAACATAGCGCCAATAGCTAAGGCCATCTGCATACCCGCCATCGCACCCGATGCTGCCGCATCAAATACGTTCACATAGGTTTCGTCGGTAGTGTCATCGGCACTGCCGGGCTCCACGGGTTTAGCCGTCTCAGGCACCACGATTTTCGCCATCATCAGGGCGCCTGGAGCTGCCATAAAACTGGCGGCCAATAAATATTCTAAGGGTATGCCCAAAGCGACGTAGCCAGCCATCACGGATCCGGCAATCGAGGCGAGCCCGCCGACCATGACAGCGAATAACTCGGAGCGGGTCATGCCCGCGAGATAAGGCTTCGCTACCAGCGGGGCTTCTGCTTGTCCCACAAAAACGTTGGCGGCAGCCGACAAGGATTCGGAGTGGCTCGTACCCAAAGCCTTACGCAAGCCACCACCGATAAACTTGATGACCCATTGCATCACACCGATGTGGTAAAGCACCGCGATGAGCGACGAAAAGAACACCACCACCGGCAATACATTGATTGCAAAAATAAAACCAATAGACTCGCTCGAGGTGAGCCCCCCAAACAGAAATTCGATACCGACCCTCGAGTAACTCAACAGCTCACCCACACCAACGGCTAAGCTGGCCAGCCCCTGCTTACCCCAGGGCACAAACAGAACTAAACCGCCGATGGTGGCTTGCAGGGCAAAGGCCACACCCACTGTTTGCCACCGAATAGCGGCTCTATTGGTCGATAAGGCGTAGGCAAATAGCGGAAGTAAAAGTATTCCAAGCAGGCTCGTCATAGTGTTATGTGACCTTTCAGCGAATTTTGCCCATCTTCCGGGCGAAAGATGGCGCTAAGGATATAGCATCGGTTAATAAAAGGGTAATTTTGCTCCCAAAGTGTGGAGCCTTGTCGGGCCCACTTTATTCATGCCTAACTATTAATCCAAAATACCGTAAAACAAATCGAGTGACTCGGGGTTGGCCAAAGCCTCTGTGTTGCTTATCGTCTCGCCATGAATCGCCTTGCGAACAGGAATTTCAGCAATCTTGCCTGAACGCGTTTTGGGAATATCCGACACAGCAAGAATCACCGCAGGCACATGCCGGGGCGAAGCACCCGAACGAATCTGCGCTTTGAGTTGTTTGATCAACTCATCCGTAAGTTCAGTGCCAGCTTGCATAACCACAAAGAGCACAACACGCACGTCATCGCCAAGACGCTGACCCACACATACGCTCTCGAGGATCCCCTCTACTTGCTCCACTTGCCGATAGATCTCCGCCGTACCAATCCGCACCCCACCGGGATTCAAAACCGCATCGGAACGCCCGTAGATTATGTAGCCACCCTCTGGAGTCTGCTCGGCAAAATCGCCATGAGCCCACACGTTAGGGAACTGGGCAAAGTAGGCCTCGTGGTAACGCGAGCCATCAGCATCGCCCCAAAAGCCAATGGGCGCAGAGGGAAAGGGGCTCGCACACACCAATTCACCTTTTTCAGACACCCTGTGCTGGCCCGAGTCATTCCAAACCTGGACATCCATCCCCAAACCCGCGCACTGTATTTGCCCCGCGTAGACGGGCAAATTTGGACAGCCCAACACGAAGCTACTGACAATATCCGTGCCACCCGAAATCGAGGCGAGACACAGGTCGGCTTTGATATCTCGATAAACATACTCAAAGCTCTCGTGCGCCAGAGGAGAGCCGGTCGAGAGTATGACTCTGAGCGAGTCAAGATTGAGCCCACTCGGCTTGTAGGACTCTTGCTGCAGAGCCGCTATGTAACGAGCACTAGCGCCAAAAGCCGCTACCTGCTCTTTAGTGACCAACTCAAATAGAGACGAGGCCTTGGGATAAGTCGGGGCACCATCGTAAAGCACCAGAGTGACATCACTCGCCAAACCCGACACAAGCCAGTTCCACATCATCCAGCCACAGGTGGTGAAGAAAAAGAGTCGATCGCCCTTGCGCAAATCGGCGTGCAGCTGATGCTCTTTCAGATGCTGTAATAAGGTACCGCCCACGCTGTGCACGATGCACTTGGGCTTGCCGGTGGTGCCTGATGAATAAAGAATGTAGAGGGGGTGGCCAAATGGAACAGGAGTAAAACGCAGTTGGTGTACCGCTCGCTCAGCGACGATCTCGGAAAACTCAAAACAAGGCCGTTGACTGATCTGGCCCTCATTCTGAATCCGACTGATGACAACCGCTTTGACCGAATCCAGCCGCGCAACAATACCGTCTACGCGCTCAGTGATATTGAACGACTTACCGTTGTAGTAATAACCATCACAACAAAACAGAACCTTCGGCTCGATCTGACCAAAACGATCGAGCGCACCGTCGGTACCAAAATCGGGTGAGCAGGATGACCAAACCGCACCCAGACTCGCGGCCGCCAGCATCGCCACAACTGTGTCGCTGGTGTTGGGCACCATTCCGGCCACGCGATCTCCCGCCTCCACACCCTGCTCCTGCAGAAAAGACTGCATAGCGGCCACTCGCGATCTCAGCCCAGCAAAGCTAAGCTCCGCTCGAGCACCGTTCTCAAGATGTTCTATAATCGCCAGTTGATCATCGGGCCCCTGCAAACAGTGCTCGGCAAAATTGAGCGTCGCACCCTCAAACCAGCGAGCGCCGGGAAACAGATGTTCATCAATCAATACATTTTTTGCTTTTGCGTAAAACTTTACGCCCGCAAAATCGGCCAGCGCCGACCAAAAATCCGCTTTGTTGGAGACCGACCAAGTGTGTAATGCCGCATAGCCAGACAAAGCCAAACCGTATTCTGAGTTTACCTCCTCGGTAAATCGGGTGAGCTGCGTGTTATCCAACCACGCGTTGGAGGGTTCCCATAAGGCTCTCATATTGATTCCTACACTTTTTTTAATGAATCGCTGCAGCCCGCGCTGTCTGGCACGAGCCACAGTGGGGTTTTATTCCCATAACCACCTTGGCTCAGGACAGCGGCTCACAGCCAATCATCAAGGCCAAATCAAACTCGCCCCAAGCGGGATCAAACAAGGTCTCGCCGGCAGGCCCTTTTACGATACAGTCCACAAAGGTAATCGCTGTCAGCACGCTCTCGCAGCGCAACCAGTGCTTAATCTCACCCTCTAAAGTGACACCGCTTGGGTAACACCACTCTATGCGCTCACCCACCTTTATACCGGATCGCGCCAGATCGGCGTCGCTCAACTGTTCCCAATCACACCAGGGTAGCGATTCTGGCATACCCACGGGAGAGCCAAAGCCTTCAGAGTGTCGTTCGACACCATGCCCTTGTACCACCTCACCCGCCCAGTACCACGCTGTCGCGCCACTCGCCTGGAGATAATAAAACTCGTCGTTTTGAGTCGAGTGGCAGTCTATCTCTGGAGCGGCAATGACTAAGCCGGAACTCAATCGATATTGCATATCAGCCCCTCAATCACGGTAACGTTTAACAATATCGCCATAGGCATCGATGCGGCGATCACGTAAATACGGCCACCATCGACGCACCTGTTCTGTTCGATCTAGATCAAGGGTAGCGAGTACCTCAGTCACAGATTCCGAATCCGCTTGCGCGATGAGCTCGCCCTGCCAACCCACAATCATACTGGCGCCCCAAAACAGGCTGCCCTCTGTTTGGCCGCTGGGATCAGCTTCAAAGCCAACTCGATTGGCCGAAAGCACCGGCAGATTGTTTGCCACCGCGTGTCCACGTTGCACCGTAATCCAGGCCTCTTGCTGCCGCAGCTGCTCTGCCCTGTCGTCTGCGGGATTCCAACCAATCGCAGTCGGGTATAACAAGATCTCGGCGCCGGCTAAGGCCATCAACCGAGCCGCTTCGGGGTACCATTGGTCCCAGCAGACCAACACACCCAGCTTCGCAATTGAGGTCTGAATGGGCGTAAAGCCAAGATCGCCAGGCGTGAAGTAGAATTTCTCGTAGTAGCCTGGATCATCGGGGATATGCATCTTGCGATATTTGCCCGCGATGCTGCCGTCAGTATCCAGCACCACGGCCGTGTTGTGGTAAAGACCCGTTGCGCGCTTTTCAAACAGCGAGCAAACGATCACAAGACCAAGCTCTTTCGCCAAATCACCCAGGGTATTCGTGGTCGGCCCGGGAATGGTCTCGGCCAAGTCAAAAAACTCGGTGTCTTCGACCTGGCAAAAATACAGACCCGTATGAAGTTCCTGCAGAAGAACAAGCTGAGCGCCTTGAGCGGCCGCTCGCCGAATACCTGCGATACTGGCGTTCAAATCAATTGAATACTCACCACTGTTAGCGTGCTGCACCACGGCAACACGAATATCACGACTCACGGGACACCACCTCTTCTGGAATTTGCATAGTAATACAGTGAAGGCTACCGTTCTGTTCTATAAGCGCACGACAGTTAATGGGCACTATAGCACGTTCTGGGCAGGCCTTGCCCATCACTCCGATCGCCTGCGCATCCGCCTCTTCATCGCCATACACGGGTAGTAAAATGGCGCCATTCACCAGCAAAAAGTTAACGTAGCTCGCCCCTAGGCGACGCTCTCCCGACTCAATCATTGCAGGCATATCAATCGGCACTAGCTGGTAGGGCTCGCCGTTCGGTTGCCTCATTAACTGCAGCTCGCTTTCCATCGCCTTGAGCTCGTCGAAATGCGAGTCGTTAGCATCAGTACAGCGCATGTAAACAATGGTTTGCTCATCAACAAAACGCGCCAAGGTATCGATATGGGCATCCGTATCATCGCCCTCTAAGCTACCGCGAGTGAGCCACAAAATATGTTTCACACCCAGTGCTGCAATGAGTTTTGACTCAATATCGGGCCGACTCAGCTCGGGGTTGCGATTGGGATTCAGCAAACAGTACTCAGTAGTCAGCAGCGTGCCCAAGCCGTCCGTTTCGATACTGCCGCCCTCAAGCACCCAGGGCTGTGACTCAAATCGGTTCTGCTTGAAAAGGGCTTTGACCGATAGATTTTGATTAATTTGATCGTCCGCAGAGGATTCAAACTTGCCGCCCCATGCGTTGAATTTGAAATCGAGCAGGAGTGGCTTACCTTGGTCAAATACCGTAATAAACCCAAAGTCCCGAGCCCAAGTATCGTCGTACTGCATTGTCTCGCAATAAACCCGAGTGAGGTCTACCCCGCGGTCTTTGAGAGCAGATTCAATTTCTGCCTGATGACCTTCGTTCAAACAGATAATCAAGACGTTTTCGAAGCGCGTAATCGCATGAGCTAACTCAAGATAACAGGCCTGAGCCTCGGCCAGGTTATCAAACCAATCGGTGTCCTCATGCGGCCATGCCAGCATAACACCCCATTGCCGATGCCATTCCGGCAAAAACTGACGACTCATAGTACCCCCAACGCCTTGACATGCCCTCACTGGGCGTCTTTATTCTAACCGACAATGTACCCACGGTACCTACCTAGGATGTCAAAAAGTCGGATTGCACCTCGAGAATCCGGTTTTTAAATGCCGCCGGAATCGGAATGGATTTTCGCGTCTGCCGATCGACAAAGACCTGTGTGAACGACCCTCTCGCCAGGATCACCCCGTTCGCTTTATTCTGCATGACAAATATGACATCCGCACTGCTGTTGCCTAAACGGGAATAACCAACCGAAACCATCACGGTGCCGTTCGGTCTAATTTCTTCTATGTAGTCGATCTGAAGATTAACGGTAAAGATATAACACGGTTCAGGTTCGATTGACTGAAACCCAAGCTCGTCCATAAAAAAGCCCGTGACCTCGTCCGCAAATACCAAATAATTTGCGAAGTAAAGATGGCCTTGGCTATCCGTGTCGCGAAACCGTACGCGCATATCCCCTTTAAAGGGAAACAGACCGGGGTCAACTACGGGTAAAGGCATAATGGGCTCCATGAGTTTCAGGGATAGGCATCATAACCACTTGCGCAGGCATTGCGAACCCTTCATGGGACGAACACAAATTCTTGTGACGGCAGGCCTTCAGAGCTACGATAGTCTGACTAATCGGGGGATCAACTGTGCAAAACGAACTCATAGCGCTGTGGCAAGAAAATCAGGCCACCGTCATACACGTAGCGTATCAAGTACTTCTCGCACTGGGCATAATCGTTATCGCACGAGTGCTAGCAGGCGCCGGCAAACGGACTTTGGTGAATACATACAAGCGTATGGGCAAAGCAGACGAGATGCTCATTCCCATCATTAGCACCACGATAGGCTACCTGGTTTACGTCGTTGCCGGCGTGGTCATACTCGACCTTTTCGGCGTGAACACGGCCAGTATCATCGCACTTTTGGGTGCGGCGGGTCTGGCAATTGGTTTCGCGCTAAAGGATACGCTCAGCAATATTGCGGCGGGCATCATGCTCTTATTTTTGAGACCCTTCAAAAGCGGCGATTACATCAGCTTCGGCTCAACGGTCGGTACCGTTGAAGAAATCAATCTCTTCACAACCGTACTGCGTAGCTTTGATGGTCTATACATCAGCTGCCCCAACAGCACTCTGTGGGGGGCCGACATCACGAATTTTACCCGCAACGGCAAACGCCGTCTGGATATTACTGTGAGCATTGCCTACAGCGACAGCATCGATACTGGCTTGAACGTACTTCGCAACATAGTTAGCACGGAGCCTCGTGTTTTGCAGGAACCCGAGCCACAGACCATCGTCTTTGCGCTCGGTGAAAGCTCCGTGGACTTGCAGCTGCGCGCATGGACGAGCGTAGACGATTTCGGTAATACCCGCTGGGATTTAAACAAGCGGGTTAAAGAAGAGATCGAAGCCGCAGGACTCACCATCCCCTTCCCGCAGCGCGAGGTGCGCGTGGTGTCCTAGCGGACACTCAAAGAGCTCAGAGCCACATTCAATGCGCCTAAGCGAGTACCGGATAGGCGCCATACACCGGCAGTAAATCTAAGTCCCAGTGAACTATGAACTGAGAACTCGCAACGCCGCCCCCCCCAAAAAACCTGACTTTTAAGAAACACCTAATCTTCATTCATTAAACTGAAAACAAGTCGAGCCCCAAATGAGAATGCTTTTCATTTAGAGAAAAATACGGCATAGTTCTGGGGGAAAATTTTTCATTGAAAAAAGGAGAGCTCCACATGCGTTTCAAACTTCTAGGTACCGGCTTAGCCTTACTGTCTGTCGGTTTTTTGAGTGGATGTAGTGAAAAACACGGCTCAACTCAGTGCACCCAAGCACCACAGAGCGAATGGCTGAACGTGAATGATTTTCAAGCAAAGCTGTTGAACGAAGGCTATAAAATCAACGAATTCAAGGTAACCGGGGGTAACTGCTACGAAATCTACGGTTTTGAAGCCGATGGCACCAAAGTCGAAATCTACTTCAGCCCGATCGATGGCAGCATCGTGAAACGCGAAGAAGACTAAATTTGTGCTTATTTGGGATCGCCTCGTACGCCTTTGGCACTGGTCGCTCGTATTGACCGTGGTTTTGAACTATTGGGTTCTGGAGGGCGGGAGCGATCCCCATAATATTGCAGGCTACGTCTTATTCGGGCTTCTATTGGCTCGCCTAAGTTGGGGAATTTGGGGCGGCAACCCACGGGCCTTATTCAAAAATTTTATCCCCACGACCAACGCAATCAAAACGCACCTCGCCGAAGTAAAATCCAAGACCGTACCAATTGGATCAGGGCACAACCCGATCGGTGCGCTTATGATTTACTTTAACTTCATAGCGATAAGTTACCTGACCGTCACAGGCTTCTTACATGAAGAGGTAGATCGATTCTTCGGCAATGACTTTTTGCAAAACACACACCGATGGGTTTCGGACGCGCTAATCATCGCAGCGTGTATTCACGTAACGGGCGTAGTCCTGATGCAAAAAATAACGGGAATTCCGCTGATAAAAACCATGATCACCGGCAGACGGGAGATCCAAAATCAGTAAGCAATAATCACGACGCCGGCAACACTTTTATCTGGCGCCAACCAAGGTGCTACCCGTAAATTCACCTCGACAGTTTGGCCGTCTTTATCAATATATCGATATTGACCGTGCTGCTCACTTCCATCGATAGCGCGATCAACCAGCTGCTGAATGGGGCGCCGCAGTTGCGGAAAGAGCTGACGATGGTCCTTACCGATCAAACGCTCGGCGGGAATGTTGAAGTCTTTGCACCAGTGTTGACTCACGGCTAAGTAGCGATAATTGCGATCCAGCATAGCGATCGAAATGGGCGCTCGGGACATGAGCAAGGACAAAGCGGCATCGCTTTGCGCCGCATTCCACTGCGAGCTCAAACCAAAGACCTGAGAGATGGCTCGCTGCCGCATAAGGCGCAAATAGAACCAAGTTAAGATGATCCCAAGTAAAATATCGCCAAGGGCAAACAACAAAATCGTGGGTAAAGCGATGCGCGACACCTGTTTATCGAATTCGGCCCTGGGCAAATGGATTGCAAAGCCGCCTCGCTCAGACAAAGCGTACTGTGAAAATCGCTCTCGACTGGATATCACTGCAACCGATTCTTCACCCGTAATCACATTTTTCGCCAACAATAGGGACGGCGCATCAACCCACGTAGTCGGTTCGTAGATGAATTCGTCTGAATGCCTTAGCGCCATGTCAGGGGCTAGCTGGAAAGCAAATGCCTGTGCAGGATCTGGATGCTGAATGTAGTAACCGTCTGCCCGATAGGTGTAAATTTGCCCACGTCCAGGAAACGCGCTCGTTATCTCCGATAGAACCACATTCGCATCGTAGTTGATGATTAAAAAGCCCCAAGCTTGGTCTGTAGAATCACCCAGCACCCGCGCTCCGCGGATGACCGGTCTGTGGGGGCGCTCTATCTGACCGCTCTCAATATTCAAATCAATGGGCGTCCAGAAAATTTCACCCGGGGCCTTATTGCGTAAGGCTTTTACGTAATATCGATCGGCTTTACTTTGACGCTCTTCCTCAGGCGATACAAACACCCGATCCGAAACACGCTCTACGCGGATCCATTCATCTGCTCTTTTGTTGTTTAGGATCACGCGCATCTGCAAGATACGCGGCTTACTCAGGATAAAACTGTAAAGCAAACCTTCATAACGCGTGCGCAAATCGTCAGCCGACTCGCCTGTCTCCGGATCGCGACCGTCCGCATCTGTGGCACGCTTTAGAGCCGCTAATTCTTCAATATTAGAGAAGAAGCGAAGCTCATCATTGGTGACCAAAAATTTTTCACGTGCAACCTGCTCTGAAGCACGAATCCCCGCGTTGATACGCGCATCTAAGATCGCTGCAACTTCGTTCTGAGTGTGGAGGGTAACGTAATAAGCCACACCGACGAGCAAGGCTAACACGACCAAGGCCGCGGTTGCGATAATCCGGCGCCGCTTGGGCAAATCGGGCAACGCGAGGCTGTACTGCTCTGTAAACGTCATGGCTTTAGGCTGGACTTAATCGCCCTCATAAATTTGAATGAATATTCAACTTTTAACTCCACTACCCTACCAAAAAAGCGATTCGATTTCGCATTAAGAGATGTTAACGTTGTTAAATAACTTTGAAATCGAGACGCAACAATGCCAACACATGCCCTCTACCCAAGCTTATTTTCGCCACTTGATTTAGGCTTTACTCAAATCAAAAATCGCGCCGTCATGGGTTCGATGCACACCGGGCTGGAAGAAGCCGACGGCGGCTTTCCGCGCATGGCGGCGTATTTTGCTGACCGCGCTGCCGCCGGTGTTGGCATGATCATTACCGGGGGCATTTCACCCAACGAAGAGGGAGGTCATGGCGCCAAACTCAGCAATGCCGAAGAAGCGAGCCAACACAGACTCATCACAGAGGCCGTACATGCGGCTAACTCAGATACCAAAATTTGCATGCAGATTCTGCATGCTGGGCCTTTAGCGCCGGTCGATCCTGTGGCGCCCTCCCCTGTTCGCTCACGCATCTCGCCACTCACCCCCAGAGCGCTGGATTCCGATGGAATCGAAAAACAACTCTGTGACTTCGCCAACTGCGCCAAGCAAGCTCAGATCGCAGGCTACGATGGCGTCGAAATCATTGGCTCGGCAGGCTATTTATTGAGCACTTTTTTGGTCGAGAAAACCAATCGGCGGACCGACCAATGGGGCGGCTCATTCGAAAACCGCATGCGCTTTCCAGTCGAGGTCGTAAAACGGGCACGCGTAGCAGTAGGTGAGGGCTTCATTATCATTTTTAGGATACCCGCCATGGACATGTTGCAGGGCGGTATGTCAAAAGAAGAAGTAGAGCTGCTGGCTCTCGCCATACAGGATGCCGGTGCCAACATTATATCTACCCACTTCACCTGGCACGAAGCCATGGTGCCGACCATTTCCACCCGAGTTCCTCGAGCAGCATTTACGCAAGTCACGGGCCAGCTGCGTAAAATTCTGTCAATCCCGGTAATCACCTCTAACCGCATTAACACTCCAGAGGTGGCAGAGGAAGTACTGGTTCGAGGCGATGCCGATTTGGTCTCTATGGCGCGGCCGATGCTTGCGGACTCGCAATTCATAGCAAAAGCCCGAGACGGCAGAGCCAACGAAATCAACACCTGTATTGCATGCAATCAAGCGTGCCTCGACCACACATTTACAGGCCAAGAGGTGAGCTGTCTGGTGAACCCCAGAGCCTGCCATGAAACTGTGCTTCAAGCGCAAGCGGTGAATGAACCCAAACACATCGCAATCGTTGGCGCGGGACCCGCGGGACTTTCCTACGCCGTTACTGCAGCAGAACGCGGACACCGCGTCTCTCTCTATGAGGCGCGCGACGAAATCGGTGGGCAGTTCAACCTAGCGAAACGAATTCCTGGGAAAGAGGAATTCGAGGAAACCATCCGCTATTACCAAGTGATGATGCAAAAATACGGAGTGGAACTGCATTTAAATACCACCGTCAGTGCGGAGGATATAACCGCACTCAATGCAGATCACGTAGTCATTGCCAGTGGCGTGGCCCCCCGTCACCCAAATATACCGGGCATTGATCACCCGAAAGTCGTTGGCTACATGGACGCGATCCTGGGCCTTAAACCCATTGGTGAACGCGTTGTCATTATTGGCGCGGGTGGCATTGGCTTTGATACTGCGGAACTCCTATCGCACGCAGGTACGTCGGCGGCATTGGATATCGATGTCTTCGCACGAGAATGGGGCGTTGACTTCGCAAACCACCCCCGAGGCGGCGTAACAGGTGTCGAGCCCCTAGTAGAAACATCAGGCCGCGACATCACCCTTCTGCAGCGCAAGAGCAGCGCCATCGGCAAGGGCTTAGGTAAGACGACAGGCTGGACACATCGCATCGCTCTGGATCGACGCGGCGTAAAAATGATTAACGGCGTTGACTACCAAAGAATCGACGACGAGGGCGTTCACCTTCTGCGCGACGGTCAACCCATGACACTCCCCGCTGATGCCGTGATTATCTGCGCCGGCCAAGATCCGGTTCGCGGTCTTTACGATGAGCTCAAAGACCAAGGAATCTCGATCAGCTTGATCGGCGGAGCATTTGAATCGCACGAGATCGATGCAAAACGCGCTATTAAACAAGCGACGGAGGAAGCCTTAATCATCTAAGGCAGACGGGCTGAGGGTGAGACGCCATTAACAGTGAAACGTAAACGGGTCACTGGTCACTACAAGCTGAGAGCTGAGAACTGAGAACTGAGAACTGAGAACTGAGAACTATTAGGTGACAGCGCATGGAATCAATCGACTCAAAATGATCAACTCTCGAACCGCTAGTACGGCACAACCAGAGCCAAAGACTCTTTGACCTGCTCCATAACGACATAGCTGGTGGATTCCTGCACGCCCGGCAGAGCAAGGAGTGTATCGCCAAGCAGAGCGCGATACGCCGCCATATCGGCAACACGCGCCTTGATTAAATAATCAAAGTTGCCTGAGACCAAATAGCACTCTTGAACTTCGGGCAGTTCCAGTGCTGCCTTTTTGAAATCTTCAAATACGTCCTGCGCAGTTCGATTGAGCCTAATCTGAACAAATACAACCAGACCAGCGGCGAGAGCATCGGGATTGAGTATCGCTTGATAGCCCCGAATCACGCCCTCCTGTTCTAATTTTTTGACACGTTGTTTGCACGGAGTAGTAGACAAACCCACTTTGCGTGCGAGTTCCGCGAATGAAATTCGCGCGTCGCGCTGCAAGACGCGCAAGATATTGCGATCAATTTTGCCGATGTCCTGTAAACGACGCATAAGCCACCCGCTAAAAAAATAAATTAAAAATATC
>Ga0255753_1005124_pt1 | contig 12682 bp, 8 predicted proteins | sample 041ome_10_FD_179953 | JGI IMG/M metagenome (GOLD analysis project Ga0255753, IMG submission 179953) | Coastal salt marsh microbial communities from the Groves Creek Marsh, Skidaway Island, Georgia - 041412US metaG (version 2) | ecosystem: Environmental > Aquatic > Marine > Intertidal zone > Salt...
AGGAGAGACGAGGAGCGAGGAGGAGGAGGAGGAGGAGGAGGAGGAGGAGGAGGAGGAGGAGGAGGAGGAGGAGGGCGAAGACGAAGACGAGTCAGAATCGGACGAGGATGAAGGCGATGAAGACGACGACGAATCGGAATCAGAATCAGAATCAGAGGAAATGCTAGAATTAGACGAAGATGGGGAAGATATCAACGACGTGGACAAAGTGCTCGAGTGGGAACCAATCCCGGAGGAGGCGCAAAAACGGTTCGACCAGATGGGACCGCAGGACGATGTGTCGGACGTATCGTCGAGCGACGATGAATCTGAAGGAGAAGAAGAAGAAAGAGAAGGAGAGAAGACTAAACAGACGGAAGAATCGAAAGAAATGAGATCTTTGAACGCGAATGACGTCGAAAACGAAGACAGGGACAACGCGTTGACGCTGCATTTGAAAAAATGTCAAAACGAAGACGAGAAGACTTTGGCAGAAAGAAGGGAGAAGAGAGTGACGTTTAAACCAATTTTTCAAGACGGTAATAACGGCAGCAACACCAAGAGAAAAGGAGAGATCATAGAGAGCAACACGCGATGGGAAATGAGCGAAAACGCGACGAATGTGCCATTGGCGTTTCAAGACGAGTCGTACTTTTCGTCCAAGAAGAAGAAAAAGAACAAGAAAAAGAACAACCATGACGAAGGAGAAGATCCGTTGGCGCTTCCAAGCGACATTCCACTGAAAATTCGCGAGCATTGGAAAACCGTCAGGGCAAATGAGATTCGAGACGACGACGATGACGGCAACGACGATGAAGATGAAGAAGAACACGATGGCGAAGAGAACAAGAATCCGTCGTGTTTCAAAAATCGAGCGCAGGCGGAGTTGTATCATTTGGCGAGCACGTACGCGGACATTTCGCACACCCGACGCATTCCAGATATATCGCATTTATCGCACAAAAGAAGAAAAGAAGACTCCACTCTTCGTTGGCGGAACCAAAAAGACGACGAACTCGATGCGATACTCATCCACGCGATGACACACATTCACCGAACGCGAAACCGCGTGACTAAAAATAACGAAAAGTTGGCGAAGAAAGTGAAAGCGGGTCAGGAGATTTCAATCGACGACACGCCGCGAGATCAAGGTTTTGCGAGACCAACGGTTTTATTCCTCTCGCCAATGCGAAACGTATGCGGTCGCGCCATCATGCGTTTCTTGAAATTATGCCCGAATGCACACGGTCGAGCCGATGCGGTGAACAAGCTCGAACGTTTGGAGAATGACTTCCTCGCCGGATATTCGTCCGACGAGACATCCTCGGACGAGGACGCGAGCGATGAAGACGAAGACGAAGAATTAAAACGAAGGAAGAAGAAAATGCAGAAGAAAATAAACAAAGTGACCAAAAAGAGGAAGAAATACAAAACGCACGTGCCTTTGGAGTATAAGGAGCTATTTCGAGGCAATCAGGACGATCATTTTCGGTTGGGCGTGAAAATTACGAAAGCAGCCGTGCGTCCATTCGTTGATTTTTTTGGAGCCGATATTGTTTTCGCTTCACCTCTAGGCATTGTTACCGCGATAAATGACGATATCACCGCCGCTGATTTCCTTTCTGCCATTGAACTCGTCATCGTTGACAGATGCGACGTCATCGCCATGCAAAATTGGGAACACCTGGAAACCGTTTTGGAAAAGTGCAACCAGTTACCGAACGATGCCAAAGACGTGGACGTGAATCGATGTCACGAGTTTCACCTGAACGGTGCCGCTGCGAGCGCGCGACAGACAATATTTCTGTCGCAATTCGAAACCGCAGAAATTAATGCGACGTTTAATGGGAGGTTGTGCGCAAACGTCGAGGGGAAATTTCGTTTGCGGGCGACGAAAGAAGTAGGCGTTCTAGGCTTGGTCGCCTCTCCGGACGATCCGAGAAATCTTCGGAAAAACGAATCAGTGACGTTACCCAACGTCATCTCTAGGCAAGAGTTTGAGCTCGTCCGCGTTTCCAAGAAAAACATCCAGGACGCCGACGACATTCGTTTCCGCCACTTTGCCAAAGCCGTCCTCCCTCGCATCCGCGAAAACCCAGACCAAGGCCAGCTCATCTTCTGCGCCACGTACTTTGAGTTTGTCCGCGTGCGAAACCTCCTCGTCGATCGAGAGGTGTCCTTTGCCATCAACAGCGAATATACCGACATCGCCGAAGCCGCTCGAGCGCGCACGTTATTCGCGGACGGTCGGAAAAGATGTTTACTCCTTTCCGAACGCGCCTACTTCTACCAAAGACGCAACATCCGAGGCGTCAACTCCGTCTTCTTCTACTCCTTGCCAGAAAACCCGCATTTCTACGCCGAAGTCTGCGCGTTCATGAAAAACCCAGCGCCAGCGAGAAATAATAAAAACCAGAGTTACAACAACAACAGAGGTGGAATGAGCGGCAACAAAACCGCACACGCTTTATTCACGCGTCTCGACGCCTTGAAGATTGAACGCGTCTGCGGTACCAAAAGAGGCAAGAAAATGATTCAAGAAACCAAAGAGGTGGAGAAGAAAGATAACGACATGTTCGTTTTCTGTTGAGAGAGGCGTTGTGTTTGTTTGTTTTAAATGCTTTTAAATCGAATGGAATCTAAATAAACAGAGAAGCGCGCGAACGTATTCGTATAGTATGTTGTGTTATTCGAATTTTTGCCCTACGTACTGTGCTAAAAACACTCTAACGCCGCCTAAGATTGCCATAAAAAAATGGAGCAAAAAGAAACGTCACCACCACCGGCACCCGCTGATGCTACTACCACTGCAATTGACGCCACCACGACCACTACTGCCGCAGCACCAGCAGCAGCGGGCGCGGCGGAAGATTTGAAAGAGAAAATGGCGCTCGATCAAACCGTCGAATTTCCAACGCCTTCGGCGGCACCTCCTCCGCCGAATAGGGACGAAGAATTGGAAGACGAGAAGAATACGAAGAACGAGAAAGACGAGAAAGAAGACGCGATGGAGGAAGCCGGCGAGGAGAAGAAAGAAAAGGATGGCGACGACGACGAGAACGACGACGACGAGAACGACGAGAACGACGAAGAAGAGGAAATCAACGTCGAGGATTGGCCAGTCTCGGATGACTTTCTTCTGATCAAATGCGTTGAGAATGGCTGCGCGTTGGAAAGTTTAGCGATGAGGAATAGCATCGTGAATTTTTCGAAAGAGTATAACCTGGAAGAGATCGAGCGACGATGGAGAGGGATTTTGTTCGGCGAGAAGAGCGCGTACGAAGTCGCGAAGAGATTGAGAGAGTACATGGAGAAGGAACCGGCGCCGAAAGTAGAGGCAAACGTTGGCGACGACTTTAGGACGAGTTGGAAGAAGAAGAAAGGAGAAGAGGTGCCGAAATTGATTGCTTCTTCCAGTTCTCCGGGCGAAAAAGAAGAAAACGCGGTGAATTTTTTCAAGGACGCGGAGTTGTTTATTCTCACCGAATGCGATCCTTTACCATCCAAAGCGCAGTTGGACGAAACCTTGAAACGACAAGAGTTGAAGAGAAAAGAGAGGAACATTCATAAAATTGCAACGTTAGAGAAGGATTTGACGACGGTGGCGTCGAGAGCGATGACAAGAAGTGGCATAATCGCGAAAATTATCGGACAGAACACGATGTTCACGCTGACGAAGAGAGAGTCTACGGTCGGCAGGAGCACGACAGATAGCGCCGTGGATGTGGATTTGAGCAAAGAAGGAAACGCCGCGAAGATTTCGAGAGTGCAAGCGTATTTGAAGTTGCGATGGAACGGGGAGTTCACGCTGAGAAACGTAGGAAAAAGACCGATATGGATTAACAACAAACCCATAGAAACAAATCAACGGGCGAGATTGCATTCGCACGCTTTGATTGAAGTCGGAGGAATGCGAATGCTGTTCGTACCGAACCCGTCGTTGGTGAGATGCATCCAACCAGAATCCTACAAATAGGAAAGAGAAGAAAAGGAATAGAGAGCGTGTGAAGGAGAAAGTAGGAGCTTCATTGTACCAAAAAGTTGTGATTTTATTTTAAACATGATATCTTTTGCGTGATGTAATTCGGTGTTTATACTTTTACAATTTTGTATTTTTATAAGTGAGCTACTTCGCGATCCCCGGAATGCCCTTCATTTTGAAGTCATCCGGTTTCAAGTCTCGAATGGGCGCAGAAATGCCCGGAACTTGGTTTTTCGGCACGCGATCTTTGCCGTTTCCAGTCGCAGCGCCGGCTAACCATTCCGGCAACAAACCAAAGAAACCGGCGCCGACGTATTCCAAAATCACCGGCATCGATGCCATGAGAATGATTTGACCCATGACCGAACCGGGGTGCGGAATTTTCAATTTCGACACGCTCTCCCAAAACTTTTTCACCGGCTCTGGATACCAATCGTACGGTTCATCGCCCAAATATCGTCGATAAAACGTGTTCATCAGCGACGAGAATCGACTCAAACCGTGGATGCTCGAGGTTCGTAAAAAGCGTCTGGTGGCGTATCGCATCAACGCCAACTCGATGCCCTTCTTACCTTCGCACTTGGATAATTCATCCGCCAAGACGTACGCGGATTCGATGGCTTGACCGCCACCTTGACCCAAGTTTGGCTGAACGGCGTGCGCGGAATCTCCGAGCAACGCGACCTTTCTATCGATCCATCTCGGATCCGGCAACACGTCGTTAACGTCTCTCAACTCGATGTCTTCCGGTTTCGTGCACTCCAATCTTTCCTTGACCGCCGGTGCCCAACCGCCGAATCGGTCCAATAACATTTCTTTGTAATCGGGCCAGTCATCGCAAGAGGCGTAGACATCTGTTCCGCCTTCCGGGACTTCCAAGAATGCGTAGTATTGTTGTTTCCCTTCCCCGACGTCCGAGGAGACGAAATATTGCTTCGGGCCTAAAAACACTTGGTACCCAACCTTGTTCGGATCCGTGTACTTTGGCTCTCGAAACGGCTGCGAGTAATCGCACACGGCGGTGTACACCGCGTAACCAGCGTACGCCAACTTTGTTTCTTGTCCGTTGCGCATTTGCTTGCGAATCTTTGATCGGATCCCGTCGCATCCGATCAACACGTCTCCTTCGTGCGTCGTCCCGTCCGTCAACTTGGCGATCACCTTGCCATCTTTCGTGTGCTCGTACTCATCGACGATCGTGCCCATCATGATGTTTTCATCCCCAACACCTTCTCGCAGGATATCCAATAAATCGTATCTAGACAGCACCAAGGTCAGCGGTAACCCGTTCATGTAGCACGGCTGCCTCGTGTCGAAGCGGTAGAACCATTCGCCGGAAATACCATCCAACAACCCGTTCACGCGATCGCCGGTGATAGTCCCTCTCTCAAAAACCTCCTCGGCCATCTTCGGGTCGATAGAATCCAGCGCCCCTTGCGAGTTGCACTGCAACTGAATCGGCCCACCGAACGGTTTATACTTGGTCACTTTCTCAAAGACCAACACTTCCATACCTTTGCGCTTGCACGCCGCCGCGGTGATCAAACCGGCGATGCCACCTCCGGCGACTAAAACTTTCGGAAGGTTCGGATTCGTCGGCGGGGTCGGTTTACGAGTCGCTTCAATTTCCGGGGACATTTGATAGCCTCCTCCAGCGCTGACTCTGAGAATTGAGCTCGAGCGACAACCGTCCCGTTTTTGTTTCACTCCTCTTAAAGAAGAAGAAGAAGAACGCAACAAAGCAGAGGAAGAAAAAAGCAAATTTCTCTTTTCCCCGTTGCTACTGCTGCTGCTGCTTTTCACCACCACCGTCGCTCTCCTCCCTCTGCTTCTCGCGGAAGAAGAAGAAGACGACGAGGAAGAAACGTTGACAGCTCTCGCGGTCGCGCTAACACTCGCGGTGAAGAACATTGTTTTATTCAACTTTTATTTTTGTTTGCCTCGAGAGAGATAAAATCCCTATTCAAAATTCCTCTTTTCTCTGTTTTTTCCAGATCTAACCCGCGAGTAAAGCGCGCGCGCGCGGTGTGTGTGTGTGCGAGTGAGTGGTAGACGCGTTACTTCGTGGCACGCGACGAACGACTCGTTTTGAATGCGCGCGCGCGTGTCTTCGTGTGAAGAAGAAATGAATAAACAAACACTCATTATAAATGCTTTTTCGTCGCGATGTGTGTTTTTTTCCCTCCTCTCTCTCTCTCTCTCGACGTCTCTCGACGTCTCTCGTCGCTTCTCGAAAGATCTCTTCATCTCTCTCTCTCTGAGAAGATTTTGTGTCCATCACTCACGGTGGCGCACGTTTTGTTTGATTTGACACCTTAAACAGTCACTCTTAATGATGAGTGTGTCAAAAAATTTTTTTCTCTCTTCATTCGCGAAGAGAAGTGTATATCTTATAACTCTCGTTTGTTTCATCGCGAGAAGAGGTTTGCACGCGCGCGAGAGAGAGAGAAAAAGAGAGAAAAGCGCGTCGCGCGATGCGAGCGAGTTTAATCCCCTCGTGTTCTTGTCTCGCGTCTTCTTCTTCTTCGTCTTCTTCTTCTTCTTCTTCGTCTTCTTCTTCTTCTTGTTCGAAAATGATGAACGGCGTTGGAATGAGGTCGAGGACTGATGATTACTCGAGCAGCGCGAGGCGAAGAAGTACGACGACGACGACGAGAGCGAAGAAGTCGTCGTCGCTGTTTTCTTCCGTAAAAGAGGAAAGGAAGAGACTACCGGTTTTTGAAGAAGAGTTCTTTTTTTCTTCTCTGTTATCAGAAACGAGGATTAAAAGCGCGTCCGTCGGAGCGCTCGCGGCGTTGACGTTACTCGGAAATCCGATGGATTCGTTCGCCATCGAAAACACGGCGAAGCGCACGGGGGATTGTTTGTTGCAAAATTGCAAAGCTGAGTTAGCCGGGTGCTTGGCGGATGAGAAGTGCGTTGAGTCTTTGGCGTGCTTGAACGTGTGTTTCGGGAAACCGGACGAGGCGGATTGTCAGATTCGATGCGGGGATTTGTACGCTTCGCCGGCGGTGCAAAAATTTAACACGTGCGCGGTGACTAGGAACGCGTGCGTGGCGCAGAGACAATCGACCGGGGAATATCCGGTGCCTGATTTTGACGTGATTGAGACGAGCGAGAACGTCACCATCGACGATTGGACGAACAAGAAGCGATGGTACATCGTCGCCGGGTTGAATAAAGATTTCGATATTTTCGATTGTCAAGAGCACTTCTTCGTGAAAGGCGACGACGATAAGATGTACATCAAAATCAATTGGAGAGTGAACAGGCCAAACGGGCAATTTTACGAGAGAGGCGACGTGCAACGATTTTACCAGGAGGACGGTAAGGCGATTTTCTTGAACAGAGGGAACCCGGAAACGAAATTGCACTACCAAGACGATTGGATCATCCCGAAGGACGGTTTCTACGCCGACGAAGAGAAAGGCGTCGCTTTCGTGTATTATCGAGGCACGAACGACGCGTGGGATGGGTACGGTGGCGCCGTCGTCTACGCGACTGAGCCAACCTTGCGACCGGAGTTTATTCCGCGCATGAAAGCGGCGGCGGAGAAAGTGAACGTCGATTGGAACAAGATGATCATCACCGATAACTCGTGCAAAGCGCCCGAGGAAGTCAAAGTGACCAACATCGCCGATTTGGACACCTTAGGCGACGACGTCAAAGCGGTAGAGAAAGTCGTCGAGAGAGACGTGGAGAAAATCACGGAAAAGTTGGTCGGTAAAGACGTGGAAAAAATTTTGGAATCGGACATCACGAAGATTGAAAAAGCACTCGGCTCGGAAATCAAAGCGTTGGAGAGCAACCTCTTCCGCTTGGAACAAGCCACGGAACAAAAAATTGCCGGTCCGCAGCGCGCCTTTGGCAACGAAGACGGTAAAAACGACGTCGGTTTCGACATCAACTTGAAAAAAGCCGAGAAGAAACTCGTCGAGGTCGAGAAAGAAATCCGACGGATGGATCCGAACACCAACGGGTTCGATTACTATCCTTAGTAGTTGGAGGATTCGCCGCCGCCGCCGCCGCTTTAAAAAAAAAAGACGAGAAAAGAGCGTAAAAGGACAATCATCTCTGCCGATATGTTGCTGTTGCTGTTGTTTTGTACTAATAATACCGCTACTACGTGTGTGATAACGAATTAAAAAAATTGCCTTTCTTTTACCGACCTTTACGTAGCTTTTCGAGAACGACCTTTAATAAATAAAAGGATAAGAGAGAAAAGTCGAGAGAGCGAGACGTCACAAAAAAGTAATCTAAAACTTCCCCAGGAGCACATCTCGGACAATGTCGACGACTTTATCCGCGCGCGCGTCCCTCACCACCTCCACCTTCCGCTCGCAATCATTAGTCACCACTAGCATCAAATCTTCTTCCTCCTCCTCTTCTTCCGTCTCGCGACGCGCGTTCGTCGTCACCAACGCGGCGACGATTTCCTTCGTTCGCGACACGGTCGAGACGTCCGTCCCGGACGTGAAACTCACCAAGAGCAGAGACGGGACCTCGGGGACGGCGTTTTTCACGTTTGAAAACCCGGACGTGTTTGAAAGCGCCAGCGGGGACATCACGGGGATGTATTTGACGGACGAGGAAGGCGAGATGACCACGGTACGTTGTGTCTCATTTTTTTGTATCGTTCGTCGTTGCGCGCGATTGGATTTTTCTTCTTCTTCTTCTTGTTCTTCCACGAGAGTAAATTTTGTATCTTCTCGCGGGGAATTAATCACACGAAGCGCCGCGCGCGCGTATCACAGCGCTCACACGCGCACGCATCGTTCAAGCAATCGTCTGGGACGGCATTTTTTTTCTCTCTCTCGTTCTCTCTCTCTCGGCACACCGACGACTGAAGAAGACTAATCTTTGCGATATCCTCTTTTACAAACAGGTCGACGTGAACGCGAAATTCGTGAACGGGAAACCGAAATGCATCGAAGCGCGATACATCATGCGCAGTTCGCAAGAGTGGGAGAGGTTTTTACGCTTCATGACGAGATACGCCGAAGATAACGGATTAGGATTCAACAAGTCGTCGTCGTGAGTGAGAAGAGAGAAACAAAACACACACAACGCGTGATATGAATAAAAGAGAAAAGAAAGTAAAACTGTATATACGTGTATATATATCCGGTTTGTGTTGTACGCAGAGCGCATGTGTCTCTTCTCTCGTTTTGTTTATTATCTTCTTCTTCTTCTTCGCCGTTTTCCTTCTTCGACCCTTCTTCCGATCGTCGCTCTTCGAAAGAGAGCGTGTTTCCTCCCGCGTGAAGAGTTTTCATCGAGAGAGAGAGAGAGATTTCTCCAAATTCTCTCTCTCGCGTCATAATCACGCGCGGCGGAGAGAAAAGCGTGACCGCGAGAGCGAGCGCTTTCTTCTTTCTCGCGGGTTTCTCCCCCCACACACGCGCAGCACTTCCCCCCGCGTCGTTGTTGCATGATATCGCGCGTGTTCGTATCGTTCTCGTCGGCGTTTCTTCCTTCTTTTTCCGGTAAAAAGATTAGCAACAGCAACGACAACAACAACAACAAAGAACGTCGTCGTCGTCGTCGTCACCGAGGAGGAAGAGGAGGAAGAGCAGCAGCGGCGGCGATGGTCGCGCCGTCTTCCGCGAACGACGACGACGACGACGAAAAATGGTGCTATAAACTCGGTCTGACTGGATCTATCGGCACCGGCAAATCGACGGTTTCGAAAATGTTTCGAGAGAAACTGAACGTTCCGGTGTACGACAGCGATAAATCGGTCCACGAGCTGTACGACGTAAACGGCGACGCGGTGAAACCGATACGGGAACTGTTCGGCGAGGACGTGCTGGAAGCCAACACCGGGGGGATGTCGATCGATAGGAAGCGGTTGGGGGAGAAAGTTCTCGGTCGCCCCGAGGAGATGGCAAAGCTGGAAGCGATCGTGCACCCGCTCGTGGAGGAGAAGCGGAAACGGTTCGTCGAAGCGCAGCGGGCGGCGGCGCCGGCGGCGGACGTGTTGGTGTTTGACGTGCCTTTGTTGTTCGAAAAGAAGTTGGAGAATACCGTGGATGGGATTTTAGTGGTGTCGTGTTCGCCGGAGACGCAAAGGGAGAGAGTGATGAATAGAACGGAAGGCGCGAAGATGAGTTTGGAAAAGTTCGAAAAGGTTCGGGAGATGCAAATGCAGGACGACGAGAAACGGAAGAGAGCGACGTGGGTGGTGGATACCGAGAAGTCGCTGGAGGAGACGGAGAGAGATATCGAGCGCATTATGAAAGAGATTAGGAGTAAGAGAGAGAAGGATGAGACAGGCGGTAGCAATTAGAAGAAGTAGAATGATTCGTTGTTGTGTATGTAAAAATAGAAGAAGATTAAAATAGAAGGTTACGGGCCCTGGCCAATTTTACCATGCCGCGTGCTGTTGCTGTGGTAGTACTTCTATTCAAACAGTTATTATATATTTACAAACAAATTTGGCTAGCGTTTTCGCCGCGAGTCTTGTTGCTATTCTACATGCTTCTATTGTTTATCCGTGAACATTGCGCGGACGTAGTGGTCTAGATTTTCTTCCTCGCACGGAGGCGGCGGTAAACGGATGTTCGTCTTCGTCTTGGAGTCTCCGCTATTGCTAGAGGACGTTTTGCGGATGAGCGTGTGCGGTACATCGACGACGTCCCATCCGTCTTCTTCGTTTTCATCGTCGTCTTCTTCGTTGTTTTCCAACACTCGCGCCAATCTCAAATTCTTCTCGATCTTCTTTGTCGGTTCGGCGACGAAGCCCCATACGCTTTTAATCATCGATTTACTCTTCTCCGCGAGTTGTCTCTTACGGCTGCCGCTCTTTTTGCTCTTCATTTTCGTCGTCGTCGTTTTGAATAATGCCGTGTTATCGATGTTTCGCAGAGAGGAGGATACCACAACAACCGGTTCGGGACCTTCGTTATCCTCGTCATCGGAGGAGAACAGCTCTTCGCACGATATTGACGACGATGAAGATGCGCTCGAGCAGTAATACAAATCCCGCAATCGTTTTCTTTCCGCGATTTCAACGAGCGCTTCAAACGCTACCAGTAACGAGCAAAACGGACCGCTACGACAAGTGTTGTTGTTGTTGTTGTTGTTGTTGTTGTTGTTGTTGTTGTTGTTGTTGTTGTTGTTGTTGTTGTTGTTGTTGTTAATATTTCCACTCAATTCTCTCATCAAGCGACGAGTATAGCGATACTGATGTTCATCCTCCTCCCCTTCGTCTTCGTCGAAGATATCGCTCGTTGCGAGCTCGGTAACTTCTGCGGCGAGGTGCGAGGCGAGTATTTCGCACGATTTCTGCAGTAAACGCAAGGCACGGAGAAAACGTTTCTTCTGCGTTCGGGTATCTTGTTCTTCGTCGCTTTTCTTTGAAGCGATGCAAGTGTAATACAGCGGTAATATCTCGCACTCGGGCGAGGCGATGTCTCCGTACACAACCACCTCTTCGCTTCCAAACGTTTTCCTGAAAAACTCATCCGCTTTCACGGCTTCGTCTCGCGCGTAATCGTCGTCGTCGTCGTCGAAAGACTCCTTTCCGCCTCGCTCGAAGTTTCTGCTCGAAGATGTCGTCGTTGAATCTACTGGTTTCCATATCTCCGTCGCGTTCGTCACGCCCGGAGTCGATCGATGAAGCGAAGGGCAAAAACTATACCTACCTAAAAGCGTGACAAACCTATTCATCATCGAAAGCGTCGCGGCAATTTCGTGTTCGTTTTCGTTCTTGTCGCCGTAAATCGCCTCTATGAACGCGTCCATATCTTCTTTGTTCGTGCAAGCCGATTGTTGTTGTTGTTGTTGTTGTTGTTGTTGTTGTTGTTGTTTCGAAGAGTACGCAAACGCGTCCACATCCGGAAGATTCTTTCCGTAACTACTAACGATACGGTTTTTCGTTCGGCGCGGCGTCTTCGTCGCCTCTGCGCTTTCCACCAACGCGAAGACGTTCTTTACGTCTCGAAAAACTCGCGAGCGTTCGCAACGCAACTCGAACTCGCAACTCTTTAATCGGATTTTGATCAACTCTCGAACATCGTCCGCGTTGTTTTTCTCGTTCTCGTTCTTCTTCGCTCTTTTTGCCATCGCTCGCGCCTCTTGTCTCGCGCGTTCCTCTCGTTTGCGCGTGTTCATTTCCATCGAATCGTTTCGACGAGCTTCTTCCTCTAACGCCTTTTCGAGCGTTTCTACGAGCGCCGCGCGTCTCTCCGTTTCCTTCTCCACCAAGCGCAACTTCTCGCGCACTAGTAGTAGGAGTTTCCCTCTTCTCTTCTTCACCTCTTCTTCTTCTTCTCCTTCTCCTTCTTCGTTAAAATCGTTCAAAAATCCACTTCGACGACACGGACGACGATCGCGCGCCACCAGAGTCGTCGTCGTCCTTTCTGTCGTCTCCTTCAAAGTCATCAGAGACGACATCTTCTTCGCCAGCTCGTCGCGCAATCGCGCTCTTCTCTCTCGCAGCTTTTCCACACGCGTCGTCGTCGTCTCTTTGTTCTCCTCCTCCTCTTTACCGAGACGCGTTGTCATTTTTTTTTTCGTGATAACGAACTCTTGTGCGTTTGTTTCCCGAAAAGACGCTCTCTCTCTCCTCGTTACGCGCGCGCGCGCGCGTTTATTCGCGACGACGATGATTCCTCCAAAAGACACTCATCACCAAAACCAGAGCGAGAAGAATAGAAGAGAGTCGAAGAAGAGAGAGAGAAAAAGGAGCGCAAATATCGTGTGCTTTTTTTGCGCGGG
>Ga0255753_1005129_pt1 | contig 12673 bp, 10 predicted proteins | sample 041ome_10_FD_179953 | JGI IMG/M metagenome (GOLD analysis project Ga0255753, IMG submission 179953) | Coastal salt marsh microbial communities from the Groves Creek Marsh, Skidaway Island, Georgia - 041412US metaG (version 2) | ecosystem: Environmental > Aquatic > Marine > Intertidal zone > Salt...
GCTGAGGAATATTAGGGATAGGCTGTGGTTGGTAAGTGTCTTTAATATAGACTCTACCATTTACTACCTTTCTATTTTGTCCTGGGTTAAATTTCATTGGTTATAAATATGGATATCTTTATTATTGTTTAAGGGATTCAAGGTATGCTATAGTTTCATCAATTGATTTTTGGGCGAGTTTAGTATTTATCCCACCTTTCCAACCTTCGACATCACCTGCTTCGGTTACAAATCCCCTATTATTATTGTTAAGCATATCTTCGGTCCATTGTTTGTAATTTTTAACGTAGTCATCAAGACTTTCGTTATATAAATTCTTTTGATAGGTTTCCCAAAGACCTTTGATTCTAAGTTCAGTTTCAAAATCAGCTTGACAATTAAAACAACGTCTGTATGAGGCCCAAAAATCTTTATCGTTTTTAGATTTCATTACATTTTTACAAGTAGGGCAAAACATAGGCATAGCCATAGATTTTGCCTTATCCAATTTTGTAACATTTTGTTTTAAACCATCTTTAATAGTCCATTCACGACCATTTTCAGTCCAAACGTCACCTTCTTTATGAAATTCTTTTGCTTTAGTATAACCTACACCTTCAGTTGAACGTTCTCCAGCTTTACCTGATAATACGTTTCTTAAGCGTTCAACATCTTTTTTAGCAAACTCCTTATTTAGGATGTTATCTTTACTCATAAACCTAATTCTTTTAATTTAGCGATAGTAGAAGCAGCATCAGTATGTAAAATTCCAATACCACCAGCAGCTTCCCATTGATTAATATTATCTGCTCTATCGTCAATTAAGATAGAAGTTGGTGTAGCATATTCTTTCTTTTTCCAAGCCGGAACTAAAATCATTTTATTATTAGGCATATTACGCTTTTTCCAAATGCGCTTACCATATTTTGATTCTTCATTCTTAGAAGGAGCTGAAAGTATAATTGGGTTGTATTTTTCAATATAGCTCCAATATTCTTTACCATCAGGCATCCAATCCATACCAGCCCAAAATGGAACACCAACAGTGCTGTCAATTAGTTTCCAAAATTCTTCTTTTCCTTTACGTTGCTCGTATTGCCCCGGTGGAATACCATCGGAAAATTGCATAAAACGTTTGTCAAAATCGGATAGGACTCCGTCCATATCTGAATAAATAGTATAGTTCATAACCTCTTCATTTTCGAATAGCGGTAAAGATAATGCCTTTCTTCTGCTTCTCCAAAGATTTAATATAATTTCTTTATCTTCTTTAGTTTCAATACCAGGGGCAATATCTAAATAATTATTAATTACATCAGCAAATGGTTTTCTAGTCTTTTTAGCTTTTAAATATAAGCCCTGAAGCATAGCATCTACTTCTTTTTCTAGTTTGTAGTAATCGCTTTTAGGTAAAATTTTAAGTTTGTTAATCATATCACGAATCATGATATCATCGTCCATGTATTTACCTTTATCTATTAAATTACCTTCTTCATCATATACTTGACCTCTAACGTTTTCACCAGATTGGGTTAGGTGTTCAATCTCGTGTCTAATAACATCTGAAACGTCTGCTGACATTTGAGACCAAGCTTGTGGTAGAACGTTGGGGTTTACTGTAAATAAAGTAGCAATGAATGGGATTTTATCTTCCTCTTCACCACTATTTGAAGTGCCATCAACCACATACCCATCAACTTTTTTGTCAAATTTAAGCATTCCAACATAGTTGAATTCTATATCTCTACCTTTACCATCAACATCTTCAATATCTAAATCAATAAATGAAGATTTGAGTTTTGGATTTTTCTTAAAATCAGCTACCCACTTTTGAATTGTAGCTTTAGTAAGTTTAGTGGTTAAGGAATCATAAACACCTTCGTTTACTATATCTTCTTCTAAACCTTGGGCTAATTCACGAGCGTATTGATTTAAACCAAATGGATCTTTGTTTTTCTTTTCTTGTAAGCTGTCAGTCCAATTTCTAAATGTCATTGTACCCTTTAAATTAGCTTCAGCCTCAATATCGTTTAAATAATCGTCTTCTTGAGTGTTTGTAGTTGTAATGTCTCCTAATCTATCTTCTAAATTTTGGATATGATGGATCATTTCATGCGCATAACTACGCGCAATATCTTTGGGATGACGCCCTTGAGTATAGAGGACAATAACTCGCTCGTTAGGATCATAGTATGCGGTTTTCCCGAAGAAATCTTCTGCGTTAGAGACATCATCATCTACTAAAGTTAAACCAGGTAGAGGTTCAATATTGTACCCCTTATTAATCATATGTTGAGTTAACTTAGCTAAATATGGAAGTAAATCAATAGTTTCTCCCATTGAATGTTCTTTTACTACTAATTTAGGAGATGAAGAATTTGTTTTAAATTCTGGTTCATCTGGGGAATTGCGTTTATAAGCGGTTTTTAAGACTAAATCTTTTAGATAGTCATCTCCATACCCAGTGTTTACAGCAGCAATATCTACTAAACGTTTTAAATGAGTAAATACTCTATTTTCGTCTCTATATAAATCTGCTACTTCATCTCCGTAAGTATCATGAATTTTAGACATTAATTCAATGATGTCTTCTTCAGTTAATCCTCTTTCAATTACTCTTTCTTTAAAGTGATTAGTAAAGTTAATATCAATATCTAAATCCTCGAACATATCATCGAGTACTTTTTCTAATGAAGTAAAATTAACAGATTCTTTAACCATTGATTTGCTTACAATATTGTAAATAGTTTCCTTTTCACTTTGTTGTAATTCAGAGGGGAGAAATTTAATGAATTCTTCTGGTTTACCAATTGCTTTTCTAGCATTAGTACCACTCATCCCGGCATCAGGAGTAGTGATTAGTTTAACTGATGTATTAGGGTATTTATCCTCAATGCCTTTAGTGCGTTGAGCAACATCAGCCATATCATCGTCTCTGCCTTCACGAGCACCAATCAAAAAATATACTTTTTCGTTTTGATTATCTCTAGCATATCGAACTACATCACCAATTGGGGCTGAAGAGGGGATGATTTGGACTTTATCTCCTAAAATATCTTTGTATATATCCCAAATAGCAAGAGATTGTTCTTGTCCTATTCCATCTCTACTACCTCCACCTACATAAATGATTAATTTATCGATTTCGGGGTAATCTTCTAAAGCTGTTTTAACAATGTCAAAGTGTCCTTTTGTAGGGGGTTTAAAACCTCCACCAAATACAGCAGTTACACTTTCTTGCTCGAGTAAGGGACGAATTAATTCTTTAACTAATGAATTCATGAAGTTAAAAATGATTTGAGTTTAGATTGTGCTTCTTGTGGAGCAACAACTTGTTGAATCATATTACCTACTTCTTCTTTAGACATTAATTTGCGAATTTCATCTTCTGTCTTTTTCTTATTTGCTTCTGAACGTGCCTTTTCCTTATCAGTTTTAGGCTTAGTATCAGTTGGGATGTAAGGAACGATATATTTTTCAATAATATCGTCTAAATCTTGGGCATCTTGTAATTTTTTATCTTTAGTAGTTGCTACAAAATTAGCTCCAAAAAGGTTAAGGTAAGGAATAAAGTTTTTAGTTACGTTAGCCCAAGTTTGCATTACGATAGCTGGCATTAGGCTTCTATCTTCGCCTTTAGAGCGTTCGAATCTATCTTGGTTTTTACTTAATGATTTTTCTAATGAAGAATAAACATAAACCATAAACACTTCGTAACCAGCTGATTCTAAAGTATTTTTAAGTTCTTCGGTTTTCTTATATGAAGCCGCAGTACCATCGATTACAATATTTTTACGTTGCTCAATTTCTTGAGCTAATCTTTCTTGGTATGATTTTTGAGCTGCCTGCATTGCAACAGCTGCTTTACTTCTACCTTCAGCATCGGCTTTTTTTAAATCTAAAGATACACCAGCATCTTTTAGGTTTTTAATAAAATCATCATCAATGTTGAGTGTGGTAAGCCCCATTCCTGATAAGATATCTCCAACGATAGAGGATTTACCTGCACCAGGAGCACCTGCTAGGATAACAGCTTTAGGGGCATTTTGTGCCTCTTTAAGTAGTGTCATAAGTGAAATCATAAACGCGCGTTTACAATAAATATTATAACTTTCGTTTAGCTGACGTTCTAAATTCTGTAAAAATAGGTGAGTGTTTAGGATTTTCTAAATCAAACAATTTTTTAACAGTCATGAAAATATCAATGTTATCAGCCTGAGATCGTTTAGATTCATAAATCTCCCATCCCTTACCTTGCATAACCCCGTCTTTTGGTCCACGCTTAGATGATTTGAGCCACAAAACCCCAGTGCGGTCAACCGATTTGCCGTAACATTCTTCATAGCACTTAGCGTAGATAGCTGTTTGCAAATCGTATGTAGTTTGTAAATTATTGGATGTTTTAAAATCAATAACCCATAACTCGCCATCAATCTCACAAACCATATCGCAGGTACCCGCTACCTTAAGTTCATCGGAAAACAAGTGGACCTCCGTTTCGATCAATTTAGGATCATAAGTCTCCCAAAAATCAACGAAACGAAGGAACATTTGCCATACATCTGGGTTGTATGCTGGGTTTCCGAGCGAGTTTAAAAAGTTTAATTCTTTACCATTTAGGTAGTCTTCAATCATTTCGTGTACTTGAGTACCTTCTTGACCTGCTTTTTTAACAATATGTTCAGATGAATAACCTACTTTTTTTAGCCAATCTTCAAAAAACTTTCCTTTTGGATAATATTGTAAAACATAAGTAATAGAAGGATAGTACTTGCCATTGCGTCTGTAATAACGCGAATCGGGCATAGTAATTTGTTTAGCATCTTCCGAAATTTCTAGAATACGGTTGTAAGAATGTTTAATATTTCTCTTACTCATACGAATTGTAATTTTTTAGCCATTAAATCATATTCACTTAATGGTGTTGTTTTTTGAATGAGATTAGTAATTGCCTCAAATCCCATTTCCGATGGGTCTTTTTCTTTAAGATCAACCAGGTAAACTTCTTTACCTTCATTCATTAGGTATTCACAAAACTTAACGGCATCCTTTTGCGCGTCCTTATCTAAAGCTATATATATTTTTTGTACCTCTGAGGTAACGATTTTTTTCATTAACTCCCTCTGGATGTGTTTTCCTAAAAGTGGAATAGCATTGCGTTTGATTGCTAAAGCATCAAACATACCCTCACACAATACTAAAGGAGAGGACCAATTGATAAACAATTCAAATGGTACCATATCCTTACTCATTGGGGGATTTTTGTATTTAGTATAGGAATGGGGATCAAAGTTACGAGCCACAAAGTAATTTAGCGTTCCCTCGTGAGAATACGACGGTATAATAATCATCTTGTCGTAGACACCGCCCTCGCAATAGCCAATATTATAGCGCAGTATATCCGCTTTAGTTACTCCTCGTTGTTTTAGATAAGCCAATGCTTGTCTCCCAGTCATATCACTCTTAGTGATTTGAGTAAATGATTTAAATTCCTTAGGTAAATTAATTGCCTCAATTTTACGTTCATTTTTCTGGTAGTCAGTATATGAAACGTGTTTTTTGATTTCAGTTAATTTGTCATCATCAGCTTTAGCTTGTTTAAGTAAGGTAACTAAATTAGTTCCTTTTTTACCACAAACCCAACAATGCCAAGGATTACCCTTAACCGAATCGTCAAAATTGACTTCCAATTTGGGTTTAGTGTGGTTACAGAAAGGGCAGTGATAGGCTTGATTACCACGAGCTGTAGGTTTCCCTACTCCCAAAACCGAATTTACAATATTAACTAATAGATGGTTTACCATATAGGTGAATATACGGAAGAAACCTTGCTATTCAAAGTCTTTCCTAAAAAACTTACCGAGAATATTATCATTGAAATATTCATCTGGTTTTTGGAGTACCTCATAGAGGAATAGTGCTTTTGTTTCCTCATAAGTTAATAACTTTTTACTTGAAACGCACGTTAAAATTTCACGTTTGAATTCTTTTTGTTTTCCTTCTTTAATTAAAGACAGAATTTCTTTATGAGAACCATAGTAAGTTTTCCAATCTGATTCTTTGGTTACCTTTTTAAAGGTTGGTTTACGGCCAGATTGACCCTCATATACTACCAAATCTTTTTTAGTTAATTTAGCTTTACGAGTAAATTGGAGAACTTTTTTCCCAATATAGATTTTACCTGAAGGAATGTGTATAACTCTATAAACAAAACCAAAGGTTTGAGGAGGAAAATCCTCTATCGAAGATATTTCTTCGCCTTTATAATACCACATATTTTAAATTTAAAGTATTTTAGTTATTATCCTTCTTGAGTAATTTCTAAGAAAGATCCAGAATTCCATCTAATTTCACCATTTGAATCATTTCCTCCTTCTACAAGAACGTAACGTGAAGCATCATAGTTAAATAAATAAGTACCCCAGAATGAATCTGTAACATTACCTGTTCTACCCTGTCCTCTATCTATTTGTTCTGAGAATATAGGACCTGCACCTATATCTGGGGTTTCATAAACGTTTAACTTGTAAAATATATCTGTATTTTGATTGTTTACTACTAATCGAGTAGATATATCAAAAGTATAAATTCCGTTAGTTTTAATTTCAATTAATTGTATACCTGGGACTTCTCCTTCTGAAGGGATAAGGTCATAATTCGCAGTATAATCACCGAAACCAAAACTCCCAGTTGGAGAGGCGTTATCAATACTATTCCATACAAACGAGCCGGATTGGCCTGAAACCGAAGTAGTAAATGATGGGTATGATGTTAATATCATTCTAGAAGCAACACTTGATGTGCCTGAAGTTCCTGAGGAACCAGATGAACCTGTAGCTCCACTAGTACCAGACGAACCCGATGAACCAGATGAACCAGATGAACCGTTTACACCCGAAACACCTGAAGTACCTGATGAACCAGAAGTACCTGAAGAGCCTGAGCTTCCTGAGATACCTGAGCTACCAGAAGAGCCAGATGAGCCTGAGGCACCCGAAGAACCAGATGAACCATTTACACCAGAAACTCCTGAAGTGCCACTTGAACCACTAGTTCCAGATGAACCCGAAGAACCTGAGATACCAGAACTACCAGAAGAGCCAGATGAACCTGAGGAGCCATTAATACCAGAGGTACCTGAAGAACCTGATGAGCCATTTACACCCGAAACACCACTAGTACCTGAAGAACCTGAGGTACCTGATGAACCCGATGAACCTGAAATTCCTGAAGAACCAGATGAACCTGAAGTTCCTGATGAACCTGAGATTCCTGAAGAACCAGATGAACCATTTACACCCGAAACACCACTAGTACCTGATGAACCTGAGGTACCTGATGAACCCGATGAACCTGAGATACCAGAACTACCAGAAGAGCCAGATGAACCTGAGGAGCCATTAATACCAGAGGTACCTGAAGAACCTGATGAGCCATTTATACCTGAAACACCTGAGGTGCCTGAAGAGCCTGATGTACCAGATGAACCCGAGATGCCGGATGAACCTGAAGTACCTGAAGAACCACTAGTTCCTGATGAACCTGAAGAGCCATTAATACCAGATGTTCCTGATGAACCTGATGAGCCATTTACACCTGAAACACCTGAGGTGCCAGAAGTACCTGAGGAGCCTGAAATACCAGATGAACCTGAACTGCCTGAAGTGCCACTTGAACCAGAAATACCTGAAGAACCAGATGAGCCATTTGTACCAGAAGTACCTGAGGAGCCGGATGAACCGTTTACACCCGAAACACCACTAGTACCTGATGAACCTGAGGTACCATTATTACCTGAAGTGCCTGATGAACCTGATGAACCTGATGAACCTGAAGTTCCGGATGAACCCGATGTGCCTGAAGAACCAGAAGTACCTGATGAACCAGATGAACCATTTACACCTGAAATACCTGAGGTACCTGAAGAGCCTGATGTACCTGAAGTATTTTCTTGAGCATCTTGCCATAACATATATTCTCCTGTAGTAGAGCTTCTAACAACGATATTATGAACTGAACCTAGGGGAGAAGGGGCGTCGGTTGGGTTTTCTTGATAAAGAGAACCACTAATAGTAAAACTACCACTAACTGAGATATCGTAATTTTCTTGACCTGTAAGAGAAACTACAGATTGAGAAACATGCCAAGCATTAATGATTTGACCTTGTGCTATCTCATCACTGCCTGTAACGAATATATCTTTTAATATGTTTTGTCCTTTCATGGTTTTATGTCCTATCTATGTTTATAAATATAGTAGTATCTGTTGTTCTTGAGGTAGGAAGTGGTTGAGATAATTTTCCTACAGCTAATAAATTTTGGGCTTCGTCGTATAAACCAACAGTAGTTACGTACGGATCAAAATAAGAACTTGTTAGATAGTCATAAATATACCCATTAGAACCTGATAAGGCAGATGGGTTTTGAGTGAAATTAAATTCACTAGGGGAGATTGTTGCTTTATACTGTGTTTCGTATATAGTAAATGAACTTGAGAATGAACAAGTAGCATTAGTAGATAATAATTGACCCACTGTAATACCACCCCCGTATATATCTTCTTCGTATTCTGAAATACCATACCCTTCTGGAGTTGGTGGTCTGTTATCCATTAAAAATGTGAATACTGCTATACCATGAGGATAAATAATGTTACCACAAAAACTTCCATTAACATATAAGTTACCCTGGCTATCATCTGTTATTGTATGGGAGATAGATTCACTAACACAAGTATAAACAAATGAACCAGGTTGGATATAATCTCCATATAAACGAGAAGGAATAGATAAAGTAACTATTTTATTACTAGAACCTGTAGGAAAATATCTTACCCCATCTGTTGTAGTTTGTAAGTAATTCTCATATCTACCTGATGAGTCTGGGTTGCCTACATATACATCACCTGCTGTAGTATCTCCAGGAAATAAACTTTGTGTTTGTAGAGGTGAACCGTATGAAGAACTAAGGAAGTTAGAATAATATAACTCCTTAGCGGAGTTATAAATTAAAACTTGATATTGGTCATTGTTATTACCCGTTAATGATTGGGTAAATTCAAAGTTCCCATTAATACCTAAAAATCGATCAATATCGACATTAGAATCAGTAAATTGGGAGACCGGAAAAGAAAAACTTTTGTTTAACTCAAACGGTTCGACTATAATGTCTTGTGATAAAAATTGTTTCCAAGCGCTCATTCATTAGAAGTCTAGCTTCACGCGTATTAATGCTTCTTTAGTAAAATCTTTCTGTAATGGTTTTGATAATTTAGCTACAGCTAACAATTCGTTAGTGTCATTATATAAACCTACTGTTGTGATATAAGTAGTTGGGCTATTAATAAACAATGGATACAATACTTCACCAGTTGAACCCGAAATAAATGATGGGTTTTCTGAATAGTTATATTCTGAGCTTCTAGGTCTACAGAACACATAATCCGAAGTAATTGTTTCTTGTGAATTAGCTGTAAATGAAGCACCATCTTTAATAGCAACAAACATTAAATTTGGGTTTGGATTAGTTGTAGAACTTGTTGCTGAAGTTAAAGTAGCATCTAAACCAATACCCCCATCAGCAAAATCATTACTTAATGCTCTTGGGTTTAAAATATAAGTAGCAATATCTGGTAAGAACCAACCGTATGAACCTGAATCGGTACTGTAACCTTGGTTATTTAAACTTGTATTAACATTACCAGCTGATCCTGAAACTAATTGGAAAACTCTACCTGCATCGTTAAATACTACTGAGTTTACTACTTGGCTATTATCAGTTAACGAGATTGTATCTCCACCATTACTTAATAGTAAAGTTGTAGAACCTGGGAATAGAGATTCTTTATATCTACTTCTCTCTACTGAGATAGCCCAGAAATCTGATGATGTAATACCACCAAAAGAGAAAGATGCATTTTCATCACCTAATACTAAAGTACGGTATTGACCAAATACAGTTGATGAAGGTGATTTACCATCTACATCTGTGTTGTATGCTACACTACCACTTCCGGCTTGGTTACCGTAAGTAACAGCAAATTCTAAAGAAGAAGTTGCAGCATTTGAAAATACATTTAAATAATAATTACCTGAGGATCCATTAGCTTGAGTGGATGAGGTAAAAAATGTAGTAATTTCTGGGGTTTCACTATCGGTCCATAAACCTGCAGTGATGCTATCAGCTGATACTACAAAATCGTCGGCTACTAATCTATTGAATGACATAATTTATATTTTATTGAGCTGATACTTTAGTTACTGTTACTGGGATTTGAGCACGTGCTCCTGAATCTCTACCAATAATAGTTAATGTAGCATATAAAGCGTTGTTATTACCAAATAGCGTATTAATCGTAGTGGCTGTGATATTAATTGTAGTTCCAACTACTGTTGCTGATACGTTAGTACCTAATGTAGTAGTTGAAGTAGTATTCAATGCTGTAGTAGCTGCTGTTTCTACACCTACACCTTGGAATGTAGTAAATAATCTAACATCCGAAATTGTGGCTGTGTAGCCTCCTTGTTCGGTTTGATTACCACCTGAATAGTTTAGGGTTTGTGGAGTAATAGCTTGTGAAGCACCTTGTTTAATTACAATCGAAGCTGGGACGTTAAGGATAGGCATTCTAGCTGTACCACGTGGAAGTGTAGTAAGTAAATACTTCATAATCTGAGTTTCCTCAGGAAATGCTTCTAATAAAGGCATATTTTCAATTGCCTGACCATAGTAAGCTGAGCCGGAGGGGTGTGTTGGATTATATAAAGTATAATCAATCTCGTCATCTGCTAATGCAAATTGTGTGATACGGAAAGTACCATCGTTTTTAGCTAGTAACTCTCTGCCTTTTGTTGTTAAGATAGCATCAACTGTTACTACAGAATTATTTAAATATCCCATTTTTTAATACGTATTTTGTTATAAATATATGTTAATTTTAAAGTTTGCCAAGTTTTATTTTAATTTCCTGTACCTGCGGTTATAACTCCTGCGTTTCTTAATGTAGTAAATCCTTTTTGGAGATTTGTATTAGCAGAAGTAAGTGTAAGTCCATTAGGATAAATCATACCTCCACCTTTTCCATACTCTCCAGTAAAAGCAGAACTACCAGATGCTCTAAGATATACGTTCCCGGCTGTGCCAGTAATTACTTGGAGGTTAGGGAAGATTTGCGGATCTATAGAACTTGAAAAAGGTAAAGAATAAGCAATTGGGTTTTCATTAGCATCTTTACAGAAATTAGACTCTAATAAATTAACCCATTGTTCATCTTGAGTATTAGCTATTACAACATTATCAGGAGTTATTAAATGTGTAATCCAAATATTAGCAAAGTTACCTACAGCTTGTACTCTACTGTAAAAGCCTATATAAGTTCCTGCTGATATTTGAGAGTTAAATCCACTGCCTGTATTATAGGCTTCTACTGTATTTTCACATCCAATATAATTACGATTTCTAATACCTGCTGCTTGATAGTTATAATCTTGGACAAAGGCTTTAGGTAAATTACCATTTTGTTGAGAAGCAGTTATAATTGCTTGTTGGTTAACTGCTTGAATAGCATTTGATTGGTAATCTAAATCCCAGAAAATTTCACTTTGTCTTGGGATTAAGGCATTATTAATAACAGCATTAAAGGGTGAGTAATCAAATGCCGGGGTATTAATAAAAGGATCAAATACAGTATTTGAAGTTACATTTAATCCTAATCCAAGATCATAAATTGGAGAAGAGATAGCAGGAAAATTAATGAATTTAATCCTCCAAACTTGAGGAGAGAATGTAGAAATTTCTCCAATAGTTTGAGTTAGAGTTTGATTAAAAGGAGGACTAGCAGGACCAAATGGATCTGTGAATTCAGTTCTAATAGTAAATGTCATTGTATCTCCAGGACCTAAATTAGATAGAGCAGATTCTATTAAAAGACCATTATTATCAGTTTCATTAATATATATTTCATCAACTCCACTTCCTTGTAATATTGGTGGATTACCATTAGCTACAGTCCCAGGATTCCAGTAAAATTCTCCAGGTAAAGGATCAGTATTTGAGGATCCAGATGAAATATAGGATAAGGTAACTGTGCTAGCTGATTTGTATGGGTTATTTGGATTCAAACTTTGTGTAGTAACTACTAAAGTTGAACCACTAAATTCTCCATCAATAAATTCTCTAGCATCATCTTGGGTATACAACTCATATCCAAATGGAGTAACATTTGAACCTACCCAGCTTTGAGTTACGTTAATAGCCCCAGGATAATCAAAATCTGTATAGTTGGTATCTAATACAAAATTAGGTAAGGTACCTCCTTGTGAACCTGAAGGTATTACAATTGGGAATGATTGGTAATCATCTGAGGCTGAGTATGCTCTTTGGCCATCTAATAAATAAGGTATTTGGCCTATACTACCTGTTAATTCGTGGAAAGAACGTGAGACCTGTGGTTCAGTATACTTATTTCTTTCTAATAAATGTTGTTTAATAGTAATACCCGTTGCTGCTGAAATTTTAGCAGGTACAAAATCCTTGATTAGCTTGAATAATGAATTATCAAAGAATTTAATTAATCTAATAAAATCATTCCAGTCATAATTGCCAGTGTATTTTAAGAAATAATCATTACTTAAGTCTACTAGATCAGGATATGTATTTGAGCTTGTTAAATTTAAACGAGGATCACCAATATATT
>Ga0255753_1005150_pt1 | contig 12642 bp, 14 predicted proteins | sample 041ome_10_FD_179953 | JGI IMG/M metagenome (GOLD analysis project Ga0255753, IMG submission 179953) | Coastal salt marsh microbial communities from the Groves Creek Marsh, Skidaway Island, Georgia - 041412US metaG (version 2) | ecosystem: Environmental > Aquatic > Marine > Intertidal zone > Salt...
GGGTAAATTCTTTTAATTATTGGAAAATCCAGAAAATTCATTTTTATATGATACATCTGCGCAATACAGTTCTCAATCGTTCAATGCACTTTTGCAAATATTCAATGAAAATGTTATCTTTTTGAAAGTGAGCGAAGATTTCGAATCCCTTCGCCCGCTCCAGCAATAATGCAAACAAATTCAAAATATTTTCTTTGTGTTGGTGTTAAAAAAGGCGGAACAACTTTTCTTTATGATCAGTTAAGAGAGATTGAAGATTTTTTTCTTCCTCCAATTAAAGAGACACATTTTTTATTACCCCTTTCAAAACAAAGAAAAAATAGATTTAAGGAAATATTAAGCTATAAGTTAAAAGAAAATACTTTTATTAAAAATATTTCAGATGAAATTTTTCTAAAAAAATATTTTTATGACAATGATGAAGATACCATACATAATTATCTTAAATTACTAAATTGTGACAAAAGTAAAATCTGTGGTGAGGTTGATCCAGAACTCTTATTATTGGATAAAAATAAAATCATTGAATTATCTAAATTCAATATAAATGTAGTAATTATTTTACGTCACCCTATTGATAGATTTTTTTCTCATATAAAAATGATCTCTAAAAAAGTCAATGAAAATCCAAATATTCTTATAAAAAATAATTTTTCAAAATATCATCATCAAATTAATCATTCCTATTATAGGGTTTTTCTAAGAAACTGGTTAAATAATTTTCCAAAACAAAATTTGCTTTTCATAGATAACAAATCTTTAAGAAGCAATCGATATGATGCCATGCTAAAAATTTATAGATTTATTAAGCGAGACCATAAAGCCAAGTTAAATCATTCATTAATATTAAAACGAGACTCTAATGTGGGATCGAGTATAAGCCTCGATAGAAAATTATATGAATCTTTGTTTGTTTTTTTCAAAAAGGATATTGAGCTCTATGAAAAAATTATTAATCATTTATAATTTAGATTATGGCTAATGATGAAGAGTTTTCGGTCGATCTCAACCCTATACCTTCGGTTATCGTTAAGTCAGGCAAAGATATTCAAAAATTCAATGGTAGTTGGTATAGAGGAAACTCTACAAATTTTATACCATCAAAAAAATTATTAAATCAACCAAACTCAATTAAAGAATATATTTTGAAGGGATATTTTCCCCCTAAGCCATTCATAGAAAAAGACACTGTTATTACAGCTTTTGGTAGTTGTTTTGCTCAACATATTACGAAACACTTAATATCAAATGGCTTTAATGTTTTAGGCAAAAAATTAAAAATTGACTCACATTTAATAAGATTTGGGGAGGGTATTGTTAATACATTTGCTATACTAGAACAGTTAGATTGGGCTTTTAATAATAAAAACTTATCAGAGGGACTTTGGTTTGGTAATAACAAAGAGGTCGTAATTCCTGATGAGAATATTAGAGTAAATACAAAAAACCTCCTATTAAAAACTAGAGTTTTAATAATCACCATAGGTTTATCAGAAATTTGGTATGATAAACAAAGTAATAGAGTTTTCTGGAGAGCTGTGCCTGCAAATATTTTTGACAACAAACGGCACGGATTTAGAAATTCAACTGTAGAAGAAAATAGTAAAAATCTAAAATCTATTATCAGTATCATCAGAGACAAAAATCCTGAGTGCAAAATAATTTTTACATTGTCGCCAATTCCTCTTATGGCAACTTTTAGAAAAATAAATTGCATTTCGGCCAACACTATTTCTAAAGCAATTTTAAGAGTTGCTCTTGATAGTATTGATTATGGAGAGAAGGAAGGTGTTTTTTATTTTCCCTCATATGAATTAGTCAAAGAGGTATTTGTTGACCCTTATAAAGACGATAATAGGCACATCAAAGAGGTTTACACCGACCAAATTATGTCGATATTTGAAAATTATTATTGTGTTAAATGATCATTATAAGTTAATATTTTTGAAATAGACTTAACAAAATAAATTTAATTTTATTAGCTTTAGATTAATTGATAGTAATTTAAAATGTGCTGTTTAAATGGTATTAAAAATTTGTAGTAGTATTAAATTATAATTTCAGAATAATTTAAAATATTTTCTTTATGAATTCCTATAAAGTTTTGAATATATCCAATTATCTTTTCTTCTGGTTTTTTTTGAATATCAGCAATTAAAAAATTATTATCTATTTTCTTTAATTTATTATTATTAAAATAAAAAATTTCATATTCATAACTTTTTATTATTTCAAAAATATTATTGGTATTTTTTTGATGAATAATTTCATTTTCAAATATTAGATTTGGTTTATTTTTTCTTATTGTAACTTTAGATCCAATTAGAACTTCTTTTTCTGCTCCCTCTACATCTATTTTAATTAATCCCACATTAGAAAAATTGAAACTATCAATAGTTTTACAATCAACTTTTATTTTTATACCATTTTTAACGTTTATATTTTTCAAAGTAGCTCCATTTGATGACCAACCCTTATCGCTTTTTGGAATAAGTAAATCTAATAACTCATTCCTGTCTCCAATCGCAACTTTTATTAATTCGACATTATCATCAATCAGTGATGGCAAATATCGTAGCGGGTATGGATTAGGCTCGAAAGCAAAGACTCTCTTTGAATATTTGGACATAAAAAAAGTAAATAATCCAAGATTGGCGCCTATGTCCAAAGCAATTTGATCTTTACGGATCAAATATTTGATTAAATTTAACTCTGGAGTTTTGTATTTTGCGTATTTTTTTGCCCTAAATTTATAATAAAGACGATTAGGTATTAACTTATATTTAATATCTTGTCTGATTAAATTAATTAGATCTCTTAAATTCTCAGTAGGTAGAGAAATTTTATTATTTTGAGTTTTCATATATTGCTAAATTAGATAATTATAAAAATAAGTATTATTATGAGTTATGCTAGAAAATAATGAATATCAATAATTTAGAAAGCAAAAATATTTTACAAAAAATAAAAGAATATATTGAAGGATATAAAATCCAAGAAGCAGAGCTTTATTTGAACCTTGCGAAATCAAAATTTTCAATTCACCCAAATATATTTAATTATCTATCCGCAAAGCTCTATATATTGAAAAATGATATAACTTCAGCATCTAATATTTTGACTCAAATCAAAGAAGATATTTTTTATGAAGAGTCGAGATATTTGCTATCCAAATTACACCTTATGAATAATAATTTTGATTATGGCGATAGTCTTTTCATTTCTCGGCTCCAGAGAGGAGAAAAGCAAACTAGATATCTTTACAATAAAATTAATACTGATCTTCCAATTTGGAATTTTGAAAAAAATTGTAAAGTGATGATATGGCAAGATTTTGCTATAGGAGAAACTGTGCTTTTATTAAGGCTAATAAATATTTTAAAATCTCATAGCACAGTTAATTTTACCATATACCTAGATCCAAGATTAATTTTTTTATTTGAGCATAATTTTCCATCATTTAATTTTGTTGGAGAGAGCGTTCAAACAGACCGATCATTATACGACTATCATCTACCTATAGGGTCTATGATCAAACTCATTGACAATTCAAATATTGAAAAAATTAAAGAAATTCCAATTCTTAAATTAACAAAGAATATAAATCAAAAAAAAAATTTGATTTCAATTTTTTTTTCATCTCACAATATTAAGGATAGTAATCATAAGAGTATCAATAATGATCAGTTACTAAAATTATTAACACCTTTAAAACAAGATTATAAATTTCAAATCATCAACTATGGAAAAAGTAAACAAGGTTTGGAAAATTTCCTAAACGAGCATGAATTCAAAGTTAAGCCAATAGAAAAAGACTTGTACAATAATTTTGAAAATTTAAGTGAAGTTTTTTTAAACTCTAGTATGTCAATAATGACCAGTTGTTCAGAAGCCTACATATCTGCATCATTAGGAGTGAAAACAATAATATTATTCAATCAAACTTTTACATCTCACTGGATGTGGCATCAAAAAGATAGTAACTTTAAGAATATTTGGTTCCAAGATCTTTACTGTTATCCTTTTAAAAAAATTAGAGAACAAATTATTTTTGATCATTTCCCAAATCTAGAGAAAATAATTGAAATAAAATAAATGCTTTGTGTAAGAACTCTTCGCAGGGAAACAAATATTATTCCTCAGATGTGGTCAATTGGTACCCAAGGAAAATTAATATCACCAATACCAGATAGTGAACCGTTACCAAAAGATGAGTACTTTTTTTTTGGAATATTAAGAGGTTCTGGCGCTATGTATAAGAGATGTCAAAAATTAGGGTATGACTTTTTCTACGCTGATCATGCATACTTTTATAATGAGAAATTTAAAAAAATGTCTTGTTTTAGAGTCACAAAAAATAATCATGCTAATACCAAAATCATCAATTGCAATTCTGATAGGTATGAAAAATTTAAATCTCAAGAGTTAAAACAATGGCATTCAAATAATGGAAAAAAGATTCTAATATTACCCCCTGATTATTATATTTCTTTATTTAGAAATGATTTTTCGTGGTTATCAAAAACAGTCAATATTATTAAACAAAATTCTGATAGAGAAATTTTGATTAGGGAAAGACCTCTGCCACAAAATTTTATCGATCAACTTCCTGTCAAACCTCAAAAAATCGAAAATGTATCTTATTCAAACAATTCTCTAGAGCAAGATTTAGATGATGCTTGGTGTGTTGTTGTTTATAATTCAGTAGTATCTGTCCAGGCGCTAATACAAGGGATACCAGTATTTACTGATACTGATATATGTTCAGCATTACCATTAGCAGAAAAAAATTTTTCAAATATTGAAGAACCATTTCTTCCAGACAACCGTGAACAATTTTTAAATAGTCTTGCTTATTCTCAATTTACACTAGAGGAAATAAGATCGGGGCATGCATATAAAACAATAATAGATACAGATTAACTATCTAGAATAGCCCTTGTCGAAAAAATTTCATAGCGACGAACAGCCAGCCAATTAATATGATTACAAGGTACCATTCCTTTTTTTTTCTATTTCCATAAATTGTTATAAATTCACAGTTCGGACAATTTTTATCATCTATGGATATAACTTTTTTACACCTAAAACAGCTATAATCTAACTTGTTATCACGGATCTCTTTTTCAAGTTTTGATTTTTTTATCATGAGATAGTAGCCATACAAAGATATTAGAAGTAGTAAAAAAACAAAAATTGCTGCTAAATTCATAACTAAATATTAATCATTAATTTTATCTTTTAAAGTCGTTAGGCAGGGATCTGCCTATTTTTTTTCTTTCGGGGCCCTTAAGATGATCAAAATATTTTTGAAGCCCTGATAGCATAAAAGGATGAGTAGAATGGTAGCCTTCGCCTGAAATATTTCGATTTTCGATATCATATTTTCTTTCAAAATCGATTCTTAAATAATCCCATATCCAACTATCATGCCACTGTTCTAAAGAAAATATTTTTCCTGTTACATAGATATCAATTATTGATTGAAGATACTGTTGAAAATATTCATGTTTAGTATTAAATCCCAGAAATCCACATTCAGAGTATGAATTTTTTCTTGCAAGGAATGTCAATAACTCATTTTTATTAGGAAGAAATTCTTCAATATTCTCTTTTGTAAAAGGTGCAATACACCTTAAATCAGCATCTATCCAAATAAGATGTTCATAATTATTATGATGATCTAATGCTATTTGATGAATAGCGAATGGCTTAAAAGAAAATCGGATTGCATTAAAACGATAATCAAATTGGAAATCTATTTTTTTTTTATTGTTTAAGCCAGGTGTCACTTGGATTCTAAGTCCCTTGGCCTCTTCTAATTTTCCAAAATAAGATAAGAATTTTTTTTGTGGCTCACTATTAAAAGGTAATATTGTAATCTTATTTGAAAATTGTTTTAAATTTTTAATATCGTCATTACCTTCAAAAACAACAAAGATTTTTATATTATCAGGAGCATATTTTTCAAATTCTTCTAAAAACCTTTCCCCATATTTTTGGTAAAGATCATTATTCAGAGAGGTGATAAATGCTAAGGACAAAAATATTTAATTTTTTTTATTCATCATTTCATTTAGATTTTTTTTCCAAATTTCATGATAACTACAGAAGCGATAATCTTTAAACCACGGCCCACCTTCAGTGTAATGAATTGCCTTTGGTTTCCCATCTCCTGGCTCATTGTACCAATCTACTAACCAATTCCATTCATGAGAAATTGCCCCTATTTCGCTATCATCAAGCCAACTGAACCGATGTAAAAATTTACCAGTTGTTTCGGGATTATTTACTAAGTCTAGTGTAATTTTTTTATTAGATGGATGAGCGCAGTTCCATAATACAACCGAACTCCAATTTTTTCTTGGATAAAGAGATTGGATTTTGCCATCCATTTTAAGACCTTCTTTTGGAGTATAATCATGTTGTACGCACATGATTGCATATTTATCATCTACTTTTGAAAATAATTCCTCGAGAGGATTTAAAAAAATGACGTCACAATCACAAAATAGCGCCCAGCCTTCGTACTTATTAAGTATAGGCACTAAAAAACGAGAAAATGTAAATTCTGTAGAACCAAGTTTATCCTCTTCCCTAGTATAAATTTTCTTTTCAATAAGATCTTTTAAAATTAGGGGCTGTACGTTTGCTTTTGGAGATTGTTTATTAATGCTAAATTCACAAACTTGATACGCCAAGTCTTCTCTTGAGTCATAACCTACATAAACATTCATTATTTTAAATTAATTTAATGTTAAGAGTTTTCAATAAGTTTGTTTATTTCTGATCTTACTTTATCTATTGGGATTTCCCAATTGCCAGGCTTTTCTTGCCTGTAATATTTTATAGATGGATAAAAAAAACTATTTTTATCAGTATCTTGCCAATACCAGAAAGTACCTGCATGCTGAGGTAAAAGTAGGCATGTTGCAACACCTAAGCGCCCTGCAATGTGGGCATTTGAATTACTCACTGTAATAATAATGTCACAACTTTTGACTAGTTCTGCTAAACCCAGTATATCATCAAAGCAATCAATATCATGCTCAAGAAATATTTTTTTATTCATTTCATTTTCTAATTCTAAAATTGACTTTGACTCATCTGTATATTGTAAATTAATGAACTCAACATCATCTAATTGAAAGATATTTGTTAAAAGATTTAAATTAATAGATTTCTTTTGTTTTGTCAGACCACTATCGCTTAACCATGACATACCACATCTTATTTTCTTTTTTTTAGGGACAATTTGATTTGTTGTTATTTGATAATCAAATATTTTTATACGATCCTCGGTCAGTAAATTATGAAAATAGGTTCCCAAACTAGACATAGGAATATGATAATCAAAGTTATTTTCATCAGGTAAATTTTTTAAACTTGTTACTTCAATATTAGGAAATAATTTTTTAAAAAATGGAATAAGTTTTTCAGTTACTGCTAAATAAATTTTTTCAAAATCTCTTTCAATATTATCAATATAATTTGAAAAAAGAATTTGATCTCCGATACCCTGTTCCCCCCAAATTAATATTCGAGACTTTTGATGCTCACTTGTCCACCGAGGCTTTTTTATAGAATTTAATATTTTTTTAGAAAAATGATATTGATGAAGAAAAAATCTATTTTCGTAATACTGCCATCCTAGTGAGAACTCGTTTAAAGATAGATGAATAAGTCCTAGATTGAATAAAGCTTGATGTTGAGTCTTATTTTTGGATAAAAATTTATTTAATAGGGTTTTGGCATCTAAGTAAAGGCCTTGCTCCATTAGGATATATGAATAATTGATAACAGCCCCATGATTATTCACTCTTATCATGGGCGATAAGAGCTTTTCTGCTTCTTCATATCTTTTTTGATCGGCTAAAATATTGGCCAGAGCGAGTTTCGAGCCATCAAAGTCTGAATTTAATTGAATTGCCTTATTTAAAAAAGATAAAGCCTTGTCTAACAACCCCAAATCTCTGTAAATATTTCCAACTAACGTTAAAAAAATATAATTTTTCTCCAATTCTTGAAAATTTTTTAATAAAGATAGAGCTTCATCAAATTTTTTTTGTGCTCGTAAACATAGGGCTAACTGAAATGTCCCTTCGATATGATTTTTATTTATCGCCAATAATTTTTTGAAATAACCCTCAGCATATAGAAATTTACTTTGTTTTAGACATGTGAAGCCAAGTAGAAAATGAATATTTTGATTGGTATTATTTTTTTCTATTAAGATTAATAAAAGTTTTTCAGCTTTTTGATAATTTTGATTATTAATTAGATTCTGAATTTCATTTAAATTGATAATTTTATTATTCATTTCTTACTTATGATAATCTTATAAAAAGAGTTAACTCAAGGGTAATTAAAATAACACCCATTATCTTATTAGGGTAAAAAAACTTCTCTTCTATGAGTGATAAATTATTCAAAGATTGCTTTGATTTCAAATTTACTAATGTTTTTGCTTTTTATAATTTTTTTTAGATTGGTAGAAGCATTAGTAAAAATTATATTTTTTGTATGGTCCCAAATTGGTAGGTCTTTTTTGCTATTACCAATATAATCAAAATGTTCATATTTTAATTTATGGTTGATAAACTTAGTTTTATTTACTCCAACCATATTATAATTTTCATGTGTTCCATATACTTCTAAAAATAATTTGAGGTGATTTTGTATTTGGTCGACTAACGTCTGATGACTACCAGAGATTAAAATTATAGGTCGATTATCATTTTTTTCCCGAAGAATATACTCAATACAAGATTTATTAAATTTAAGCTTTTTTAGGGGAACTTTAAAATTTCTTGAAATTTTCTCTTTTAAATAAGCTTTTCCAAAAAAAAGGAACAAGAATGAATAAATAATCGTTTTTAGAGGATTTTTTTTTAAGAAACCCATAAATGCTAGATTAGATAAATCATCACTAATTAAAGTCCCATCTAAATCAACAAATAAGGGAGATTGTTTTTTCATATTTTTTTATAATAAGAAACTATTATAGTGATTTCATCATTGGTTAAATTTTCAGATATTGTATGTAAGCAGTCAGCCTTAATTTTTAACGCTTTTTTAATTATTTGATTATAAAGAATAAATTTACCATTTAAAATTTCCTTATCTTTAAAATTCATCCTACCCCTTTTTTCTTCTGGGAAAACTTTAAAAAAATCTTGAATTAATTTGATATTTATTTTTTTTTTAAATTCAATCTGTTGATACCTCATAAGAGGAGAATAAATTTTCTTGGGAGGTTTCTTTTTAAATATTTCAATCAATGTTTAAAATGTCTTTGATCGAGACAAAAGAAGTTTAGTTTGTATTTATTTACAAACTTTTCAATTTGATTATCATTTTTTGAACCCATAGGAGCATAGCAGTTCATTATTAAATTAGATTTTTTAATGTATTTTAGGGAGTCGGTAAAAGGGAAGAAAGCATCAGAAAACAAATATAATTGATGAGATAACTTATCTTTATGCTTATATTTAAGTTTTAAAATACAGTTTTCCAAGGCATCTATTCTAGAAGTCTGTCCCCCTGCTTGAGAAAGTAGAGAGTCTTTGTCAAAAATAGTAATCGCATTGGATTTTACTTGTTTTAAGATATTGATAAAAAATTCTACTTGTTCATGAGCTAAATTGTTATTGCCATATATTGGTTTGATTGATGTTTTTTGATGATTACTCTCTTGCATTAATATTCCGGCAAAGATTGATCTTTGTTCAACTTTAGAAAGTTGTTTTTTTACTCTCAAAAGTCTTAAATTTTTTTTCATTTTTAAAATTTTTAGTGCTTCTTGATCAAAGCCAGGTGCGGCTATTACTTCGAAGAAATTTTTGGATAAACTTTTTGCTGTTTTTGCTTCTATTATTTTATTGAATGCCACAATGCCCCCAAAAGCACTGAGCGTATCCCCCTTAAATGCTTTTTCATAAGCGCTCAATTGAGATTTTTTTATCGCTGCTCCACAAGGAATATTATGTTTAATGATGACACAAATATTTTGATTAGTATCAGTTTGGTAAGCAATGTTGATGGCCGCATCTAAATCGAGTAAATTATTATAACTTAGTTTTTTATCTCCACTTTTTAGATCAATTATTCCTTGGTCAATGATTGCAGTAGCTTTTTGTTGAGGGTTTTCACCGTAGCGCAATGAATACTCTTCGCTCTTGTTTCCCTCAAACCATTTAGAAATTGCGATATCGTATTCAGTAATTGATCGCAAAGCCTTAATTGCAAACTTCTTTTTATAATTTTTAATTTTAGAGTAATTGTTCATAAAGAGCTCGTAGTCTTGAGGATGAGTTAAGGTAATGATATTTTCATAATTTTTGATTGCAGCACGAATTAAACTATGTCCTCCTATATCTATCATCTCGATGATTTCCTTAGCCTTATTTGTTTTCTTCAAGGTTTCTTGAAAGGGGTAGAGATTGATTACAATTAAGTCAAAGTTGATAATTTTTTCTTTCTTTAATTCAGCTTGGTGTTTTTTAGATTGAGTACCTAATAATCCACCAAAGATTTTAGGATGTAATGTTTTTACCCTGCCTCCTAAAATTTCTCTTTGTCCTGTATATTTAGAAACCTCATAAAAAGGGATCTTCAATTCTTTCAAGAGTTTGGAGGTTCCGCCTGTAGAATAAATATTAAAATTTTTTTTTATTAAAAACTTTGCAATATTTTCAATATTATTTTTATCAAAAACAGAAATTAGTGCATTTTTGTGTTTAAACATTATTTAAAATAATCAAATAATTCAGAAGTAGCATGTGTTAAGTCTTTTTGTTTAAATAAAAATGATCCAGCTACTAAAATATTAGCGCCAGCTTCTACACACTGTTTACCTGTCTCATAATTAACCCCACCATCAACTTCTAAATTAATAGCAATCTGATGATCTAATAAGAAACTCTTTAATTGACTTATTTTTGATAATTGATTTCCCATAAACTTTTGTCCACCAAAGCCAGGTTCAACAGTCATAATAATTACTTGATCAATACTTTTTAAATAAGGTTTTAGCTCTTGCCAGGGCGTATTGGGTTTAATGGCAATGCCACATTTAACGTTATTATCTTTAATTTTAGAAATTAAGTCATCTATGTTTTCTTCAATTTCTAAGTGAAATGAAATGATATCAGACCCAGCTTTGATATATTCATCTAAAAATTTTCCTACACGGTTGATCATTAAGTGGACATCAAAGACTTTCCTTGAATATTGACGAACATTTGAAATAAATTGTGGCCCGAAAGTTAAGTTAGGAACAAAATCCCCATCCATCACATCAAAATGAATATATTCAGCCTTGGACTGATCAATTAATTTGATGGTATCTTGCATATTTGCAAAGGAACCGCCAAGGATGGAAGGTGATATTGTTATGCTCATTTTGTTTTTTTTAATACTGATACAAAAAATATATCAGAGCCACCTAATTCTTTGAATTTGAGTGGATTGATAAAATATCCATTCTGTCTTTTTATCATCTTATCAGACTGTAAATTAAGTGTACGGATATTTTTATGTTTTTGAGCAATTTTATCAATGACATTGATTGTCTCAAAGGGGTGAAAAGAACAGACGATATAAACAATTATTCCATTTTCATCTAAAAGGTTAATTGCTTTGTCGAGCATTTCTATTTGGATTTTTTGGTTTCGTTTCAGTTTTGATTGATTGATTTTTGAGGCAACATCAGGATTACGACGGAACGTTCCAAGAGCACTACACGGGGCATCTAAAAGAATAGATTGAACACTTTGATTAGTTGTCATTTTTAAAAAATCTTTTTTTTGAATTTTAATATTTAGGTCCAATCTTTTTAAATTTTGTTTAAATTTAATGATTTGAGAATTCGACTTATCAATACAATCCAACTCATAACCTAAAGAGTGTAAAAGTATAGATTTACCCCCAGGTGCGGAACATACATCAAGTATTTTTTTTGATTGAAAAAATTGATGAGTAGCATGAATGATTTCATAATTTCCAATATCTTGTACAAAACAATTTTTTAATAATTTTGATTTGAATGGCAGTACTCTTTTTTCATAAATAGCTTCTTTATGGTCGCTAAGGCTAATTTGATAATCTATGGGTTTGGTAAAAAAGTTTTGGTATAGATACTCTCTAATTTTAGTACTAGAAAATATTTTATCTAAAACTGTTTTAAAATTATCAGGAATATTTTTTTCTATTATTAAATTTTCTTTATCTCGAAGAATATTTCTTAAAACAGCATTGATGAGTTTGGATTTATCAAATTGTTTTGAAAATTCAACAGCATCATGAACTATTGCATGTTCGGGTTTCTTGGAAAAAAATATGAGTACTAAATTTATTTTGAGAATAATCAAAATATTTTTTGGCGTTTTATCACTTATATATTTTTTGAGTATGAGATGAAAATTTTCAAAATTTCGATAATATTCTTGGATCGCTAAGAATAAAAAACCTCTTTTGATAGGATCAAATTTTTCAACAGCGGCATCAATGCTACTACCCTCATCAATACGTTTTATCGATTGATATAAATTCGCAATATCGGATTGATTAGATATTTTTAGACCCGTCTATCAATGACTGTACTACCCCTGGATCGGCAAGTGTTGAGGTGTCTCCTAACTG
>Ga0255753_1005156_pt1 | contig 12635 bp, 5 predicted proteins | sample 041ome_10_FD_179953 | JGI IMG/M metagenome (GOLD analysis project Ga0255753, IMG submission 179953) | Coastal salt marsh microbial communities from the Groves Creek Marsh, Skidaway Island, Georgia - 041412US metaG (version 2) | ecosystem: Environmental > Aquatic > Marine > Intertidal zone > Salt...
GATAAATGGGGGTTTATCATTTTTCTTTGAATCCAAATTTTCACAAATACGTTTTGAACAATGTCTTCTGCATTTGCTCGATCTTGGGTGAGGCTTTGGGCATAGGCACAAAGTTTTTTATAAAAGGAATTCATCAAGAAATCATATGCCTTGGCATCTCCTTTTTGCAACTGCTGCGCTAAAAAATAATTTTTGCTGTAATCCATAGATTTTGGGGCTTCTATTTCAGTTCAATAAAATGGAGGCTTATCAAAACTATAAAAAAAAGTTAAAAAAAGAAAGGGGTTCAATTTTTTTAAACGTAATACAATAAAAGAAGATCATTTTGAAGCCCTCAAATATTTTTAATCTTATTGTCAAATTTTTGCATCGGGAGACCCGTCAAGGCGAGTTGGAGCAATTGGAAAATTGGATTCAAGATGAAAGGAACACCCCTTTTTTTAATCGTATTGTAAAAATTGACTACCTCGTCACACTTTGTATGGGAGATTATAACTTACAACAGGCAAAAGCATCAATCCGGCGTAAGATTGAAGTTTCAAAACGAAAAGGAAGAATCAAAGTTTTGAGTCGGATGGGAATCGCGGCTTCCTTACTCTTTCTCGTTGGGATATTTATTTTTCAAAAGAATAACGTTCAACCCGTGATTGAATCCGGATTTAACAAAGCGGTTTTAACGTTTGATAATGGCGACCAAATTGTTTTGGAAAAGGGAAAGAAATTCAAAACGGAAAGCATTCAGAGTGATGGAGAAAATTTGGTCTATTCTAAATCACAAAGCAACAAAAACGCACCAAAATCGCCTTCCTATAATAATCTGACCATTCCTAGAGGAGGACAATTTTTTGTTGAATTATCCGATGGAACAGCAGTGTGGTTGAATTCAGAAACGAAAATTAAATTTCCTACAAAATTTATTGAGGGAAAAACACGGGTGCTCACTTTGGAATATGGAGAAGTTTATCTTGATGTTTCACCGAGTTCCCAACATGCGGGTTCAAAATTTATAGTCCTTTCAAAAAATCAGGAAATTGAAGTGTTTGGTACCCAATTCAATATCAAAGCCTATGAACAAGACAGTAGCATTGTTACCACTTTGGTGGAGGGCGAAATACTCCTCAAAACCCCAACGGATCAGACCTTGCTAAAGCCCAATCAGCAATCCAAAGTGACTGCCAGTACTTCAAAAATTACGGTGGAGGAGGTAGATGCTTTACAGATAGTTTCTTGGAAAAATGGCTTGTTTGCTTTTGAGCAAGAAACCTTGGGGGAAATGATGAAAATTTTGTCCCGGTGGTATAATGTAGAAGTGGTTTTTGAGACTGCAGTACGAAAAAATTACACGTTTACGGGAATCTTGGAACGCTCCCAATCGCTGGCAGCGTTGCTCGAAATTATAGCAACCTCAAGTGGAGGAGAAGTGAAATTTGAAATCAGTGACCAATCAATAATAATCAAATAAAAAAAGGAAAAGGCTACTACCTTGGACAGTTTCATAGCCTCTTCCTACAAGCTTAATTAAAATCAATGTTTAACTAAACAGCTGCAATTTATGAATTTTAAACCTACCAAAAAGTATTTCAGCATTGGAATACTTTATATGCAAACACTTATGAGAACCTTTGTTTTTTTATTTTGTTGTACGGTCTTTGCCATTAGTCCCAACTTGAGTCACTCTCAGGATGCCGACATTACCATAGAGAGGGATAGAACAATGAGTATGAATCAAATGTTCAACCTTATCAATAAACAAACGCAATACAAGTTTATTTATCGGTATGATTGGCTGAAAGATGCGCCAAAAATCGAAGTAAAAAAAGGAGTCGTTAAAGTAAAAGTATTACTCGATAATTACTTGTCTCCCCTTAATTTCACCTATGCATTTACAGATAATAAAACGGTGGTGGTTCAAAGAAAAACCGTTTTTAAGGAATCGATTCTACAGCCTATTGAAGTGGAAATTCAACAGCGCAACCTTACAGGAACAGTGGTTGATGATGATGGTATGCCTTTGGCAGGTGCCACTATTTTGGAAAAAGGCACATCAAATGGTACCACCACCGATTTTGATGGGAAATTTTCATTACAAATAGATGCTCTCAACACAATTTTAGTGGCATCCTACATTGGATTTTCCTCAAAGGAAATCGTAATTGGAGATCAAGACAATTTGTACATTCGATTAGAATCGGAAACGTCTTCTCTAGGTGAAGTTGTATTAGTAGGATATGGATATCAGAGAAGATCAGATGTTACGGGATCTATCAGCAAACTTTCCTTAAAGGAAAAGACGCCTGATGCTTTTGCAAGTGTGGATCAACTTATTGCAGCTAAGGTTTCTGGTATTCAAGTGATAAGTGAAAGTGGAGAGCCAAGCGCAGGAACCAGTATTCGAATACGGGGTACGGGAACAATAAGTACCAACGAACCACTTTGGGTAGTCGACGGATTCCCAATAATAGGCAACCCTTCCAGTACAATTGGTAATAATGACATTCAGTCTATTGAAATACTTAAAAGCACATCCGCAACAGCAATATATGGTGCTCGTGCTTCAAATGGTGTAATTTTGGTAACAACAAAAAGAGGCACAAAGGGTGCCCCAGTATTAACCTACGACGGATACTATGGTTTCCAATATAATCCTGACAATTTCGATGTACTAGGAGTTGAGGAATACACATCATTGCAAAACGACCTTGGGAACGATGTATCTCAATTTGCAAAAAGTACTTTTGTTGATTGGCAAGATGCTATTGTGAACAATGGTGCGCCAGTTCAAAACCATTACTTAGGTGTTAACGGTGGGACGGAAAATATAAACTATAATGTTTCTTTTGATTTCTTCGAATCCGAGTCGATTACTTTAGCTAGTGATTTCGAACGGTACAATTTTCGAACAAACACGGACTTTTATGTTACCGACAAAATTAAAGTAGGGGAATCATTTCAATACACCTGGGCCGAAGGGAATCGTAGAACATGGAACAACGGTGAACTTGGTATACGAACTGCAGCGGCAACCAATGCACCATACGTGCCCGTATTTGGAAATGGTAGTTTTGGATATGGTCAAGTGAACAATCAGACATCCGGTATTGGTGCTTCCGCTACTGCAAACATTGTTGCATCCTCTGATCCGAGAATTGCGAATGTTGAGGAATTATTGCGCCGATCTTTGGGCAATTTGTACGCCGAAATTGAATTGTTCGATGGCTTCAAATATCGGATATCGGGTGGATTGGATTATCTGACAAGGAGTTTTGATTCATTTTCCCTTGGTCTTGAAGGAGAGCTAGGATTCCGAGTTGGTGGAGACCAGACTACGGTAAGCAAAAGACAGTTGGAAAATATCACCACCTATATTAATCATTTGTTGTCCTATGAAAATAATTTTGGAAAAAATCGTTTAAGCGTTCTCGCAGGGTATGAATTTACAAAATTCAAATCGGCTCTGATTTCGGCAGTAGGTACTGATATTCCTTTTGTTGATATTAAGCTGTTCTCCACTGGAGAGCAAGTCATCGCTTCCGATATTGAAGATGAATATGAACTCGATGGATACTTTGGTCGTATTAACTATTCATATGACGATAAGTACCTGGCTGCCGCCACATTTCGAAACGATAGATCTTCACGGTTTTCCAAGGGTAACCGGTCTCAATCTTTTCCTTCGTTTTCATTGGGATGGGTGCTCAGCAAAGAGAAGTTTTTCAACTCAAAAATGGTTGATTTCCTAAAAATTAGAGGTGGATGGGGTCAATCAGGCAACCAATTTTCTGCCAATAATTTTGCATTTTTACCTACGCTAGATTTGAACGGAGGTTATAACGTTGGTACTGGAAATCAATTTGCTTCACAGGCTTTGGCATCTTTACAATTGGCAAATATTGATCTAACATGGGAAACCACCAGTCAATTCGACATAGGTATTGACACCACATGGAGCGATGGAAAGTTCAACTTTACTTTAGAGTATTTTGATCGTCTTACAGATGATCTTTTATTGCCTATTGATTTGGCTGGAACCGCTGGCTTTACACAACCTTCAATAATCAATGCTGGAGAGGTACGAAACAAAGGGTTTGAATTTGTTGCGAAATATAATAGGAGCATTAAAGATTTTGACTTCAATATTGGGATAAACCTGACCACTGTGAACAATAAGGTTGAAAAATTAGACCAGTTCGATACCCCAATTATTAGAGGATTCAGTTCGGATTTTACAGATGCCTATATCACAGAGGTAGGAGGATCTATTGGAGATTTTTATGGTTGGGTCACAGATGGAATATTCCAAAATCAATCTGAAGTAGATTCGCATGCAGCACAACCTGGAGCAGCTCCAGGAGATATACGTTTCAAAGATCTAAATAGTGACGGAGTGATTGACAACAACGATAGAGAGTCCTTGGGCAGTCCAATCCCAAACTTCTATTACGGATTTGACTTTACAGCAAATTACAAAAATTTTGATTTTGCACTCTTGTTTCAGGGTGTTGGGGGGCACCAGCTTTTGAACGGTGCCCGTTATGATTTAGAAAGAATGATTTTACCATCCAACCAATCGAGTAGGGTGATAAACCGTTGGACGCAGTCTAATCCTAGCAATATTATTCCTAGAGCGGTAACTGGCGACCCAAACGACAACGATAGAATTTCTGATAGATGGATTGAGGACGCCAGTTTCCTCAGACTAAGAAACCTCCAAATTGGGTACAGTCTATCAGAATACCATCTAAATACTTGGACCAATAACTTCCTGTCAAGTGCAAGAGTTTATATCGGGGCGCAAAACCTGCTCACTTTTACTAATTATTCAGGACTCAATCCCGAGGCCACTGTTGGTAATAGTTTTGGAAACAATTTAGATATAGGTGGACAGAACGATCAATCCTTGACAACAGGGAATGATGATGGTAGGACACCTATTCCAGTTTCGGTGCTTATGGGAATACAAATAAAGATTTAACTTAAAAAAAACACAATCAAATTTTTTATGTGAATTACACTACGACCGATCGTAAAAACAATAACAATAAAATTTAAACAAATGAAAGATAAACTATTAATTCTATTAATCCTTGTGTTTTCTTTTTCCTGTTCAGACTTGGAACTGAAACCTTTGGATAGGATCACCGAAGAGGCTGTGTTCAGCTCGGCTGAGGAATTTGATGCTGCAATTTTTGCATCCTACTCATCTTTTCAAAAATTATATCAAAATAGACAGGTTGACCCAAACCAAAACTTTGCCGCGTGGTTGAAGTTGACATTATTCCCATCCGATGCCGTAGTTTGGGGATCGTTCGAGGATCAACCTGGTATGGTAAGAGGTGCTCAGGAACTAGACACTCATTCTTTTGATGCTTCCATACAGCCATTGCAGGCCGCATATTCTTACATCTATGAAGGAATTGCAAGGGCAAATATCGTTTTAAGTAAACTTGATGAAAAGGGGGCTACTGTGTTAACAAATGAGGAAATAACAAGAATGCGCGCAGAAGCGAAGTTTTTGAGAGCTTTTTTGCATTTCCAAGCTATGAAGGTATGGGGAACCCCTCCTTTGGTAACAGAACGTATTACAGATCCCAATAATGCTGCAAAGGGCAATTCAACAAAAGAAGAATTGTCTGCTCAAATATTGAGCGATTTTGCGGATGCTTCAGAAGGTTTACCAGAAGTATGGGATGACGCTAATACAGGAAGAGCTACTAAATGGGCTGCCCAAGCATTTATCGGGAAAGTAAATGTATGGATTGAAGACTGGAATTCTGCAATTGCTGCCTTTGAGCGAGTTGAGGCATCTCAAATGTACTCGCTTGGAACTGACGGAGATTCCTATGATCCTATTTTTGCTGAAGATAATGAGAACAATAATGCCACAATTTTCGAAATACAATTTGGAAGTTCCACAGGTGGAAATATTTGGGTTTTAGAGGATGAAGGGGTTTCAGGCGTAGCTGCTGAAGGAAATTCACGAGGATACTATCAAGGACTTCCCAGAGATGTCCCCCCAGGAAGAAACCTTACCGATCCTAATGGAACCGTTGCCAGTATCCAGTCTATAGGTCTTTATGAAGTAGCTCCTGAATTTGTCTCCTTATTTGAAGCAGGAGATATCAGAAGGAACAATTTTATTTATGAAGATGGAGATGTTTATGATAATCTGGATGGAGTTCAGTTTATCTATGAAGCCAATCACCCAGAGTATGATTATTCCGGAACGGGCTACCATATCGAAAAATATAATGATATTACAGCGCTGACCATTGATGGTCCAGATTCTAGAGGAAGGTTTATTTTTAACAACGAACGTTTTTTTCGCTATGCAGAAATGGTACTTCTATATGCGGAGGCCTTGATTGAAAGTGGAAGAGAGGATGATGGTCTTCAACAGGTAAATAGGATACGTGCAAGAGCTGGACTTCCAGCTGCCACTGCGGATGCCACCGCTGCAATGAGACTTGAAAAGCGTATCGAACTTGCTTTTGAAGGACAAAGAACTTTTGACATGATGCGATGGGGAATAGGAGGAATATTTAAAGTTTTTCCATTTCCACAAGCTGAAATTTCCAAGTCGGGAGGGCTTCTGAAACAGAACACGCCATAAATCATTATTTGTCAAGATGTATCTATAAATACTAATATAAATAAATTTTTTTAATGCATGATTTTAAAAAATAGCTTCAAGTACACAAAACAAAAATCACTAACGATTGGTAAAATACTTAAACTAAATTTGATACTATCAAAGAAAATTAGTCATCATGTATTACTATTGACATTGTTTGTAGCTTTATTTTTAATCACCTGCGGATACTCTCAATTTACAGGAGAATGTTCCGAGTGCAATTATCAAACCGAATCCTATATTTTTTCTAATTCCGGAGGGTTTATTACTACGTGTGGTATGCTGACTAAGACTTGGTTAGAAATTACCCTTCCTATGACTCACAACTCGGCTATTGCTAATGAAAATCCAGGAACAGGACATGTATTTAACTATTGTACGGAAAAGAACCATGATGTGAGTATGAAATATATGTTAGAAAAAGGAATACGTTATTTAGATTGGGATATAGGTCAGGTTGGATCAGTAAAGTTTCGTCATGGTATGGGAACTGGTTATAATCATGTAACTGTAAACCTTAAGCAAATTAAAAACTATCTCGAAAACAATAGACGAGAAATCGTAATCTTACAGATAGGTGACATTTGTGCAAATAATTGCGTGTCTAGTAAGAAAACCATTTTTGCACAATTGATGGGCCGTTTTATAGATTCAGGTCTTTCAAATCATGTATATAATGTAACATTCAATAGTGATAGAACTTGGAGTATGAACTTTGATTTTGCCAATGAAACTTGGCCTACTCTAGGCAAAATGATAACCGACAACAAAAGGGTTCTTTTGATATCTACCAAGGATGTTACCGGTGGTAACAATGTCTTCAGTACTGTACCCATGAACAATTATACTTTCTCTTCGAACGGAAAGGTTGGAAATCCGGAAACGCACGATCTTAAAAATTTCCAAGCTAGCAGACATTATACTGACAATTATATAAATGCTCCAGGCTCCGTTTATCTTGGCTACGATAATTCGAATTGCTGGGCAATAAACAGAGGGGGAACACGGATAGTAAATTCTGGGGTTCGTGCTTTTCAAATTGCTAAACGAATGGAAGAAACCTTACATATTCGCTTTGGGCAGATTGTGTCTCAAATCCAATGCGATTTCTTTGTAGGAGCTAGTCATGTTGGTGGGGAACGCGACGTTTCCGTTGTAGACGCCGCCAATCGCCTTAATTATTTGAGATTTGGCTATCCATGGTGGACTACACCATATACTAGTTGGAGAGTGTTTCCAATTGACGGGGTAAATTGGATATCTAAAAAACCCTCAACATCAGGTATTAATGACTTCACGGATAATGATTTAATTTCCTATCGTTTTACAAAAGGAGAGAAATATTATATTCCAAATGGTGATTATCTGATCATAAAATCTTTTGCAGTTTCTGGATGGTTTAATGATAATCCTAGAAACTTAAAATTACAGGGTTCCACAAATAATTCCACTTGGATTAATCTTAATCTTGTCAAGAAAACAAGGCATAGTAGTGGAGCGGAAGCCCAAGAAATAAGAAATAATTATGTGCTTTCGGGTTTTGTCGATAACAAAAATACATGGTGGACGTATGAGATTACAAATCCCGGGAATTACAAGTATTACAAGATTTCCCATGACAATGATGAGGTCTTCGAATATGCTCTCTTTTCTGCACCGTGGAATTATACATCTTTATCAACAACTACTAAAAACAGTTTTAATAGTGAGAATTATCAACTTGAACCTTTCTTAAATGAGGAGGCTGAATTAAAAGTCTATCCCAATCCTATTGAAGATACATTCTATGTTAAAAGTACTAGAGTAGTCAAGAATCTTACTATAATAAGTACAGAAGGAAGGAGTATCAAAACACTTTCAGGGATTGATAAAAAGAGTTTTGAAGTAGATGCCAGTGGACTTAGCCAGGGAACATATATCCTTAAGTTACAAATGGATGATGCAAGCTACATGAGTCATTTGATTGTAAAATAATGTTAAAATTAATTACAATTTAGAATTTGCGCGGATGGAATTAATTTACGCTAATAAATAAATATTTTGTTTAAGCTAAAATCCTATTTAGGGTAGTAAATTTCATTTAAGATTTATTGCAACTTTTAAACCCGAGGGGAACAGATCATATTTTATTAAACTCACATTATAATGTAATTCTATGGCAAAAAGCACTTAGTCATGATATGTTGGCCTTGATTTTAGACCCAAAACATAAATGAATGTTACATAAATATTATATTATACTTTCAACATTAATTCTATTGGTCTTTTGCTGTTGCCAACAAAAAAGATTTACTGTCATGAAAGCTCATAAGACTGGAATTGATTTTATGAATATCATATTTGAAAATGATACGAGTAATATAGCTGTCTATCCACATCTTTACTACGGTTCTGGTGTGGGTATCGGCGATTTCAACAAGGATGGGTTAGAAGACATTTATTTTGGTAGCTCTCAATCGGGTGGGGGGCTATACATAAATCAAGGAAATTGGAAGTTTAATGAGATTACCAAAACTTCAAAAATCCAAAAAGTTGGTTGGCAGATGGGAATCAATGTCGTTGACTTAAATAATGATGGTTTTGATGATATCTACATCAACGTGTCGGGAAAGCAGAACACAAAAAATAAATTGTTTATTAACAACGGTGACCTAACTTTTGATGAAAAGGCTGAATCGTATGGGTTAGCAGAACAAAGACAGACGATACAGTCTTCGTTTTTTGATTTTGATATGGATGGAGACCTTGATGTGTTTATGATTGTAAATCCAGATGATTACAGTTCGATTGCAGTAAATAGACTTCGAAAAAAACAAAATGACGGCAGGGCTAAAAGTACTGACATCTTGTACAGGAATAATGGTGATAATACGTTCACAGACATATCGAAACAAGCGGGTATTGTTGCGGAAGGATACAGCCTTGGTCTATCAATTTGTGATGTAAATGCCGACAATTGGCCCGATATCTACATTTCCAACGACTTTCTATCTAATGATGTGTTATATATAAATCAAGGTGATGGAACTTTTTTGGACATGGCGAATACGTTTTTGACACATACGTCTTTCGCAGGTATGGGAATTGATGCCGCAGATATCAATAACGATTCTTTTACTGACATTATACAGTTAGATATGCGTCCAGAAGATAGTTATCGTCAAAAAATGATCCTACCTCCTGCGGCTATTAACACTTATTTTAGGGCCATGGAACAGGGCTACCAAAGACAACAGAATAGAAACAGCCTGCAGCTAAACAATCATGGAAAATCATTTTCTGAAGTGGGATATCTATCAAGGGTGAGCAGTACAGATTGGAGCTGGTCCGCCCTATTGATAGATTTAGACAATGATATGGACAAGGATTTATACATCACCAACGGCTATTATAGAGATATTGGAAATCGCGATTTTATAAACTACGTTTCTGACACCAATCCATTCGGAACAAACAGCAAAAAAAGGGAACAAAAATATTTAGAGAAAGTGAAACAACTTCAGCATGTGTCCATTCCTAATTATGTATTTGAAAACAAGGATGGTATCCATTTTAAGACGATGAATGGAAGCTGGGGTCTTGAATACCCTTCCATTTCACATGGCGCTACTTATGCTGATCTGGACAATGATGGGGATTTGGACATTGTGACCAATAATCTCAATGAAAAACCGGGATTAATACGAAATAACCTAAACAACAATAATTATGTAAACGTCATTTTGAAAGGCTCGGAACAAAACTTAAATGCTTTAGGCGCAGTTATAAAATTATATGTTGGCGAAACTTGCCAAACGATATATCAGTCACCCTTTCGTGGATACCTTTCATCTGTAACCAAGAAAGTACATTTTGGTTTAAATGATAATATTAAAGCAGATAGCCTTGAAGTAATATGGCCAGATAATAAATACACCATAATCCGAGACATCAAAAAGGGGCAAAACGTAAAGGTAAATTACTCACAAAAACATGCAGAAAAAAACTTTAAAGATAACCTGTCTTCAAAGAACACTTACTTTGTCCAAAGAATAGATTCGACAATCAATTCCTATCCCCATAAAGAGGACAGTTTTATTGATTTTAATATTCAGCCATTGATGCCAAGGATGTATAGTAGGCTTGGACCTGCAGTGGCCATCGGAGATTTGAATGGCGACTCTCTGCAAGATATATTTTTCGGTACAGCCAAAGATGCTGAGAACTGTATTTTTCAACAGCAAACAGACGGATCATTTAAGAAAAAGACATTAGGAGGAATGAAAACTGAAGATACCTGGGCCTATTGTTTGGATGGAGACATGGACGGGGATATGGATGTAATGGTTCTTGAGAAAAATAGTTTGGAACAATCCAAATCCAATCAAGATAAGTTGGCATATTATCAAAATGACGGAACGGGTTTTCTTTTAAAAGAATATATTGTCTTGCCCGAGAGTATAAAAAATATCGGTTCAATAGCTATAGGCGATTGGGACAATGATGGCGATGACGATGTTTTTGTTGGTGGGGGTGTAGCAACAGATGAATACCCGCTGATCTCCCAAAGCCATTTCTTATTGAATGAAAGCAACGGAGCAGGCAAAATCAAATACACGGATATTACAAGTAGCATAATTGGTCCGAATTTTAAACCGGGAATAGTTTCCGATTGCAAATTTGTGGATATCGACAACGACAATCTCTTGGATTTGATTTTAGTGGGTGAGTTTATGGAAATTAAGATATTTAAAAATGTAGGACAAAAATACGTTGAGAATTCAAGTGAAATGGGCTTAAAAAACACCAGCGGTTGGTGGAACACTATCGAATTGGGAGATTTCAATACAGATGGATTTATCGATATTTTGGTTGGAAATAATGGATTAAACACACCGTATCAGCCAACATTTGAAAACCCAATTGTTCTCTATGCAAAGGATTTTGACAAAAATGGGAAATTAGACCCAATGCTCACTTACTATTTGAACGATTCGGAAGAGTTGATATGGACACGAGATGACATTGCTAGACAAATAGCTACTTTTAAAAATAGATTTCCTAACAATAATAATTTTGCCGAAAAACATTTTAAAAGGGTTTTCAAGGAAGATGAATTGGCCAATGCTATTAAGTTAAAGGCGCATCTGATGAAAAGTGTTATTCTAATAAACAACAAAGGTAAGAAATTTGAAATAAGAGATTTGCCAATCCAAACCCAAATGTCCCCGATTACGGATTTTTTGACCGATGACTTCAATCATGACGGTAATTTAGATGCCATTGCTATTGGAAATAGTAACATGACCAATGTAAACGATGGATGGCAGGATGCTTTTAGAGATATATTAATACTCCTTGGTGATGGTGAGGGAAATTTTAAGACACTTACTAACGATACAAAAAACACATCCAGCTTTAGTTTTCCTAGAATTGCAAAAAAAATAAACATAAGAGGAAATAAACATGTGGTTATTGGACAAAATGACGATAAAATGCTCCTCTTTGAGTACAGCAATATAAAACCCCTTGAAAACTAGAAGATATTTTATTAGAACTACTAGTCTTATTATTAACAGCACTTTGTCTCTTAGTAGCTGCACATAAATTGGGTCTTTTGAGCTTCAAATGGCCCAGGTGTTGGTCTTTCCCCAGATTTGCATTACGCAACATAGAACCCATCGAAACAAGATGCTGTCGTGAAGTTTTGGTAGAAATGCGTGAATTGCTTTTGCATAGAATTTTGTATTTTAGAGGGAACTAACCCCCAAGTCTATGGTTTACGCTATACTGATGGAGTCTTTTGCGGGAAAATAGATTCGGATTTTTTTTAATAATGAAGAAGCTCATTTTTGTGTTGGTACTAATGTTCTTTAAAACCTCATTGGGTCAAGAACTTTACAATCATCGTTTTAAGGGGATAGTTTTAGACGCTCATTCAAAAACAGCAATTCCTTTTGTTCATTTCACCTATTCCAATTCAAAAGGATTTACGTCGAATGAAAAAGGCGTTTTTCATTTTGTA
>Ga0255753_1005157_pt1 | contig 12634 bp, 10 predicted proteins | sample 041ome_10_FD_179953 | JGI IMG/M metagenome (GOLD analysis project Ga0255753, IMG submission 179953) | Coastal salt marsh microbial communities from the Groves Creek Marsh, Skidaway Island, Georgia - 041412US metaG (version 2) | ecosystem: Environmental > Aquatic > Marine > Intertidal zone > Salt...
ATTCCAGACTGAATACCGGGCAGTGCGTCTGCCCACTTGACCAAAGAATTCGCCCAGTAGAACTGCACCTTGATTTGACCATTCGAACGCTTTTCAACTTCCTCTGCCCACCACTTGTGTAAATTTCCAAACCAAGATTTCTCGGGAATCGGCTCCGCGATTTTCCAGACATGGGTCTGTTGGGCTGTGGCCGGTAACGGAGAAAGCAATACAAAAAATGCAGAAACTAGACTGATGATTCCTGCGCTAACACAACGTCGAGATAACATCATTGTCGCCTCCCTTTGGCAAAAAAAAGCGTTTCATTCAACGCTGTTACATCCTAGGGCTCTCTATTCCAGATGTGATCTAGGGAAAACCTTAACAATTACTAAACGATTGGTTAATTTACTTAAAGTGGTGCGTGATTAAGGCGTTAAATTCCTTGGGATTTTGTATGTTGGGAAGGTGACCAGCCTTGGGCACCGCAGCATAACGCGCAGATGGCAGAAGCGGCGCAAGCTCCGAGAGCGCCTTGGGGAAGGGGCCGTCGTTCTCTCCCGAAATGAACAAGGTTGGCGGTGTAATTTTGTTAACCATGGGAAGGTAGGCAAGTTTCTGAATTGCCTGTGCACAGCCGACAAAGCCGTTAACAGTGGTTTTACTAATTTGGTCTTTGAAGCGCGACATGACAGCCGCATTTGCAGGATCATTCGCATACTCCTCACCGAACCAACGCTCCACAGTGGCCGGAGCCATGGCAGCACATCCTTTGTCCAAAGCAAGCTGAATCCGAGGGTTCCACGAGTCTGCCATGTCCTGCGGCATATCGGCCCGGGTATCACATATGACGAGGCTTTCGAATCTCGAAGTATCGTGAATTCCGAGGCCCAAGCCAATCATTCCGCCAAGCGATAGCCCCACGAAATGCGCCTTCGGAATTGCAAGCGCGTCGAGTACCCCCACACAGTCTTGGGCAAGGTCATTCAAGGTAAAACCCAGAGCCGTTGGTCCGGAAGACCCGTGCCCACGCGTGTCCATACCCAGCACCCGATAGCCCAAAGAACTAAGTAATGTTGCCTGCTCTTCCCACATCATGGAGGAAGAAAGTATGGAGTGCGAAAGAAGGACGGTGCCCCTGTCCCCCGTCTCTGTGTCATACACCGCAATGGACTGCTCATTGACTTGTAAGATTTTGCAGTTACCAAAACTCATGGTTCGCTCCTGTAAATAATTACGGTTTTAATACGCCTTGCTTAGCGGTCCAAATTTGGGAGGCGGCCTGCGGCGACATGAGACCTTTTCATAGGCAGATGCCAGCTCTAGAAGCTCAGCCTCGCGACCAATTTCGCCGCGAAAAACCAGTGAGAAAGGAAGCCCCACACCATCAACTTTTTGCAGACTCGTTCCTGGCTTTGCCTTATAGGATTGGCCATCTTCAGCAAGGGCGAATTCAGCATCGCAAACTTCATCGACATAGCCTGCAGGCACAAGAATTTCTGTAAGCCCTGCATTGGGTCCATGGAAAGACTCAAAGAAGTAATGTCGAGCCAGACCAGGTTCTTCTGGATAGCCAATGCGAGCTGGCGGCAGCACGGTATGAACCCGCACCAGAGCTTCGAGCTTGTTCTCATGCAGCACCATCATGTCAACACGCCTTAGAAGCTCACGAAGCATAATTCGCTCATCAACACCTTGCCGACCGCCTAGCGGGTTTCGCGGATCTGACGTTTCCTGCCAATTGAGAAAGGCCGCCCGCTGATCATCACCCCAAAAGCTTGATCGCTTATTCAACTCATTCCAGTTGGTAAGCGTTTCCTTAATTCCCCAGCGCTGCCAGTCTTCTGCCCTTCGACGTAAATATTGGCTAATATGAAAGCGGAATGCATGCGCAAGTATCTGGTCTTGAACAGTTGCGAGGTCAAGGTTTCCCGGGGCAGGAAGCTTGAGGTCTGACAGAGCAACAAGGTAGTCGATGGGCTCCATATCTCCGGCCCCAAAGAATTTCCCAGGCTGGAACTCTGTCGGCTTAATTGCATTTGCAAAATCCGGAAAAATAGGCTCACCCGCGGGATTAAGACGAAACAGAAGATCTGGCATAAAAACTGGGATAAGCCGGCAGAGGGCTTCGCTGAAACTGGTCTTCATCTGCTCTATGTCTGGATCGGCCTTCCAGTGAGGATGCCTTGACTCCACTAAGGTCAGCCCTAGTCGCCCTCCGAGCATTTCTTTAATTTCTCTAGAGGCCTCTGCAATGATGGGTTTAACGGCGAGAGTATCTCCAGGATCGAGCATTGATTCACGAATTACGCCAAGGCGACGGCCGCGAAAAGCAAGAATGCTTTGCTCTGACGCCAGATGGGGAACCAAACCCTCAGGGGGTGGATAGCTTGTTCGAGGAACTGTCGTATAAGGATCTCTCGGGTCGTAATAGCCACCCTCCTCGTCCCGCAAGGCATCAAGAATGCGGGCGCAGTCGCCGAGTGACTTCGCCATGACGCCAGTGCGATCACAATAAATATCAGCGCCGATTGCGCCACCATCGAACCCGAGCATGGCCTTATGAGGAAGGATCAACGCAATAGCATTGTGGTTAGAAGGCCCTCGAGTTGACATTCGGGTTTCCTCCCCGAGACTAGCCATGACCATGTTGGTGGAGACCGACACGCCGGACCCCGAGCTTGACCCCAGGGACGCTGACCGACTGGTGTCGTAGGGATTTGCAGGATTCCCACCCCAGGTTGATCGCTGATAGCCCGAGACAGAGGGCAAAACTTTCACCGGCTTATTTTGTCCGCCAGGGTCGCCTGCTCGACCGTTGTACTCCGTCATGACTGACTTTGCGAAAATAATGGCGCCCTTCTCACGGAGACGTTCAACCAAAAGATGATCCCTTGCCGGGAAGTCAACATCAAACCGAGCGTCGGCGCCGCCTGTGGACCGCATGTCTTTGGTGTCGAAGGCGTCCTTGAATGAAAACACCACCCCATAAAGTGGCATTGCTTGAAGATCGGGGTTCGCGCCGTACTTTGCATCCAAGTGCCTTGCCTGCTCAATCGCATCGGGATAACGACGAAAGATTTCGCAGACGGCCGGCGCTTCCTCAGGAAGTGGCCCATCGTCCGGATGTCGGTCGAAATCTCCGTAACAGACAACAGACCTCTCACCTCGAATATTCAACGTTGAAAGTGCATTGACCTGGTCGGCTTTCCCATCGCCCACAAGCATGCCGTATTGCTGATAAACCGTGGAATCGGAGGCCGTCGGCCGCATCTCCCCAAACTCCAAAGGAGGCCCCTTGTAGCCCGCAAGATCTGGTAAGAGCTCCGAGGCTGGGATTGTCTGGGTTGGAAACCTAAGCCGCTGGCCCCCACGAACTTTACCCGGCACCTCCGGCGCCTTATCCCCAGTTGGGGTAACAAGCAGACTGGAGGGGCCGTTGAAAGCTCGGACACGCTCGAGATACTGAAGAACAACCTGCTCGCAGGTGATCTCGGCGTTTTTGATTGCGGCGTGAAGATCGCTTATTGATGCTTCAAAGACAAAAAATGACATAGTTCATAATTCCCCTTACTGAACAAATGATAAACAGCATTCTTGAGTTTGCAAGGTATGAGAACTACTAATATCCGAATTAGCATAATTCTGTTGCATTAACGGTCATGGCTAGAAACCTGTCTCTTTGCTAGCCTCTTAAACACACTATGGAAGGAGTTACGTCTGTTATGCCAACGCTTGAACATTCTCTGGGAACCACCGACTTTGAAAGAGCCGGGCCAACTCAACAAAGACCACTTGTGCTCTTTCATACCCTTCTTGCAGATCGCAGCGTTTACGATGGCATTTTTCCTTTACTAGCAAAGTCTCGGGATGTCATTCGTTTTCAATTTCCCGGTTTTGGTGATTCCAGGGGTCGGTGCGAATCCATTGACGATTACGCCAGCTGGACCATTTCTTTTCTTAAAGCACTGGCATTGCCATGTCCTGTGGACGTTTTCTCCAATGGCTTCGGCGGGTTCGTCTCTGTTGGTGTGGTGAGTCGTGCGCCCGAATTAATTAATAAACTTATCATTGCAAACAGCGGGGCGGCCTTTCCTGATGAGCGGAAGCCCCCCCTTCTCAAGATGGCGGAACTCGTTGAAACCAAGGGAATTGAGTCGGTTCTTGAGACCGCTATCTCGCGAATGTTTCCAGAGGAATTTGCAAGCGCCAACCCTGAAATCGTGCAACAGAGAAAAGAGGCGCTCTCCAAAACGAACCCCCAGCAATTTGCCTTAGCCTGTCGGGCACTTGAAAAACTTGACTATCGCGCGCTTGCCAAGGGTATAAGCAAGCCAGTTCATATTGTTGCTGGGCTTAACGATGCAACGACACCACCCGCCATGTCCCAGGAGTTGCACAAAATCATCCAGGGGTCGGAGTACTCCGAGATTGACGATTGCGGCCACTGTCCTCAAATTCAACAGCCTCAAAAAATTTTGCAACTGCTGAGCTAGTCACTTGGTTCATAGAAGAGCCTTAAATCCTCAGAATTAGCTTTGATATCACTTCAAAACGGAATAAAACGTAAGGAAGATTTTTATGACACAAGACAACCTAATTGAGGTTATTACTGAAAACAAATTGCCTCATTACGAGCCCTACGGATGGCACCACTGGCCTGAGCACCCTTGGCTTGCGTATCAGTTTAGGCGGGGTCTTGGCGAGACGCAGGAGGGCGGGGGAGCAGTCAGTGAGGTATTCCAGGCAGCAAGTCGAATGATCCCAGGTGACCTGGAGAGCTGGCACAAAGAATGGAAGCACATTGCAGACCGCAACTGGACAAGAGGTTCGGAGGCTGAGACGAGTGGTCACATACGAACCGCAATGAACTGCTTCCTGCGGGCGGCTGATTACTATCGACAAGCCGAGTTTTTTCTGAAACCGGACGACCCGCGTCGGCTGCCAACTTTTGAAAAAATGGAGGCCTGCAGTCATCGCTTTCTTAAGTCCCTTAACCCTCCCGGAGAGATTGTCGATATTCCCTACGAGAACGGAGTGCCGATTTGCGGTTATTTCGTTCGCAGCCCCTACCCTGTCGCTAAGCAGCCCGTACTTATCTGCATGGGTGGACTTGACTCCATTAAGGACGAAATGTGGTTCATGCAGGCAAAAGGCGCCTTGCAGAGAGGGATTGCTGTCTTAATGATCGACGGGCCAGGCCAAGGTGGAACCCTGAGGCGACATGGCGTTCCAAACCGGGTAGATACCGAGGTTCCGATCGGTAAATGTATTGATTGGCTTGAAGCGCGCTCGGATATTGACGCAAGCCGAATTGCCGTTTGCGGATCGAGCCTTGGGGGTTACTATGCGGCCCGTGCAGGATGCTACGAGCATCGCTTAGCCGCTTGTATTGCACACGGCGCCATTTGGGCAATTACAGACCTCTGGGGTGAGGCCTCCGAGGACCACGGTTTATCTGAACATATTAAGTGGGTCTTCGGTTGTAACTCTATGAAGGAGTCTATGAAGAAAGCCAAGGACTTCACACTTGATGGGCACCTTGACCATATGCAATGTCCATTTCTTGTTATGCACGGAGGTCATGATGTGCTCACCGTATCGCAGGCTCAGAAGGTCTATGACTACGGCAAAGCCAAAGGCAAGGACGTAACGTTGAGGCTACTTAACGAGGAGGAAACAGGGGCGGAGCACTGCCAACACGACAACCCCACGATTGGCCAGGAAATTCTTGGGGACTGGCTCGCCGATCGATTCGGTATCGACCAGCGAGCTTTAATGAACAGCGGGAGTACACCTTTTTCACTCTAAGGAAAAAGGCGGGGCACCCAGAAACTAGGGCTTTAGTTTGAATAGTTTCTGGGCATTACCCCCCATGATCATTTTCGCGTCGGAGCGCGATAACTTAGGTACCGACGATACCAACCCCACCGGATCTGTTTCTCCCATGTCGTAGGGGTAGTCGGTGCCGAGCATGACATGATCCACACCAAACCTTGCAATTAAGCTTTGAAGCATTCCGGGATCAAAGGTAATGGTGTCGAAGTAAAACTTCTCAAGGTACTTAGAAGGCTTGGTCGTAATGACCGTGCGTACATCAGGTCTCTTATGACCGTGATCCATTCTTGCCCAGTAGTGAGCAAGGTATCCACCCGAATGGCCAGAATAATCTTAAGCTTGGGGAATCGCTTCATAAAACCATCAAATATCAAATGACTTACTGCAATGGTTGTTTCAAGAGGATTGCCGATGATGTTGTTCAAGTAATGATCGGTGAGGCGCTCCGCGTGACTAAAACCGTTGGGATGCATAAAAAGAACTGCTCCCAGCTCTTCTGCTTTTGCAAAAAAGGCGTCCAGCCCCAAAGAGGGGTCCGTTAGGTCCTTGCCGTTGACATTGGTCCCAATCTCAACCCCTTTTAACCCCAGCACTTTGACCACCCGTTCAAGCTCCTTCACGGCGAATTTTGCGTCCTGAAGGGGAACGGTCCCCATCCCCGCCAGCCGTTTAGGGTATTGGGCTACGATGCCAGCGATGCCCTCGTTAACGCTCTTCGATAGCTCTAGGCCAAAATCGGGTTCGGCGAAGTAGTAATACTGGAAAGGCGCAGGTGAAACGACCTGCACGTCCACACCCATCTTATCCATGTCCTTGATACGTGTTGGAATGTCTGAGAGCTGCGGTGCACGATCTCGCACCTGCTTGAAATTAACCTCGCGCGTCAAATCATTGGAAAAAATGTGTGTGAACTCATGCTGCATCGGATCAATTACCGCCGCCTTTTGGGCAACCGAGGTGTTGAAGTGATGGCAATGCACGTCAACGACTAAAGACGAACTCGCCGAGGACTTGGCGGGCTTGGGCTTTACCGAGGTGGTGGCCGTCTTACCCCTGGCGGCGAGTGTTGCTGGTCGGCGGTTGTGCCCGTGCATAGGGTTTTGACAACCAAGTCCGCAAGTAAAAAGCATGGCAAATCTCCTTGAATTTACTGAAAACTCTATGGTACTTAGGGCGCTCTTCTTAATCAATTGATTAATAAGCAAGGGTTTTCACCACTCCAAAACCGGGCAAAAAACGAGTTAACTAGAGGTTGAATTGCGCAACAGAGGGTTTCTCTCATCGCGAAAAAATATTCTTAGTTAAAGAGGAAAGAATGGTAGCCACGACTTACAAAACCCGTACTGAAACCCGAGACGGCATGCGCATTGACTGGCATGTCAAGATTCCCGCCCGTGACGGGCTAGAGTTAGTTGCTGATGTTTTCCGGCCGATCAAACCCGGCAAATACCCCGTTATTATGAGCTACGGGCCCTACGGAAAAGGGCTGGCGTTTCAGGATGGATACAAAACCTGCTGGGACAGGATGGCCGAAAACCATCCCGATGTCACTGCGAACTCCACCAACAAGTACCAAAACTGGGAAGTTGTCGACCCAGAGAAGTGGGTGCCTGAAGGCTATGTGTGTATACGCGTTGACTCGCGCGGTGCAGGTGCCTCACCTGGCTACCTTGCTCTTTGGAGTCCGCAAGAGGCGGAAGATTTTTACGACTGCATTGAGTGGGCGGGCGTTCAACCCTGGAGTAACGGAAAGGTTGGACTCAACGGCATTTCTTACTATGGAATGAACCAGTGGCAGGTCGCCGCCCTCCAACCGCCCCACCTCGCTGCCATTTGCATTTGGGAGGGCGCATCCGACTTTTACAGAGACCTGAGTCATCACGGAGGAATCCTTTGTGACTTCTTGAAGAACTGGTTCGATATGCAGGTTAAAACCGTTCAGCATGGCCTGGGGGCAAAGGGCCCCCGAAGTCGTGTAACCAACGAGCCTGTCTGTGGTTTGAAGAAGATTCCTGACGACGAGCTGGAAAAAAACCGAGAAAACCTAGGAAAGTCTGCCCTGAAGCATGCGCTTGACGATGAGTACTGGAAGGCACGAACACCCGACTTTAAGAAGATCAAGGTTCCGCTTCTTTCCGCAGCCAACTGGGGCGGGCAGGGCCTGCACCCCCGAGGAAATTTTGAAGGCTTTTTGCGCTCAGCGTCCGAGCAAAAATGGCTTGAGGTTCATGGCATTGAACACTGGACTCATTTCTACACAGATTACGGGCGAGAGATTCAACTCAAGTTCTTTGATCACTTCCTCAAAGGCAAGAAAAATGGCTGGAATCGACAGCCGAAAGTCCAACTTCAGGTTCGACATGTTGATCGGTTCGTACAAAGAACGGAAAAAGCTTGGCCCCTTCCCGGCACCAAGTGGACCAAGTTCTACCTGGATAACGATAGCTTTAACCTATCTTACAAAGCACCTTCATCTAGCAAAAAGGTGACCTATCAAGGTTTTTCTGACGGCCTCACCTATCTCCTACCCGCACAAAAAGAGGACATGGAGATCACTGGTCCGATCGCTGTCAAGCTCTTTGCCTCCTCTTCAACGGTCGATACCGACTTCTTTATCGTCTTCCGAGTTTTCTCTCCGGACATGAAAGAGGTTGTTTTCCAAGGGGCGCTGGACCCGCATACGCCCATAGGTCAAGGATGGCTGCGTGCATCGCATCGCAAGCTTGATAAAAAGCTGAGTCGTCACTACCGGCCTTACCACCCTCATGATGAGGTCGAGCCCCTCAAGCCTGGCAAGGTCTATGAGTTTGATATTGAGGTGGTCCCAACGTGTATCGTCGTCCCCCAGGGTCACCGAGTGGCGCTTACGGTAAGGGGTAAAGATTATGTTTATCCAGGGCCCGCGGGGCGGCTCTCTAATATGAAGTACCCCATGACAGGATGCGGACCTTTTACCCATACGGACCCCAAAGACAGGCCTGCCAAAATTTTCGATGGCGAGGTCACGATCTATTCGGGCGACGATTGCGCATCGTTTGTCCAGGTCCCCATGATCCCAAAGCGTCGGTGAGGTCAAGAACATGAAGATGTATAGCTTTTGGAGGTCCCTTGCAGCCTACAGAGTGCGAGTCGCCCTTAAGTTAAAGGGGGTTACGTTCTCCGAGGAACCGGTCAACCTCTTAGGCGGTGAACAGCATGATCCCGCCTATTTAAAGATCAACCCTCAGGGGGCCGTACCTGCCCTTGTATTGAATGATGGCCAGATTCTCTCGCAGTCAATGGCCATTATGGAGTTTCTCGAGGAGACCTACCCCAGCGTGACCCCATTACTACCTCGCGACCCCACAGCTCGGGCGCGTGTTCGTGCCTTATGTCACATTGGCGTCTCAGATAGCCATCCGCTCGTCGTCCCCCGAATCCGTTCGTATATCAGCAAAGATCTTGGCTTAGGAGACGAGGTGACAGCCAAGTGGTTAAACCACTGGTCTGCCGAGTCACTGAGAATCTATAACGATCGACTCTCGCAAGAAAGTCAGACAGGTATTTATTGCCACGGCAACGATTTAAGTATGGCGGACATTGCCTTGGCATCCCAGGTTGTTGGAGCGACGGGCTTTTTTGGTTGCAAGCTATCGGACTACCCCAAGGTTCAGAGTGTTTTCGGCTCGCTCTGTAAGGTTGATGCTTTCGAGGCCTCGTTACCGAAGCATCAGCCGGGCGCACCAACTTAGCCAATACAAAATAATGGCTAATCCCTTTCTAACTCTCTGAGGTTTCTTGTGAAAATCGGACTCGTAGGTACAGGTCGTATGGGGCAGGCAATTGTTCTGCGGCTTATTGAGAAGGGTCACTCGGTAGGGGTTTGGAACAGAACCTCAAAAAAAGCAGAGGCACTGCTGTCGGCGGGCGCCTGGTCTGCAGGAACACCCGCTCAGCTCGCGGAACAAAGTGACGTCGTTATTGTCATTTTAACCAATGCCGAGGCTCAACAGGCTGTTTATTCAGCAGCGCAATCGGGTCTGTTGGCAACGAGCCTGAAGTCAAAGTTAATCATCGACATGAGTACCGTGCGACCTGAATCGTCAAAGGCACTTGAAAAGTTGGTTATCGGCCAGGGGGGGTTATTCGTTGAAAGCCCCGTTGGAGGAACAACGGGGCCAGCACGGGAAGGTAAGCTTTTTGCCTTCGTGGGCGCAACACCCTCAGCCTTCTCCGCCGCTGAGCCCATACTTTCCGAACTTTGCCGACGCGTTGAGCATGTTGGCGACGTTGGAGCCGGTAGCAGCCTTAAGCTTGCAGTCAATCTCCCTCTTCTTGTCTTTTGGCAGGCCTTCGGAGAAGCCTTGTCTTTGGTCTCTCACCTTAACCTCCCCCCCGAAAGACTCATTGATATTCTGACGGACACCCCGGGTGCATCAGGAGCGTTTAAGGTAAGGGCCCCTCAGTTCGTGTCACGATTGCAAGGGCATCCGGCCTTTGATGCTTCTTTTAATTTATTTTCAATACGCAAGGACCTTCAGACAATGCAGGCCGAGGCCGAGGGGTTGGGAACCTCTCTGCCCGTTGTAAGTGCCGCGATACAAGCCTACACCCAGGCCATTGACGCTGGGCTTGAAGATGCTGACAGCATTGAGCAGTCTCTATTTTGGAAGACAAAAGTTAGGGATTAAGAAGCTCGCTCCTGTGTTAAAAGTACAAAGCTTATTATTTTCGAAAGGTGGTTATGGACCCCATTGATGTAGGTCTTATTGGCTCTGCCATTTTTGTACTCATAACCTTTCTAAGAGTCCCAATTGCCTACGGCATGTTTATTGTTGGACTGGGTGGGCTTATGTTTGTCTACCCCCCCGACAGTGCCTTTCAATTTCTGCCGACAGGGCTATTTTCGTATACATCCAACTTTACCTTGGCGGCGCTTCCTTTATTCATACTCATGGGCCATCTCGCCTTTTACGCAGACATTGGTAAAGACGCCTACGATGCTGCCAAAGCCTGGGTTGGACGCGTCCCAGGAGGTCTTGGCGTCGGAACCGTCTATTCATCTGCTGTGTTTGGGGCGTGCTCAGGGTCGTCGTTGTCGGAAGTGGCGGTCTTTTCAAAAATTGCAGTACCCGAGATGGTCAAAGCCGGATACAACCGCCGGCTAGCCACAGGAGTTGTCGCGTCTGCTGGCTGCCTTGGTGTTCTCATTCCACCAAGTATTCTCCTTATTTTCTACGGAATTCTTACTGAGACATCCATTGGTCAGCTCTTTATCGCGGGCATCGTGCCGGGTATCGTTTACGCAATCATCATGGCCACGGCGGTTATGTCGGTCTGTTTTTTGTTCCCTAGCATTGCACCGCGTTCCAATGCTTTTGACACATCCTGGCTGGCCAAGCTAAGAACGTTCAAGAACTTATGGGCAGCACTGCTATTGTTTGTGATTGTGCTGGGTGCTATTTATACCGGTTGGGCTACCCCTGACGAGGCTGCGGCAGTAGGTGTTGTGGGCTCTCTTTTTATTGTCTACCTGCGCGGTAAGCTCTCGCTCTCCATGCTTAAAGAAACCGCGATTGAGAGTGCTAAAGCCAGTGCCATGATTTTTCTTCTTCTTGGCGGCGGCTCTATTTTCGCTACCTTCCTCTCATCAACGGGGGTCGTAGGTGCTACAACATCTTTCGTAATTGACTTGGACCTGCCGTTTTGGGGGTTGATGATCGGAATCGTGTTGCTTTATCTCGTACTCGGGTGTTTTCTTGATGCCCTCTCAATGATGATCTTGACCATGCCTCTTCTCGCCCCAATTATTGAAGCCCATGATATGAGCCTGGTCTGGTTCGGTGTGGTCGTCACCATGATGATGGCCATTGGCGCCATTACTCCTCCCCTGGGCCTGAATTGCTTTGTGATGAAAGGAGCTCTTGGGGACACAGTTGACCTGAAAGACATTTTTATGGGGTCGATTCCGTTTGTTGCGCTCATGCTTGCCACAGTTGGGCTTTTTGTGGCTGTTCCCGACATTGTGCTCTGGCTTCCAGAGCTTATGAAATCCTTACGCTAATTCGTGTGCATTCGCGAGGAATTATTGAATGAAAAATCTAATCGAAGCCTATGAGCGTATATACCGCAAGTGGATCCCGGGCGTCATTGCTGTGCCACTTGCCCTTATAACTATTATTGTGTTCTTCAACGCAATAGGACGAAAGTTTGGGGTGCCATTTCCTCTCACTGTGGAATCCGTCGAAGCGCTGATCGTCGTCTCTGTATACTTCGGGGTGGCGCTGGTGGCGCTGGAAAAGGGGCATGTGAACGTCACCTTTGCCACAGAAAAATTGAGCCCCAGGGCCAACGAAATCATAGATGGGCTGGGGCATATTGTGGCCTTTCTTACCTTTGCCTTTCTCACCGTTTCGGCATGGGTTATAGCGGCTGACTCGATCAGGATCTTGGAATATCGGCTTGCTGTCGCTAGGTTCCCACTCTGGCCTTTTAAAACGCTATTCGCACTCGGTCTTACCTTTATGTCAATCCAACTGTTTTTCAACGCTTACAAGTTTCTCTTCCTGCGAGAGGCTGGGAGAGAGGGTCTGCAACGATGAATTTAGTCAACGAATTTTTATTAAACGCCCCCCGTGATGCGGTCTGGAAGGGCCTGACCAACCCGGAAATTGCCGCGCCCTGCATGCCAGGAACCCAGCTCACTGAGCGTATTGGGGACTTTGGGTTTAAGGCCACGGTCTCGCTCAAAGTTGGCCCAGTTAAATTGCAGTTTCTTGGCGAGGGCGAGCTGATGAACCTTGCCTCAGACCAGAGTTACGGGGAGGTGGTTGCCAAG
>Ga0255753_1005159_pt1 | contig 12627 bp, 13 predicted proteins | sample 041ome_10_FD_179953 | JGI IMG/M metagenome (GOLD analysis project Ga0255753, IMG submission 179953) | Coastal salt marsh microbial communities from the Groves Creek Marsh, Skidaway Island, Georgia - 041412US metaG (version 2) | ecosystem: Environmental > Aquatic > Marine > Intertidal zone > Salt...
TTGCATTATTGTTTTTACAGAACCTTCAAGCAGTCCGGTTGCAATCAGAGGGAAGGGGTCTGCAGGAGCTTGCACCAAAACTAAAACGCAAACAAAGTATGCCTTCGTTTGATTTAAATCTAGCGCCTCAAGTTCTTTTCTAAGATACTGCCTATTTTCTTCGTCCGTTGCATTCTCATGTGCATACCTAGCAGAGCGCAATCCTGGTAAGTTATTTAAGGCTGGTACTATCAAGCCTGAATCATCTCCCAGCGATACCATGCCAGAAGCATTATTTGCTACTCGAGCTTTCTGAAGGCTGTTTTCAAAGAATGTTTCACCAAGCTCTTCTTCTGGTGAAATGTTTAGCGAGCTTTGTGAAATTATTTTAAAGTTAGGCAACAGCAGGGCAAATTCTTTTAATTTGCCTGGATTATTAGTTGCAACAACAATGGTTGGTTTGTCAGCCAATGAGATAAACTGCCTCAGCAGCAAATAAGTTAGGGAAAGTATTAGCCAGCCACGAAGAACTACCTCGACTATTAAAATACACCTTCTTTTGAATATTAAAAGATTCTTCTGCACATAAGTCTTCGAAATCTGCAATTGTACAAAGATGAAGATTTTTTGTTTCATACCATTTAGCAGGAAGTTGAGCCGAGGAAGGCATTTTGCCCTTCAACAATCCCAACCTGAGTTCCCAGTTTCCAAAATTAGGCAAAGTGATCACACACTCATTTGCAACCTGTAAGATATTTCGCATGGCATTCCTTGGACTTCTTAGGCACTGAATGGAGCTAGCCATGATGGCAATATCAAAACCCATACCTATGTAGTTTTGGATGCCAGCATCAATATCTTGTTGGATGACTGAGACGCCGTTGGCAATGCACGAATTAATTTTTTCTCCATCAATCTCGACCCCATAACCTTTTGCAGATTTTTTTTCAGCCAATATTTTAAGAAGAGTTCCATCCCCACAACCAAAATCTATAACCCTAGACTGATCGGGTATCCAATCTAGGACAATTGATTGAAGCTGATTATTCATTTGAATTTAAAAAGTTTTTTAGCGCGGCAGCATACCGATCAGAGTGAAAGAGAAAGCTGTCATGACCATAATCGCCCTCAAGCTCTATGTATGCGCTATTGATGCCCGCCTTGATGGCAGCCATTTGGATTTCTAATCCATACTCTTTTGGGAACAGCCAATCTGAATCAAAAGATGCAATGAGTAATTTAGCTTGTACCTTCTGGAGGCATGTTACCAAATCATCATCGTAATCTTTTGCTGGATCAAAGCTATCCATGGCTTTGGTCATCAGAATATAGCTGTTTGCATCAAAGGTTTTAGCAAATTGCTCACCTTTGTATTGAAGATAGTTTTCTACTTCATAGTTTACATCAGCATCCATTTTATTTTCTGGGTCTTGCAACTTCCTGCCAAACCTTTTGCTCATGTTAGATTCAGACAAATAAGTAATATGACCAAGCATCCTCGCAGCCTTCAATCCCTTCTTAGGCGATTCCCCTTTAACCAGGTAATTACCATTATGAAAATTCTCATCCTTTTTAATTATTTCTCTGGCCACCTCATTTAATGCGATATTTTGTGTGCTTATTTTTGAGGAGGCGGCAATAATTGCAGCTTTTTTAATTCTAGATGGATATGAGACTGCCCATTGAAGTGCCTGCATTCCACCCAAGCTTCCACCGGCAACCATTTCCCAGCAATCAATCCCAAAATGCTCAGCCAGTAGTTTTTGAGCCTCAACCCAATCTCTTACCGATACTTCAGGAAAACTTGCACCATAAGGCTGACCAGACTCCGCCGCAATGGAAGTCGGTCCAGAGGAACCGTGACAGCCGCCAAGATTATTCAGAGAGACTACAAAATATTTTTTTGTATCAATTGTTTTACCATCTCCAATAATTTCATCCCACCAACCAGATTTTTTATCTCCATCTTTAATACCAGCAGCATGATGATTGCCAGAGAATGCATGACACACCAAAACAGCATTGCTTTTATCTGAATTGAGCTCCCCGTAGGTTTCTGTCATTAGCTCAAAACCTGGCAGAACATGACCAGATTTAAGCGTTAGAGGATCTTTAAAAGATATTTTTTCAGATACTGTTTTCATACCAAGGAGCTGATTATTTGTACCAACGAGGAATTAATAAGATTCAAAACAAGCAATCCAATGATAGGAGTAAAGTCTAACCCACCCATGGGAGGCAGAAACTTTCTAATAGGACTCAAAATGCCTGCAGAAATTTCTTCAATAATTTGCAACAAAGGATGATTATTTCCAGGGGCAACCCAACTAAGCACCACTGAACCAATAACACAATAAAATAAAATTCTAAATCCAGAATTTAAAACATCTATTACAGAAATATACAAGAGGGTTAGGGTTTCATAGCCAGATGAGTAAGCCAAATAAAAAGAGCTAAATTTAAGCATTAGGGCAACAGCAATTGCGGCAAAGAGAGGCGGCAAAAAGAAGAAAAGGCTTTTAGAGACTGGTTCGAGATAAGTCGCAAATATTTTAACTATTGGATTGAAATAGTTAACTCGTAGCAACCGGAACACCGAAAGGATTACGAATGCATAGCTTGCAAAGCCCATTATTATTGCTATTACACTAATCATATTAATTACAGTATCGTCTGTTATTGCTCATTACTAATCTCAATAGATCTCTCTTCAGCAGCCTGAAAAGCATCTTGTAAAATTTTATCAAGATTATTATTTTCAAGGGATTCTAAACCGGCCTGAGTAGTTCCACCTGGAGATTTTATCTTATTTATTAAGCTTTCAAAATTTGAGTCTTTAGAGAACGAGTCACTCAAGCTGCTAATAAAATCTTGAAACATTAATTTAGTAGTCACCTGATCGGTTAAAGAAATTTTTTCTAATTCCTTAAAATAGGTATTGAGCACTTGAAATAAAAAAGCTTGGCCACTTCCAATGATGCTAGTAAATCTATGCATTTCATCTTCATTTTGTAGTGTTAAAACATGCCCAACTTTTTTAAGTAGACTGCGTGCTGAGCCGAATGCCTCTGAGTTCTGATCTATAGCATAGACAGCTGTTACTCCTTTTCCAAAAGCGGATGCTGTGTTCGGCATTGCGCGTATTATGGATTTGGGCTGTGAATATTTTTCTATACCAATTCCTGCAACCACGCTTAATATGGCTGCTGTTGGCGCATGCTTAAAAATACTTTCTTCAGCGCTCAAAGCATCTTTGGGTTTTACGGCTAATACAATCAGATCAAAATCTAGCGATGCTAAATTATCTAATTCAATTATTTGTAAGTTCTGAGACTTTAGCGATTTCACTCTCTGTTCATTTCTTTCAATGCAAGAAATGTTAGATGGCTGCATGCCACTTTTTAATAATCCATCAATGATTGCTTGCGCAATATTGCCGCAACCTAGAAAACAAATTTTCATGATCTTTTTCCTAGCAAGCTTTCTCCAATTCTTAAAATTGTTGACCCTTTGAGAATCGAATCCTCAAAGTCACCTGATGTTCCTAGAGACAGATGAGAGCACCCAGGGAGTTCGGACAATAAAGAATTATGTAAGTGAACTATTTTGTTCATGGTTTCTATTTTAGCTTTTTTAGAGGCATTAATCTTTGGCATAAACATTAAACCTTCAAGGATCAAGTTTGGATAATGCGCGATTACTTTTTTCGCAAAATCAATTGTTTCCTCTGGCAAAATTCCTGACTTAGACTCCTCATGATCAATATTGACTTGTATCAATGCATGAATTTTTTTGCCTTCAGACTCAAGGGCATTATTTAACTTCATGGCAACTTTTTCTCTGTCAATGGAGTGCACCCATTGAGCATGTTTAGCAATCAAGCTCACTTTATTAGACTGGATGGGGCCAATAAAATGCCAGACAATATCATTGGGGCAAGTTGACGATTTTTCAGCCAGTTCTTGTGCATAGTTTTCTCCAAAATTATTTATGCCAAGCGCATAAGCCTCTTTGATGACATCAACAGATTGTAATTTGGAAACTGCAACCAGCCTTACCTCATCCTCAGATCTTTGAGCTTGATGGCAAGCTTTTTGAATCCTAGTAGAAATATCTCTCAGTCTATCTGCTATGTTTTTGTGCATTTTTTATAGATAAGAGGCTGCCTGCCATTTTTCATGAGCAGCTCTCTAGCATTATTTACTTCAGATTTATTGAGATACGGGCCTGACATAACCCTGAATAAAGGTTTGTCTGGCTGCTTAGAGCTAAACGTTTTTTCAACGTAAGACTCCATGCCTAAAGCAAGCAGAGAGCTCAGTTGCTCCTGTGCATAAACTCTTTTTCCGTAGGATTCGATTTGGACTAGATACTCGCAATCTTCTTCAACAACTATTCCCTCTAGCTCAATAAGCACGGTATCCTTTGCCAACTCTATCGGATACAAGAATTCTACTTTTGGGTTGCTGACATTACCCCTGATATTCACAACATCAGTTTGCAGAATTACATTTGATGTAAATAAAAGTAGAGCGCTCATAACAGCGATTATGAACAGATGTTTTATTTTTAGCGGTTGATTGAGCTCTCTTTTTGCTCGCAAAGAAGTCTTAACTCTTTTTGCTTTTGACTTATTTATAGGGTGTTTTTTAGCAAAATCTTTCACATTAATTACATGCTATCTAAAGGCTCAATGCCTAATAATTCTAAAGAGGAAGCTATTACAGATTTCACAATGATTAAGGATCGAATAATATTGTTCTGCTCTGAGTGTTTTGCATTCAGGATACTTACGCTGTTATAAAACTGATGGAAGCTTTGTGAAATATCTCTGAGATAATAAACAATAAGATGTGGCTGTAGGTTTTCTCCTGCACTCTTAATCACAAATTGTGCACTTAAAGCCATTTGTAGTAGCTCATCGCAACCATCAAAATCATCATCGTTAAATTGGTTTGGCAATGAGCCACCTGTTTCAAGATATTTTTTCTCTACTGAGCAGATTCTTGCATGCGCATATTGGACATAATAATAAAGATTATCTTTAGAATTAGATCTAGCAACCCCAATATCAAAATCAAGGTGCTGATCTGCCTGTTTGGATAAGTAATAGAATCTTGATGCATCTGGACCTATATCATCAATTAATTGTTTGAGCGTATAAAAATTTCCACTTCGGGTGGACATTTTGACCTTTGAGCCATTTTCAAAAAGATTAGCAAATTGTACAAGCTGAACTTTCATTTGTTTTTTGCTATAGCCCATGGCCTCAATGGTTGCTTCGATTCTTTTAATGTATCCATGATGATCTGAGCCCCAAACATTAATAATGGTGTCAAAACCTCTATCTAATTTATTTCTGTGATAAGCCAAATCAGCCGATAAATAGGTTCCTCTTCCATTTTCACGGATGATGACGCGATCTTTGTCATCACCAAATTTGGTCGACTCAAGCCAAACAGCTCCATTTTTTTCATAGGCATGATCTTTTTTAACTTGATCGAGCGCCATAGAAATTTCTGATTTTTTATCTGTCAGTTCTCCAAGCGAAGACTCAAAAAACCAGTTATCAAAGATAACCTTAAATTCAGTTAAATCCTCTTTAATAGATTTAATTACATAGTCCAAGCCATGCTCTCTTATTAATAACCAACTAACTGAAAAATTAATTTTGATGCGCTCAATCAACACATCTATTTTTTCCTCATCATCAGATGGAAGATCATCTATTAAAACCTCTTTTTCAGCTTGCGATATAGTTAAATCAACGTCTATGCCTTGAGCAATTTCTAAAATATATGACCCTTTGTATGCAGAGCCAGGAAAATTATCATCATCAAAGCATTCTAATTTTCTTAAAAAAATGCTGCATGCCAGAATATCAATCTGCCTTCCAGCATCGTTTACATAATATTCTCTGGAGACTTCATGACCTAATCGTTGCAAGATTCTGCCGATGGCGTCCCCATAGGCTGCTCCCCGACCATGACCAACATGCAATGGGCCAGTTGGATTGGCTGAAACAAATTCTATTTGTATTTTTTCATTGGATGCATGGGAAGAATTAGCAAAAGAATTTGGATTTTTGTGGGCATCATCAAGTTGATTTAAAAATGCTTCCCGAGTTAAAAATATATTTACAAAACCAGGACCCGCTAATTCCACCTTTGCAATTTCAGGCTGCCTCTCTAGCTTAGGAATTAGTGCTAAAGCTATGTCGCGAGGATTTTTCTTTGCAAGATTAGATGCAACCAAACATAGATTTGTTGTCCAGTGACCCTTTTGTAGAGAATCTGTAAGAGTGAGTTTATGCTTGCTTAATAATGCTTTTCTTTGATCAGCATGAAGAGATAACTCATTATCAATAAAATCACTTAACGAAGATGAAATTTGGTTATACAAAGTCTATACGCGCCCCGAATACTCGCCAGATCTTGTGTCAACTTTAATTTTTTCTCCCTCTTCAACAAACAGGGGAACTTGGATGGTAACGCCAGTTTCCAATTCAGCAGGTTTTGTTGCCCCAGAAACAGTGTCTCCCTTAATACCAGGATCTGATCTAGCAATATTTAATTCAACGAACGGAGGAGCTTCAACTGAAATGGGCTCATCATTCCAAATCACAACTTCACAATTTTCCTGACCAATAATCCATTTCTGTGCATCACCTACAACATCAGCATTAATAGCAATTTGTTCGTAGCTAGAAGAATTCATAAAATGCCATTGCTCTCCATCTGAATAAAGATAGCTCATCTCAACCGTCATGACATCCGCTTCTTCTACAGATTCTCCAGATTTATATGTTTTATCTATGACTTTGCCAGTTATTAGATTTCTAAATTTTACTCTCATCACTGCCTGTCCCTTGCCAGGCTTATGAAACTCATGTTCTAGGATCGAACAAGGTTGATCATTAATAATAATTTTGAGACCGTTTCTAAATTGGCTTGTTGATATTTTCATAGTGTGATTTACTCTCTTATTGTATTTAAAAGGGGTTTTTTCAATGTATAAATTTTTATTATCTACTATTTTTCTTTCTATCCTAGTGCTTTCCTCGTGCTCAAGCGAGCAACCGAATGCCCTAACTGAATCCGATGTAGAAGAATTTCTACAAAGGGTTGAGCTTGAAGATAAAACTCTTGGCCCTATTGTAAGCTCTGCCTATTGGATAGGAGCGAATTTTATCACTTATGATTCACAGAAAGTAGTTGCAGACTATGGCAAAAGATACCAATTGCTCGCATTAGAGCGAGCTCGACAGGCTTCTTCCTTTGATGGGGTAGAGGTTTCAGAAGAAAATCGAAGGAAACTTAACCTTATAAAGAGCTCGTTTGTCATGCCATCGCCGCTAAACGATGAGTTGGCAGGAGAAATCTCTGCAATAAGCGCTGAATTAGACGCTATGTACGGTACAGGAGAGCATTGTTTTGCAGATGATGATTGTTACGACTTGGAGGCATTTGAGTCCATTATTGATAATTCAAGAGATCCAGCTGAGCTACTAAAAGCATGGGAAGGCTGGAGAAATATTGGTAAGCCAATGAAAGACATGTATTTAAGAATGGTTGAAATTGGCAATCAAGGCGCCAATGATTTGGGTTATGACGGCTTGACAGATTTATGGTTCAGCCAATATGACATGCCAGCAGACGAGTTTTTAGATGAAACCGACAGGGTATGGGATGAACTCAAGCCTCTTTACGATGCTTTGCATTGTCATGTTCGTGATCAGCTATCCAATTATTATGGCGAGGAAGTTGTGCCCAACACTGGAAATTTACCTGCTCATGTCTTGGGCAATATGTGGGGACAATCTTGGTCAAATATATATGACCTTGTTTACACACCGGAAATTAGCTCATCTTCTTCAGAGATAAATTTAACCAACATACTGATTGAAAAAGATATCGATGAAATTGAAATGGTCAAAATCGCAGAAAACTTTTTTATTTCTCTTGGATTTGAGCCTCTGTCAGATACTTTTTGGGAAAGATCATTATTTATAAAGCCACAAGATCGAAATGTTGTTTGCCATGCATCAGCATGGGATCTTAATTCAGATATAAATGATTTAAGAATCAAAATGTGTATTGAGAGGAATGCAGAGGACTTTTCGGTAATTCATCATGAGCTAGGCCATATTTTTTATTACCAAGCCTACAGCGATCTACCTGATATATTCCAAAGTGGAGCAAATGATGGCTTTCATGAGGCTGTAGGAGATTTACTCACATTATCAATAACTCCAGACTATCTGCAAAAAATTGATATGGTTTCTATGGAGGAAGCTCGACAAGCTAATGCAGACCCTATTTCCTTATTGATGCAGCAAGCGCTTGATGGTGTTGTGTCTGTACCTTGGACTTTAATGTTAGATAAATGGAGAGCAAAGGTCTTCACAGGTGAAACTAGTCCAGAGGAATTGAATAATTCTTGGTGGGAATTACGAGAATTTTACCAAGGCATTGGTGCGCCGCGTGACCGTGATGTTGATGCATTTGATCCTGGTGCAAAATATCACATTCCTGGTAATACTCCATACACCAGATATTACCTAGCAAAAATTCTTCAATATCAATTTCATGAATCTCTTTGTAATCAAATGGGATTTGAGGGGCCTCTTCATGAATGTTCAATATATGATAATGAGCTTGCTGGAGAAAAATTAAGAGCCATGCTTGCACTAGGGCAAAGTCAAGAGTGGCAAACCGCATTGGAAGCTCTCACCGGGACAAGAGAATTAAGTGGCAAATCTATGCTAAATTATTATCAACCACTAAAAGATTGGCTGGATATTCAAAATGCTGAACGTACATGTGGATGGGAGGGGTGATGAAACACTTAACTAATTTAGCTATTGCCGCTGGAGTTTTTATTTTTACAAAGCTTTATGCAGATGCAATCTCTTTTAATAGCATTGAGCTATCGGGAGTAAATTTAGTTGGCCATCTATTGGTCATGATCTTTGTCATCCAATGGATTGCATATATACCAGCCTTTATATTTAAAACCGAAAAATTTTATGATTTAACTGGCAGTCTTACCTACATAACAGCTATTTCGTTTGCTGTATATTCAACCAATACTACTCCAAGCCTTGATCTTGGCAGTCTTATAATAGGTGCTGCAATCATTATTTGGGCCCTTAGACTGGGCTCATTTCTATTTATCAGAGTTCATAAAGACAAAAAAGATGGCAGATTTGATACTATCAAAACTTCTTTTTCTCAATTCTTTATGACCTGGACTTTACAGGGCATGTGGGTTTTTATTTGCTCATCGGCGGCTTTAGTTGCTATTGCCAATCCAACCGGCGTTGTTGTAAATAGTGTCTTCGCCATAGGGCTTGTAATGTTTATCTTTGGATTTGTGATTGAGGTCATAGCAGACAATCAAAAAACTGCATTTCGATCAATCCCAGAGAATAAAGACTCATTTATCAATGAGGGGTTATGGGCTAGATCCAGACATCCAAACTATTTTGGTGAAATCACACTCTGGGCAGGGATTACTGTTATGAGCATTTCCACATTTGAGGGCATGAACTATCTCGCAATTTTCTCTCCCATCTTCTCATACTTATTATTGGTTTATGTAAGTGGCGTGAGAATGCTGGAATACAGGGGGCTGAAGAAATGGGGTCATCTTGATGATTACAAAGAATATAAAAACAATACTCCTAAGCTCATACCAAAGGTCTTTAGTTAATAATTCTTAATAATATAGCTATATTTTAACCATACTTTATTTGTTACATTGTGAGGCGATTTTGTGCAAAATTAGGTACAATCACAGCATTAAAAAAATTTGAATAATTTCACTACGCTGTTAGACTAGTGAACCATTTTTCCTAGGGAGAAAAAAATGTTAAAGAAAAGCTTAGTAGTTCTTACTATGCTGACTACGTTTGTAGCGGCTTCAGAAATGGAACTAGTATTAGAAGTTGGAAGGGATAACACAGAGCTTTCTGCTCAATCCCAATCAAAAATTGATGCAACTGAATCAGCTACTGATAAGCTGATCAACGAATTTAAAGTTGTTTCTAAACAAGTTGAAGGCCTAAAGCTATACAACGCTCAAAAAAGAATTCAAATTCAAGCTCAGCTTGACCTAATGGATCAATATGACGAGCAGCTTGTTCAAGTTGTTGTCATGCAAAGACAGATTCCTCCCTTGGCTCAAAGAATGCTCGAAGGCTTGGAAAAGTATGTCAATCTTGATACACCATTTCATATAGAAGAAAGAAAACAAAGATTAGATCTTGTAAGGGCATCTCTTTCAAATCCCAAAGTCACAGCATCTGAGCAAGTTAGACAAATTTTAGAGGCTTATAATATTGAGGCTGAATATGGCAGAAAGCTAGATGCTTATGACGAAACTATTGTCCTAGATGGGCAAGAGGTTGTTGTAAATATTCTTAGAGTTGGAAGACTTGGTATGTTCTTCCAGTCAAAGGATGAAAGAAAAACAGGATATTACGATAATGAAACAGGTACCTGGGAAGAACTGCCTGGTAGTTACAGGGTAACCGTCAGAGATGGAATTCGAATGGCTCAGAAACTAGCGCCCATGGACATTATGATGCTGCCGGTTGTCTACAGAGGAGAAGCTTCATGAAAATTTTAAACAAATACATCTTATCTTTTGTATTAATTGCTTCAATTTCAACTTTTGCCCAAGAGGCTGATGAAGGTGAACCTACTACTATTCAAGGTTTATTACAGTTAGTTGAACAAGGCAGAACAAATGAGCAGAGCGTTAACGCTCAAAGAGAAGCTGAGTTTCTTGCTAATAAAAATCAGCAAGCAACAAAATTAGCTGCTGAAAAAAGAGAGCTAGCTAGACAAGAAAGAATTGCTGATGAGCTTGAGGCTGAATATAAGAAAAATGATGCAATTCTAGTGGTTAAAGAGGCTGCTTATAAAAAAGAATTGGGTTCTTTGGTTGAGCTTTTTGGTCATTTGCAAAGTTCTGCTGGAGAAGCAAGCGCACTTTTTGCTGATTCCTTGACTTCTGCTCAGTATGGAAGAGAAAGAGAAACATTTTTAAATGAGCTGTCTGCAAAAATGTCAAGCGCCACAGTACTTCCTACTATTAGAGAGCTTGAAGGTCTATGGTATGAACTTCAAAGAGAGATGGTTGCTGGGTCTGAGGTTGTTTCTTTCAATGCAAATGTCATTAATCTTGATGGTGAATCAGAAAATTGTATGGTTACCAGAGTGGGACTCTACAATGCTATTTGTGATGGCAAATACTTAGAATACATTGGCAGCAAAGGCCAGTATGCATTTCTTGGAAAGCAGCCAGAAGGCCGCTATGTAAGCTCAGCTAAAAAACTATCTAATGCTGATGTTGGAGAAGTTATTAAGTTTGGCGTAGACCCAACTGGCCCAGTTGGTGGAAGCTTGCTTGCTAATCTTATTCAAAATCCAAGCTTAATGGAAAGAGTAAACCAGGGTAGAGAGGTTGGTTATATTATTATTTTTGTAGGTTTAATTGGTATAGCAATCGCTTTTTGGAAGTTATTTACTCTATACACAATGGGTGTTGCTGTTGCTAAGCAAGCTAAATCTAAAACTCATGATAAATCTAATCCGCTGGGAAGAGTTCTTGCTGTTGGTGAAGAACACATGAATAAAGATATAGAAACTTTAGAGTTAAGACTTGCTGAGGCAATTTTGGCTGAAAGGCCAGCTATTGAACGAGGTATTCCTGTTGTAAAAATCATTTCAGTAGTCGCGCCACTGGCTGGTTTATTGGGAACGGTTACAGGTATGATCGTTACATTCCAGCAAATCACATTATTTGGTACTGGTGATCCTAAGATTATGGCTGGAGGTATTTCCCAAGCCCTTGTTACTACTGTTCTTGGATTAGTAGTTGCTATTCCAACAACGCTTTTACACTCTTTTGCAAATTCATCAGCAAGAGGAATTATTAATGTTCTCGAAGAACAAAGCACAGGAATAGTAGCAGAGCATTCAGATTCAAAGTAACTAGTTAATGTTTTACACAATCACTGAAGCTTTCAATACTCTCAGAGACTTTATGTCTGCAGGGGGTAGTGTGCTTTGGTTGATTGCAATTCTTGCTGCTTTTATGTGGGCAATAATCCTAGAAAGAATTTGGTATTTTAATGCAGGACATCAAGTTTATATGGGTGAATTGAAGGCTGAATGGGACTCAGTGTCTGATCATACTTCTTGGAAAGGTACTGCTATTAAAGAAAAATTAATTTCCCAAGCAAGAACCGAAGTTAATAGGTATCTTTCTTTAATTAATACATGTGTTGCTCTGGCGCCTTTATTTGGTCTGCTTGGAACTGTCACTGGCATGATCGAGGTTTTCCAGGTTATGGCTTTTACTGGCGGTGGTGATGCTAGATCAATGGCTGGAGGAGTTTCTAAAGCAACCTTACCGACCATGGCTGGAATGACCACAGCTCTTTCAGGCGTATTTGCTACAATATATTTAAATGCGGCAAAGAATAGAGAAGAGACCTTAATTAAAGAGATAATCAGAAATTAGTTTATAGGAGAAAATTGTGAGAAGAAACGCTATATCAAGTGCAGTTCAAGAAGAAGAAGCTGAGATTAATATGACGCCCATGCTTGATGTTGTTTTCATCATGCTCATTTTTTT
>Ga0255753_1005161_pt1 | contig 12621 bp, 10 predicted proteins | sample 041ome_10_FD_179953 | JGI IMG/M metagenome (GOLD analysis project Ga0255753, IMG submission 179953) | Coastal salt marsh microbial communities from the Groves Creek Marsh, Skidaway Island, Georgia - 041412US metaG (version 2) | ecosystem: Environmental > Aquatic > Marine > Intertidal zone > Salt...
CATTTGTTTTGTGCGCGTGCAATCCCCACCATCGTGGTCGAGATTCGCGTGGCACGCGCGTGGACGACGACGTCCAAAGGGGATGGGCGAACGTGATATAGGTCATGTACATGTAATATATATATGGTGCCTTGTTTAGTAGGTGCACATGGATGGTGCGTGTGTGCGTGTGTGTGTGTGGTCTAGGGGTATGTGGGTGTTGTGTATGTCAGACAGGGGTCGTCGTGGTAAACGAGGCACCCGAGCGCGTGGACGCGGAGAGCGTACACGTCTACGAGGAGGAGGAGGAGGAGGAGGAGGAGGAGGAGGACGATGCGGATGCGGTCGTCGTCGTCGTCGCCGTGGGTAGTGGTTGTGGCTGTGGGCGATTCTGACGCTTGGCTTGGGCGGTGGTGGGCACGGCGACGCGCATGGCGACGCGCACGGCGGCGTCAAAGGCGACGGGGTCAAACGCCGTCGCGTCGGACGCGACGGCGCGCGACGTGCGCAAGACGAAGACGCACGTATCGTACGGTGATTGGCGATACGGGTCTCGACGTTGATGCGATGCGCCATCGCAGTATCCGTGGTCCGCGGCGGCGATGAGCACGGAGGCGCGTAAGAAGGCGCTGGCGGTGAGCGTCGCAAAGGCGCGCGTTTCTTTCCATCCGGGCATGACGTAGACAAACGTGAGCGGTTGCTTTGCGAGCTCGGCGCGTTCTAGTAAGGCTTCACACCATGTCGCGGCTTCATCGAGCACGGCGGCGACGAATGGTGGGTTTACCTCGTACGCCCCTCTCGCGGGCTTGAACGCGGCGAACGAACCCACCGAGCCAAACGCGGAATCGACGTCGCCAAACGCGCTGCAATGTCGGGAAAAATACGTATTCATCGGCGACGCGAAGCATTCCATGGTGACCTGAAGCATATCGTGTAACACACGAAAGACATCGGGCGAACACGCGGCTTGAAACCCGTGCCCATGTATGGTTTTGTACCTCAACAACAGGGCAAACATTCTATCGTGAAACGTATCGTCGTCCACGCCCTCGCCAGACTCTCGACCGTCGCCATCGCGCGCATAGTTTGCGTGCAACGTCCGCAACTTATCATACGATTCGTGCGTAATTTTCACGAAACAATCATCGAGTGATAAATCTCTCGAGCGTTTATGCACGGTCATCGTCGCCGAGGCGAGCTTGGCGACGCCGTTCGCGCCTCCGTCGACATACTTTTGTTTAATCTTTTCCAACTTTTCCACCTCGCGCGACGACGCTTGGTGCACGGCGACCTCAATCGCAATCGCTTCGACTTTGCTCAACCCCGCACGCATCAAATCCAACCCTAGTGCCCCCGCCGTGACGCCGTCGTGCACGACGTTTGGCAACAACGCGTCCGCGCCTTCCCCCGTCACGCCGCACATCCCACGCTTCACGCGTTTCCCTCCACTCTCAAACCCCTTCGCGCGCACCGCATCCTCGTACAATTTAGTCGCAAATCTCCAACGCTCGAATGCGAGCTGCGGAGGCGCTTCAATCTTCGCACGCTCGCACGATTCTCGAAACGCTTTACGCACGCGCTTCGCGCCCCTCGCGCGCGCGACTTCAATCCAAGCGCCAACCCGCGCGCTCTTCGGCGTCGCCCGCCGCGCGTCCACATCCGTCAGCACCTTGCACGCGTTCCCACCGCCTCGCGCGGTGACGGTGAAATCGTACGCCAGCCCAGAAGCGCGCACCGTTACCGCCGCCGCCGCCGCATCATCATCACCACCCGCATCATCACCCCCGGTCGCGACGACGACGACGACGCGCTTCGCCTTGGTGAGCTCGTGCAGCGGACCAGTGGTGACTCGGCGTCGTTTCGGCGTCGCCCCCGTCGTCGTCATCGTCAGCGGCGTCGCCGAATGCGTGCGCGCACGTCGTCAACGACCACTTCAAAGACGCAGCCGCGTTCGTCATTCGCATGGGCGACGACGGCATTCTTCGCCGCGCGCGTCGGCGGCGATGCGCGCGGCGGCGCGGTCGGGCGATTGCGAGGACGCCGTCTTCAACGCGCGCGGTGACGCGTCGTCGGAGGCGCCGAACGCGTCGCGGTTCGCGCGCATCGCAGTCGTGGCGTTGCTCGCGTGCAGCGCGCTCGTGATGGGTTCTCTCGCCAGCGTCGCGGGCGTGCGCGTGGGCTTGACGACGACGTCATCGATGGCGCGCGAGCGGCGATCGGAGCGCCGCACGGTGGGTGGTGAGGCGTCGAAGAGTATACGGGGGGACGATAGGCTCGAGGGTAAGCTCGGGACGCGGCGGGGTCGAGACGTCGTCGTCGACGCCGACGCGGCGGACGCGACGGACGCGGCGGCGGTCAAGACGGCGCGTAAGGGTGCGTTTACGTATTGTGTGGTGCAGATCACGACGCCTGCGAACGCGCAGAGCAGATCGGTTGGGAAGTTTAAAGGCGAGGACTCGCCGGCGTTTTCGTCGACGAGTTACACGCACGTGGAAGCGGGCGGAATGAACAAGGATGTGATGTATTCAGCCTTGGCAGGGGCGAAGAAAGATGGGTGTAGGGGGCAGTGGTGGTTTATCGGCGACGACGACACGTTGTTTTACGCTAAAGGAATAGAAACGTGGATGACGCAACGCGCGCCGCAAAGCGAGTGGCTCGTGGCGCACGGAAATCTGTACGAACCAAGAAAACTCGAACAGAGCTGGTTCACTGGAGGAAGCGGCATGGTTCTCACCAATGCTCTAGTAGAGCGAGTGCTCGCCAAGTACGCCGCCGGCGAGCTCACAGCCATCAATGGAGCAGCTTTCCAGCAGTGTAGGTGTTTCGACGTCCCGTTCATGCGCGGTGTTCTCGAGAGTGGGGCGCGCGTGTTTCACCAACCAAACTTATTTTTGGATTCATGCCTCAATTGCGATCGTCGCGGGCTAGTCGGTGTGCCAATCGTATCGTGTCATGCCGCCACCATTTTTCGTCAGGTAAATCCACACGCCTCGGCTAAAGGGGGCGACGACTTTGAAGAAGCCGTGAAAGGCTTGTCTTATGCGCAGGTTGAGGATTTCGCGAAACTGAGCGCAATAGACAGGCGCACCTGGTTCGATGCAAAATGTAACTCTACGAAATAAATGCAGCAGCGCATCGCGTGTGTCGTCGCCGCAGTCATGGATGCGTCTTACATTTTATCCAAACGTCGCCAGCGCGCCACGTCGCCAGCGCGCCTCAAATGATGTTGAGCAACTTCACACGTCGGCACGCGTCGCCGCGCGTCGCCGCGAGCGTCACGGCATGAATCTCGTGACTACGCATAAAACGCAGCTGCACTATGGGCACGGCACGCGCAATCGCGAGGCGCGCACGGCGGTTCGTTGCTGGATAAAGTTGTTCTGTTGGCCTTGCGTTGGTGACGCTATGGACGAACCGGGAGACTGCGCGTACGCGCCGTTGGTGCTGACGTGGTATATTCCGCGCGTGAGGCTGGTCAGCGATGACGATGCCGACGGCGGTTGCGGCGTGGATGGTAAGCTCACTGGAGAGTACGTGAAGAAGTTGGTGACTGAGCTCGACGACGTCTTCGCTGCGCGCGTCTTCGAAGGCACCGGGTCGGTCGAGATTGAGATAAGACGCGGTGCCGAGGCACGTAAGCGTGTTGACTTATATATGTCGACGCTGACTGATCCAAGTTCGCGCCGGATCGAGGCAAAATTCGTTAGCGAGCGCGAGAGCTTGCGGGAATGGATTTGTTAACAACTGTCAGCCATGTGAACTCGTCTTTGAACTCTCGTGAGCGCTCACAGTTCGACGAACATGGCGTTTATGAAATTTACGACAAGTGTGTGCGTTGTATGTATGACGTTCGTCGCGAGCGCGCTCGCGGCGATGACAAAATCACCCGAATACGGTGCGGTATTGATCACCGAGGTGATGTTTGACGCGAAAACGTCTAAATCCGAGGACGCGGCGACGTCAAAGTCGAAGTCGTCCGGCGATTGGATTGAGCTGTACAATCCCAGCGCCAACGATGCAATTAATATCACTGGTTGGAAATTTACCGACCGCAGTGAGAAGAAAGTCAAGGCTGGGAAGAAGACGCGCGGACACGTGTTTGTGATTCCTAAGTTTACGCTCGAGCCGAAAACTTTTGCCGTCTTGGCTAGGGACGAGGTCGCGTTCAGAGACGCCTACGCTGACCGACCCGAAGCGCTCGAAGCGCTCGTACGAGGCAGCTTCAAGTTTGGGTTATCTTTAAAGGGCGAGACGATATCTGTTTTGTCACGCGCGAACGAAACGGTGTTTTCGTTGTCGTACGACGACAAAAATCCTTGGCCTTCACCGGACAAAGGCTCAAGCTTGGAAATTATTGACGTTCGGCTCGACCCAAACGATGCGTTGAGTTGGATTGAGTCCTACGAAATCGGAGGTACCCCAGGAGCTGTAAATTCCAACGCTGTCGCCTGGCGCTAAACGATGCTTGTAATTCCAAATGAATGTTTGTTTGTTTCCATTAAAACGCTTTTTTACTTGATGCCCGAGCCGTCGGGCGCGTCCGCGGTGCACTCACCGCTCGCGCACGCAAGTACGGCATCGCCATAGTACGCCTTACCACCCTTAACGCTCAACTTCTCTTGCACGGAGGCCCAGAATTTGCTCTTACACTCCTTCGGATAAGTTTCCGGGGCGGTAAATCCCGCGGCGCCGACGGCGTCGCCCGCCTTGGCGTCCGCCGGCACGCCCACGAGCTTCACTTGACCATCAAACTCCGTGGCCAAAATCATCGCCTCAGAAGTCTGCCCCGCCAATTTTGCCGGCTTCAAGTTCAAAATCGTCAACACTTTCGCACCCTTAAGAACATCCTCCGGCACGTATGCGCGCAGTCCCGTGACGACTTGTCGCGGCGCCTCCTCGCCCACGTCAACCTTACACAAATACAACTTATCGCTGTTCTCCACGTACCCCACGTCCACGACAACCCCAACCGCAAGCTTAGATTTCAATATAGGATCCACATCCTCCACAACCGCCGCCGGTTTCTTCTCCTTTTTCGCCTTACCCGACGTCGACGCCTCCGCCCCAGCCTCCGTCGGCGCCTTCTTCACCCCTTGCCCTTTCGGCTTCAACACCGGCTTCAACATCGGCACGATGTAATCGCACGTCTCACGAAACGCACCAGGCATCGGATTATTCGCCTCGAACGGTTTCGTCATCACGTACCCCGTCGCGTCGTCCTTGAGCTTGTACACCCCGCGCGGGGGCGTGACCGCCGCCGACCAGCGATCGGACGGATCCCGCAGCATCGCCCCGGGTGGGAGGTCCGCCACGTCGCTCGGAAGCTGTGCGCGCATGCTCGACATGGTCTCCATCGATAGCACTGTCGTCGCCCTGTCGTCGCGCGCTCGCGTGCGTCGCCGGCGTCGAAATGGCGCCCACGATGATTGAACGAGTGCGTGAAGGACGATCGCGCCCTGGGTCGTGCGCGCGGGCGAAGGACGCCGGATGTCCGAATACCACACGAGGCCCATCACACAGATGGCCCACGACGACGCCACAGTATGAGATGAGACCCGTGGCGCGTGTGATGCGCTACGTGCATCGCATATGGCGCTATGCGTCCTCCAGTACGAGAGCTCTGGGTTTATTTATGCCGTCGAATGTGACGCCGGATGTCCGAATGCGTGTCGTGTCCATCCGTCGTGCGTTTCTTTCGTGCGTTTCTTTCGTCGCGCGTGGACGCTGACGGGTCGTCGCCAGTGCGCGACGACGATACGACGATATGACGCAGTACGAGCCCGACGACGCGAGCGATTCCGACGAGGACACGCGCCGAGCGAAGACGCGCGATGGTGACGACGGCGCGCCGCGGTGGAGCGAGAGCGAGGAGACGGACGATGGCGAAGCTGTGGATTGGGACACGTTTTGGACGCGCGCGACGGCGAGGAACGAGGCGAAGATGCGCGCCGCGGGGTTGGATCCGTCAAAGGAGGAGTCGCACGTGAAGTTTGGACGTCACGGACAGGCGCTCGATCGCGGACGGCCGCGGGAAGGGGAGCAGGTGTATTGCTTTGGGTGCGAGCGCGCGTGCGGGGACGCGTACGAGTGCGCGCAGTGTTTGGAGACGTATCGCGCGCGGGCGAAGAAGGTGGCGTATGATGCGTGGGAACGCGCGTTTTTCTGTTCGCATGCGTGTTATGTGCAGTGCTGGGAGACGCATAAGACGCGACACGCGGTGACGACGGCGGGGCCGACGAAGACGGATGGACAAGTGCACGAATTTGAGGCGCCGCCCGGGAACGGCGCGTTGTGGCACACGAGTGAATTACGTCGCGTTGAATTCGAAGAATGCGTGCCGATGATGTAATAAGTATATTATATATATTCTACATTTGCCATGCGAGCTACTCGGGTGTCAATAGCTCGCTTTCATCGCCCCAGGGGAGAGGCGACGGCGACGGCGACGGCGACGGCGACGCCGATCGCGATCGCGACGGCGACGAGGCGCTCGGTACCGGTGGTGCGCTCGCCGCAGTCGCTGTACGAGCCGATATGTCTTCGTCGTGTGGAAACGAGAACGCCGCGCGCTCGATTGTAGCGAATTCGCGCGCGCCCGAGTCGAGTTGCGCCGCCGTCGGAACGCCGTGAGAATTCAGGTACTCAGCCAAGACAAAGTGGTTGTAATCGTTCGCCACATCTACAGCGGTGCGACCTGTGTCGTCGCGTGCGCACGCATCGGCGCCTAAAACAAGTAACTTCTTACACGCCGCCTTGTTCCCGTTCGCCGCGGCGATCATCAGCAACGTCTGTCGCTTATTAGCGGCGTCGCGCGCGTTGACGTCAAACCCGTCTTCAACCACGAGTCGTTCAATCTCTCTCGGACGATTCAACCGAGCGGCGCGAATAGCAGTCGTCATCATCTCCACATCTTGCGCAAACTGCGTGACTACCGCACCGCGGCGTGGATCATCTCTCCGCGCACCGCGTTCAATCCACTTTGTTTCCGAGCTAAACGCGTTCAACTTTGGATCGTCAAACATCTCTAAATACTGCCACGCCACCACACCCATGCGCTTCACGCCATCAAACAACGCATGCGCCTCACCGAGCTCGCCACCAACGCGTTCGCCCCCACGTTCCTTCATAAAATACATCATAAATTCCTCAAACGTACACCGCGGCGCGCCTCCGACGACGTCAAACTGCGTCACCGCGTACACAAAAAACGCCCTCGCCTGCTCGCCACTCATGTGATCCAGATCCAAACCCTCCACGCGTCCCAACCTGCCGACAATGGCCCCATCCAAGGTCTCTGGTAACCAATACCCATCCTCACTCGCATCCGCCAACGCGCGAAACGTCTCGCGCAACCGCGGACGCTCGACGCGCGGCCAGTCGCACAGCGCGATGAATCGCCCCAACACGCTCCCACGCGCGTCGTCGCCGTCACCACCACCGCGCGCACTCACGCCCGCGAACGCACGTTCGAACGCCTCCCTCGCCACGCCGGCGTGCATCCCCCCGTACTCGTCCATCACGCGCTTCAGTAACGGTCCGGGCGATTCGCCCGCGCGCGGCGTCAGCGCGCGCGTGAACGCCTCCGCCATTCGCGTCGTGCGCGCGCGTTCAAGCGCTCGCGCGCGTCGAGCGCGGCCGCATGGAACGCACGACGCGCACCACGGCGACATCGCGCACCACAGCGATCGCCATATACACGCGCGCGCGCGCGTACGAACGCCGTTCGCGCCAGCCGCGGGGATCGTCGTCGTCGTCGTCATCGATTGACAAAAGTGCGGTCGGTCGGACACGTGTCCGACCGACCGACCGACCGACCCCATGTGTCCGACCGACCGCACATGCCCATGGAATATTCGCCCACCTCGTACTGCGCACACATCGAGCGCTAGGTGACGGATATTGTGCACGCATGACGCACGGTCGAGGTTGGTCCTAAACCCTCCGCACATAGAGGTCTCAGCGCGTCCACTACGCGCGAGTGGCCGTCGACCGCGCGCGACGGGCGAAGAGTCGCGACCGCCGTCGCGACCGTCATTCGCCATTCGCGAGCGGCCCTATCGGTTCGGCGCTTGGTGAAGGTGCGCTCACGCGCGTCGTCGTCGTCGTCGTCGATCTCGACGTGGTTCGCGCGTATTTTTTTTCGTTCGTCGCTTTCGTCGCGGTGCGGTGACGTCGCGCGCGCGTGGGGCGGTGCGATCGTCGACCGGTCGCGCGCGCGCGATGCGGCGGCCGCGAGGGTTGTTCGCGGGTCGTCGTCGGGTCGGTGTGGTGCCGTCGTTCGCGGTGCGCTCGCGGTCGACCTCGCGGGATGCGGTGCGCGTGGATGGGTGGTGGATACGCGCGTGCGTCGCGACGGGCGATATGGGTGGCGACGGCGCGGCGCGGCGCGGCGCGGCGCGCGCGGATCGGGCGATGGCGATGGCGTTTGGTGTGGGTCAAAAAAGCGCGATCGATCGGGTGGATGAATGGCGTATGGGCGTCGCGCGCGAGGCGTGCGAGGACGCGGGTTTGTGAATGTGGGGATGATCGAGATATTGACCGTTGATTTATGTCGTTATCGCGCGCAGTGAAGTACGTGAGCGTAGCGTACCTTTGACATTGAAGATGTCCGCCGCGAAGGCGCAAGCCAAGGTGAGCATCGGGCGCCGTTTGGACGCGGTTGAACGCGTGAATGCGTCGGTTGTGTGAATGCGTCTCGCGCGTGTGTGCGTTGACTGGACAAGCGCGAACATACCTGTCCATTGCGCGAGCCGCGCGATGTGTGAGGGGATTTGGATTGGAAACTAACCGAGACGTCGTTGACTACGCGAACAGGCTGCGCGCGCCGAGGCGCTTCGTAAAGACGTTGATTTCGTCGAACACACGTGGCCCGAAGCTGATGTGTACAAGCACTTCGGTTGCACCTTGGATGGCGGTCTTTCCGACGAGCGTGTGCTCGAAAACCGCGCCAAGTATGGCGAAAACCGGTTGACTCCGCCAGAAATGACGCCGTGGTACATCAAGTTTTTGATGCAGTTTGCCAACTTCTTCGCCATGTTGCTTCTCGGTGGTGGCGTCCTTTGCTTCGTTGGCTATTCCATCGATAGTGAAAAAGATCAAACCAACTTGTACTTAGGTGTTGTGCTTTTCGCCGTCGTTATGATTACCGCCACGTTCTCTTACTTGCAAGAAGCAAAGTCTGAGAAAATTATGGAGGGTTTCAAATCGATGATTCCGAAGAAGTGCAAATGTATCCGTAACGGCAAAGCTGTCGTCATCGATGCTTGGGAGCTTGTGCCTGGTGATGTTGTTGAACTCAACGACGGTGATCAAGTGCCGGCGGATATCCGCGTCATGCGCTCGAATGAACTCAAGGTTGACAACTCGTCGCTCACTGGTGAGTCTGAGCCGCAAGACCGCACCCCGGATCTTACGTACGATCACCAGGGTAAGCTCGTTACCCAACCGCTCGAGGCGAACAACCTCTGCTTCTACACCACGATTATCAACTCTGGTTCTGGCCGTGGTATCGTTATTGGCAGCGGTGACCGCACCGTCATGGGTCAAATTGCCGGCCTCGCGACGGAGACGTCCACCGAGGATTCACCGATTTCCAAGGAAATCAAAAAGTTCATCCAGCTCATCTCTTGCGTTGCCATTACGCTCGGTGTGGTTTTCTTCATTGTTGGTCTTACCAACGGTACCGCCGTTATCCAAAACGTAGTTTTCATGATCGGTATCATTGTGGCCAACGTCCCCGAAGGTCTCCTCGCGACCGTCACCGTGTCCTTGGCGTTGACCGCCAAGCGCATGCACGCTAAGAACGTTCTCGTGAAGAACCTCGAAGCTGTCGAAACGCTTGGTTCCACCACCGTTATTGCGTCTGATAAGACCGGTACGCTCACGCAAAACCGTATGACTGTCCAACACGCGTGGGTTGACGAGCAAATTTACTTTTGCCCGGCTGGTAAGAACATTCCTGACCTCGCAGTCATCTCTCAACCTGGCCGAACCCCGGATGGCGAGCAGTTCTACAACAAGGATTCTGCCGCGTTCCAGCGTCTTCTTCAAGTGGCGACTTTGTGTAACAACGCTGAGTACCTCACAAAGAACGAAGATGGCTCCTTCATTGACTTGAAGGCTGAAATGCAAAACCCTCTCTTCAACGTTCTCAAGCAACCGGCGACGGGTGACGCTTCTGAACAAGGTTTGCTCAAGTTGGTTCAACCGCTCAACGATGCTTTGGAAACTCGTGCGCAGTACCCGAAGTTGTTTGAAATCAAGTTCAACTCCACGAACAAGTGGCAACTTTCCATTCACAAGCAACCGGGTGGACGCCCTCCTCTCCTCGTGTTGAAGGGGGCTCCGGAGCGCGTATTGGACAAGTGCACCTCGTACTTCTCCAAGGGCCAAGTCGGTAATAAGAACGCTGCGTTTGAACAAACGTACACCAAGTCCTACGAAGATCTCGGTGGTCGCGGTGAACGCGTGCTTGGCTTTGCGTACAAGGAACTCTCTGGCTTCAAGGATGACTTCAAGTTCTCCCAAAAGCCGAAGCCAAACTTCCCAATGGATGACCTCACGTTTGTCGGTCTCATGTCTTTGATTGATCCTCCGCGTGAAGGTGTCCCTGAAGCCGTCACCAAGTGCAACCGTGCTCGCATCAAGGTTTACATGGTCACTGGTGATCACCCGATCACCGCCGCGGCGATTGCCAAGCAAGTGAACATTGTCTCCCAAGAAAACTTGGACTCTGGCCGCGCCACCGTCGTCAAGGGTGACGACATCCGCAGCTGGATGGAAATTGCCGACCCGGTTGAACAGCGCGCTAAATGGGACTGGGCGCTTGACCACGACCAAATCGTCTGGGCTCGCGTGTCCCCGGCTCACAAGCTTTTGATTGTCGAAAACTGCCAACGCCGTGGTGAAATTGTCGCCGTCACCGGTGACGGTGTGAACGACGCTCCGGCGCTCAAGAAGGGTGACATCGGCATTGCTATGGGTATTGCTGGTAAAGATGTCTCCAAGGAAGCTGCTGATATGATTCTCATGGACGATAACTTTGCCTCGATTGTGAATGGCGTTGAGGAAGGTCGTCTCATTTTTGACAACTTGAAGAAGTCCATCGCGTACACGTTGTCTTCCAACATTCCGGAAATTGCTCCCTTCTTGTGCTACATCACGGCCAAGTTGCCGTTGCCGTTGTCCACCGTGCTCATTTTGTGCGTTGATCTTGGTACGGATATGGTTCCTGCCATTTCCATGGCTTACGAAGAAAAGGAGGCTGACATTATGGACCGTCCGCCGCGCAACGCGAAGACGGACCGCCTCGTCAACTTCCGCTTGATTTCTTTCGCCTACTTCCAAATTGGTATGATTCAAGCGCTTGCTGGTTTCTTCACTTACATGCTCGTGCTCAACGACTACGGTTACACCCCAAGCATCTTGATGAACAACGGTTTGAAGTGGCTTGATTCTTCTCTCATGTGCACGTTGAATGGCGATTCCATGGCTGACACCAACCAAGGCGTCGGTCGTTACATGCCAAAGGCGTGCGGTTACGGTTGCGCCGATCCGGGTGCGGGCACCAACGCCGAGGGCATTTGCGACGGTGGTTGCTCCATGCCCATTGACTACTCGCTGAACGCGTACATGGCGGGCTCGTCTCCGTTCCTCGCCTCGTCTGCGCTCGCCTCTGTGGCCGCGACGGTTGACCCGTTCATTGAATTCAATCAAGGTGGTTTCCGTGGTCCGGGTAACTTCGTCTGCAACCGTGATTGTGCGACGTACACTGCCATGAGCGCTACGGAGAAGGCGGCGCTCTCTACAGACGACCAAGTCTCGTTCGCGTACTTCTGCGGCGTCAGCGCCGATTATGGCTTTACGCGCGCCTTCGCTGACCCCGACCGCATCGCGCCGGCGGGTGCGTACTACTGGTGGAACGGTGCTCCTCAAACGATGCCCAACTTGAAGTACCAAACTGCGGCGCTCGAGTACGCGCAAACTGCGTACTTCATTACTATTATCATCGTTCAGTGGGCCGATTTGCTCATCGCCAAGACGCGCAAGTTGTCCATCTTTGAACAAGGCATGGGTAACGACTTCATGAACTTTGGTTTAATTTTCGAAACCGTCCTCGGTGCGACGTTGTGCTACACGCCTGCGTTCAATGCCGTGTTCGGTACTCGCCCGTTGCACGTATTGCACTGGTTCTCTGGCGTCCCGTGGAGTATTCTCATCTTCACGTACGATGAAATGCGCAAGGCTTTGATTCGCCAAAACCCGGGTGGCTGGCTCGATCGCTGGACGTATTGGTAGTCGCTCGTAGACACGTATTAGAAACGAAGAGCTCAAAACAATCTACACTATGTTATGATAACGAATTCATTTTTCTCATAATTACTGTCGACGGGCAGACGCGCGCGGGTTCAGCCATTTCCATTTACTTTTTGTACTAAATCAATTACACACACACGCACGCACGCTACACAATGTCAAACTTTTGTTCGAGGGCGTTGCATATCCTCCCGATGCAACACGCCGCGCTTAATGGATACTGCGAGACGGAGATGAAATCATCCGTGTACGCCACGTCGACTTTCCCGTGCGCCATCGCGCCCACCGTGAACACAACCGGCACGTCATCCGGCAACGACGCCACGT
>Ga0255753_1005163_pt1 | contig 12621 bp, 14 predicted proteins | sample 041ome_10_FD_179953 | JGI IMG/M metagenome (GOLD analysis project Ga0255753, IMG submission 179953) | Coastal salt marsh microbial communities from the Groves Creek Marsh, Skidaway Island, Georgia - 041412US metaG (version 2) | ecosystem: Environmental > Aquatic > Marine > Intertidal zone > Salt...
TCGAATATTCCTATCCGGAAGAAGCAGGCGATATTCCCGAACTTGCCGCCTTGCTGGGAGACCGGCTGGACGCGGTGCGGGCGGATATTGCCGCACAAAGCGCCGCCGGACGCGAGGCGGCGCATGACGATGGCTTCCCCTTCAACAAATATTCCAGCAGCACGGCCTGGCAGGTGGTGGCCAATACGCCGCGCTTCCTCAGCCTGTCCTCCAACATCGAATCCTATACCGGCGGTGCGCACGGGAATTACGGTTTCGGTGCGCTGGTGTGGGACCGCGAAGCTGGCAAGGCGCTGGAGCCGGAGGACTTCTTCACCAGCCTCGATGCGCTGGACGATATCCTTGCCGAGACTTTCTGCGAGCAGCTGAATGCCGAGCGCGCCAAGCGCCGCGGGCAGCCGGTGGAAGAGGGCAGCGAGGAGATGTTCGACGCCTGCGTGCCACTGTCCGACACCACGATCCTGCTCGGTTCCGCCGGTGGCAAGGCCTTCAACCGTATCGGCGTTCAGGTCGGCCCCTATGTGGCAGGCCCCTATGCCGAAGGATCGTTCGAATTCACCTTCCCCGTCACCCCTGCCATGCTGGAGGTGGTGAAGGAGGAATACCGCAGCGCCTTCGCGGTGCGGTGAAGTGATGCGCTGGCTCGCTCTCCTGCTTGCTGCTGCCGGGCCGACAGGTGCGGTGCTGGCGCAGGAGGACGGGGCGGCCGGCCCTTTCGGCGATGAGCGACAGTTCTTCTTCCGCTGCGAGGCGGAATTGGCCGACGGACCGCTGAGCGCCAGCGGCAGCATGGTGGTGGACAGCAACGGCGCGCACGCCGAATCCCTGGTGTGGCTCAGCAACGAGCCGCTGGCGTTCAACGATTACGAGCAGGAATCGCCAGCCAATCTGCACGCCTTCTGGTCTGAACCGCTGGGGCCACAGGCGTTCGAGGCGGGGCGGCTGCACCTGATGTGGGATGCTCCGCGCCGTCTGCCGCGACCTCTGCTGCTGACAGTGGATGAAAGGCTGAACGACGGCACTTTTGCGGTGCTGATGAACCGTTACGAAAAGCGCAAGGCCGCTGCTTCGATCCGGCTTGGGCACCTGCTGCGCTGGGCGGGGGACAAGGACCAGCTGCGGCTCAGCGTCTATGGCGACGGCGGGAGCGAATATCTGGGCACCGCCGTTCTGCCGAAGGCGATCATCACCCGGATGCGCGGCCAGTTCGAAAGCCTGCTTGCCCGGCTCGATGCCAAGGCTGCCGATTTCCAGAACCAGTGCACAAGGCACGAACATCGCGACGACCTGATCCTCGCCAACTGAAGGAGAGTCGCATTTCCGGCGGTCATTCGCTACATGGCTCACCATGGTCGAATATCAGCACGTAACAGATGACATGTCCGTCTATCGCGACGGGACTATCAAGATCCATGGGCCGGAAGGCTTTGAAGGCATGCGCAAGGCCGGCCGCCTCGCTGCCGAAATCCTCGATGCGCTGTACGAGAAGGTCGTCCCCGGCGTCACGACGGAGGAACTCGATACCTTCGTGCGCAACATGATGCTGGATGGCGGCGCTGTTCCGGCAACGCTGGGCTATCGCGGCTTCACCCACAGCTGCTGCACCTCGATCAACCACGTGGTGTGCCACGGCATTCCGGGTCCGAAGGTGCTCAAGTCCGGCGATATCGTAAATATCGACGTCACCCCGCTGCTGGATGGCTGGCACGGCGATACCAGCCGCATGTATCTTGTCGGCGATGTGCCGCTGAAGGCGCGGCGGCTGGTTGATGTGACTTACGAATGCCTGATGATCGGCATCGATCAGGTGCGCCCCGGTGCGCGGCTGGGCGATATCGGCGCGGCAATCCAGGCCCATGCCGAAAAGCACCGCTACGGCGTGGTGCGCGAGTTTTGCGGCCATGGCCTTGGCCGCCTGTTCCACGACGCGCCCGAAGTGGTCCACGCCGCGCGTGCCGGCACCGGACCCGAACTGAAGGCCGGCATGTTCATGACCATCGAACCGATGATCAACCTCGGCCGTGCCCACGTGAAGCTTCTGAATGACGGGTGGACCGCGGTGACGCGCGACAAGAGCCTGTCCGCCCAGTTCGAACATTCCATCGGCATTACCGAGCTTGGCTGCGAGTTGTTCACCGAGAGCCCCAAGGGCCTGCACAACCCCGCCGCTTTCTGACGCGGGGCGGCGCGGCGCGTTTGACCCGCGTCAATGCCGGGCGCGCGGATGCGATCCATTCTTGCTCCAACACTGGAGGAGAATGGTCATGACTTTCCGTACGCTTTTCGCTTCGCTCGCTCTGGGCGCAACCGCCCTTGCAACGCCTGCCGCAGGGCAGGACCCGGCAGATCAGGCGCAGGTGCAGGAACTCGCCAACCGCTGGACGGCGGCCTATAACAGCGTAGACGTGCCCGCGCTGGCCGATCTCTATGCTGACGATGCCGAGCTCTACATCCACCGCGAGGGCCGCTTCATCGGACAGGCTTCCATCGGCGATTACTGGGCTTGCGACATGGGCCGCGCCAACCCCATTACCGAGCTCAACGTGACAGACAGCGTGGTCGATAGCGAGATGATGCTGGTCCACGGCAATTATCAGGTGCTGGACCGCAATACCGGCGTGCCGCTGGGTGGCGGGCGCTTTGCCCACATCTGGGTGCTTGATCGTGATGTATGGGTGGACCTACAATGGTAAGAAACCTCGCCGCACTTGCGGGCCTGCTGGCACTCGCTGCCTGCCAGACAACCGCCGCTGATGCTCCCACTCGGGTGGAGCGCAATGTCTATGGCGACGTGCATGCCTTTGCCAAGGCAGCCTGCGGCGGATGTCACGCGGTGGATCACAATGCGCTGTCTCCCGATCCACGCGCGCCGGAATGGCCCAGCATCGTCAATGATCCTGATCTCACCAAGGACACGCTGCGCACCTGGCTGATCGATGCGCACAACTATCCCGAAGAGATGGATTTCGAGCTGAACCGCCCGCAGATCGAGGAACTTGTCACCTACATGATGAGCCTCAAGCGATCGGGTTACGAACCGTCTATCTGATCGCCAGCAGGTGCGCCGCGCATCTGCGGCAATCCGAACTGCCGAAACCGGGCAAAGGCGTTGTCGCACCGGCAGCCAGCAGCTTTGCGACCAGCGCACATTCACTGCCTGCCGGAAAGGCGCGGGCCGTGATGTGGCGCGCAGCGATGGTCAGCTGGTCCACGTGCCAGTGCGGCTTCTTGTCGCGCCGGAAATGGCGAGCCACGCGCGCGGCGATGCCGCCGGGTCCATTGGCGCTGCCGCAATAGGCAAAGCGGCCCTGCGGCAGGGTGAAGTCCTGGCTGGCGAAACGGCCGGTGAAGGGCGCAGCCAGCTCGATCAGCAGGACATAGGCACCGCTCTCGCGTGGGAGATCCGCGCAGTCTTCAGGCGTGAACACCCGGCCTTGGCCGATCGCTTCGATCATCCTTCGCGCGCGGCGCGGATCGCGGCTCCGCCTGCGAAGGGGGCGATGGCCACCAGCAGCAGGCTGATGGCAGCGGTCAAAGCCAGCCCGCCATCGCCGCCCGTCGACAATGCGCCTGCGCCGAAGATCAGCAACGGCACGGCGAGCGGGATCACCAGCAAGCCGGACAGCGCTGCTCCGCCGCTGCGCAATCCCACGGTGATCGCGGCGATGATGATGCCGATGGCGGCAAGGCCCGGCGTGCCCGCCAGCAAGCCCAGTTCGACAATGCGCAAGGTCTCGCCATCGATGCCGACCAGAGCTGACGCGGGCAGGGCAGCGAGCATGATGAACGGCCCGAAGCTGAGCCAATGCGCCAGCAGCCGCACGGCCACAACAACCTCTTCCGAAATGCCGCGCAAGGCCCATTGGTCGAAGAAGCCTTCGTGCATGTCGCTTGCCAGCAGCCGGTCCAGCGGCAAGATGGCAGCAAGCAGCGCGGCGACCCAGATCACCCCGCCGCCGGTCGCGGCAAGCAGCGTGGGATTGGGGCCGATGGCAAAGGGATAGAGCATCGCCACGGCAAGGAAGAACAGCAGCGGCAGCATGGTGCCGCCGCTCGCGGTGCCGGGCAGGAAGCGGGCAAGGTCGCGCTTCAGCAGGCTGGCAACCATCCTCAAAGCGCAAACTCCGCAAGGCTCAATGTGTGCATGTGCTTCAGGTTGAACGGCTGGTGGCTGGCGATCACCGCAATGCCGCCTGCGTCGCAATGGCGCCGCACCAGTTCCTCGCACAGTTTCACCGCGTCCACGTCCAGCCCGTTCAGCGGCTCGTCCAGCAGCCAGATCGATGCCTGCTGGCCGATCAGCCGGGCGAGCGCGGCGCGCTTGCGCTGGCCGGTGGAGAGGTATCGCACCGGCACATCTTCAAGACCTGCAAGGCCAAGCTGCGTCATCGGTGGTGCCTCCCCGTCAAGCCGGGTCCAGAAAGACAGCGCCTTGCCCAGCGGCTGGTCATTGTCGAGCGCGGGGCGTTCATCGAGCAGGCCGATCATGCCGCTGCGCTCTACCGTGCCCTCGAACGGGCGGGCAAGGCCGGCAAGGATGCGCATCAGGCTGGATTTGCCGATACCGTTTGCGCCTGCGACCTGCAGCGCCTCGCCATTTTCCAGCGACAGCGAGAGGCGCGCGAACAGCAGCCGGTCCCCCCGGCGGCAGGCAAGGTCACTCGCGGCAAGGCGGAACGGTTCCATCGGGGGCTGCGTTAGTGCAGACTGGCCCGCACGACAAGAAAGCGAGAGACATTATGGCTATCGAGCAGCTCAGCGAAGGCGAACGCAGCGAATTGCTCGCCGCGCATCGGGCGTGGACACTGCGCGATGACGGCAAGGCGATCTGCCGCGATTTCAAGTTCAGGAACTTCAGCGAGGCATGGGGCTTCATGAGCCGCGTGGCGCTGATCGCGGAGAAACAGGACCATCACCCCGAATGGTCCAATGTCTACAACAGCGTCTCGATCACACTGTCCACGCATGATGCGGGCGGTCTGTCAGCGCGCGATGCGGTAATGGCAAAGGCAATAGACAAATTGACACAATAGAGCGCTTGGCAAGCTGAACCTCCCCTGCAAATATGTTGTCTAGTTAACGATATTGGACAGCCAGTTCCGGGAGAGGGGACCCACATCATGCGCGAGCATTCTCGCACGGCTTTAGCCAGCCTGCTTCTTGCCACCACGGCCACGCTGGGTCTGGCAACGCCTGCCCTTGGACAGGATCATGCCGATCACGCGATGCCGCAAGAAGCGGCTGCACCTTTGGTGCCGGCCATGGCCTGGTCCGATCCAGCGGCATGGCCAGACGGCAAGGTTCCGGCCGAAGGCGACGCGGTGGTTATCGCACGCGGTGCGAATATCGTGCTCGACGTGTCACCTCCTGCGCTGCGCAGCCTCACCATCGATGGCAGCCTGACCTTTTCCGATACCACGGACCTCAGCCTCGAGACCGAGTGGATCTACCTGCGGCAGGGCGAACTCCATATCGGCAGCGAGGATGCGCCGTTCACCCACAAGGCCACGATCACGCTGACCGACAATGTGCCGGGTGAAGACGTCAACACCATGGGTGATCGCGGAATCATGCTGATGGGCGGCACGCTCCAGATGCACGGCACGCAGTCGAACAGCTGGACCAAGCTCACAGCGACTGCCGAAGCCGGCAACACCATCATCGAGGTGCTCGACGCGAGCGGCTGGAGCGAAGGGGACGAGATCGTCCTTGCAACGACCGACTTTAATCCGCGGCAGGCCGAAAAGCGCACCATCGTGGGCATCGATGGCAATGTCATCCTGCTCGACCGTCCGCTGGAATACATGCATTTCGGGGCGATCACGCACGGCGTGGACCAGCGCGGCGAGGTGGGGCTGCTCAGCCGCAATATCCGCGTGCAAGCGTCCGAGGATGCAGAGGAAAGCTGGTTCGGCGGGCATATCATGGCGATGCTGAACCCCGATGTGCGGATTTCCGGCGTCGAGCTCACCCGCATGGGCCAGAACATGACGCTCGCCCGCTATCCGATGCACTGGCACCTCGTGGGTGAAGGGGTGGGGCAGTATATCCGCAATTCCGCCATCCATGACACTTACAACCGCTGCGTGACGGTGCACGGCACCAACAATGTGCTGGTGGAAAACAACGTCACCTACAACACCGTGGGCCACTGCTTTTTCCTTGAAGACGGGGTGGAGACGGGCAACACATTTGCCCGCAATCTGGGCATACAGACCAAGTGTCATCCAACCCTGCCGTGCGATCCCACCAATCTTGCGCCGGGGCGGGGCATCACCGGCATGAACGGCCAGCGGGCAGAGCATGTGCTGCTGCCATCGGACAATACCGTGTCCACCTTCTGGATCACCAATCCGGACAACAGCTATATCGGCAACGTCGCTGCCGGGTCTGACCAGATCGGTTTCTGGTTCGCGCTGCCGGTGCACCCCACCGGGGCGTTTGAAGGCACCACTGTCAGCGCCGAAACATGGCCGCGCCGCACACGCCTGCGCGAATTCAGCGGCAATACCGCCCATTCCAACTTCGACGGGCTGATGTTCGACCGCGGACCGAACCCCGACGGCACCTTCAGCGTGGGCGGCAGCAATTACCACTTCCCCGTGGCGGACGGTAAGGATCCGAATGGCGAACCGCTGGTGTCGCATTTCAAGGATTTCACAGGATACAAGAACCGCAACGGCGCGGTGTGGGGCCGGGGCGAGCTGCACCTGTTCACCAATCTGCGCGTGGCGGACAATGCCATCGGTTTCACCCATGCGGCATCCGCCGTGGGACGGGCCGAATATACATCGAAAGTGGTCGATTCCATTTTCGTGGGCGAGAGCGACAATGTGGGCAATCCCTCCACCCCGGAAGAGCTGGCCTATGGCCGCAGTCTGCCGGCTGACAGCGCCGACTTCCCGATCCGTGGCTATGAATATTACGACATGCGCCACGATGTGGAGAACACGCGCTTCGTGAACTTCGTGCCCAACGCGCTGCGCGATGCGGGGGCGATTTCGTACCTGATGTACACCAGTTTCGGAATGAGCACCGAGAACGCTATCGAGGGGGCACAGTTCGAGAATGCCAAGCCGGTCAGCTTCCCGCCGGTGGTGCGCCGCTGGGCTTCGGACTTCGGGCGGCAGAACGCATGGCGCGGCGCGGCCATCCACGACAGGGATGGTTCTGTCGGCGGTGTGCCGGGTGGTTTCATTGTCCTCGACAACGGCATCGCCTCAGACGAGGAGGCTTGCGAGATCAAGCCGGACTGGGGCGCAGCTGTCTGCGAAGGCGACTTTGGCCATTTCGGCCTTGGCCCCAACATGGGTTTCGGCAGCGGGCCGATCGAAAACCCGATCATGCTCAGCCGCAATGGCAGGCGCTGGGAATATACCGGGCAAACGACCATCCGCAGCGGCGCGGAAGTTCGCGTGGAAACCAGCCGAACTGACCTGTCGCTCTCGCTGCGCGAGATGGAGGACGGCTCATGGGTGATTTTCGAACTGCCCGGTTTCGCTACCTCCGCAGCCGAAGGGCTGGAGCAATCCAGCCTGGAAGACCTGCGCGCTGCGGAGCACTCCGCCTGGTTTGCCGATGAGGACAGCCTGTGGGTCAAGCTGGTGGTAGACAACAGCGGCGGGCAGAATGTGCAGATCGGCACGCCCGGTTTCGGGGTCAGCACGGTCGGCACTGGCCCCGGCGGCGCCTTTGATGCAGGCGCGCGCCTTGAAGTCAGCCGGACGGCAAGCTCACGCTGAACCGCAGCGATGGGGGGTGAGGGCGCTTAGTCGAGCCCCTTCACGAACTCCTCACCCGTGCGGATTTCAGCGGTGGACCGCGCCACCACGTCACCCATCGGCTCCAACCGGCCGCCAAGGCAGCTGGCGAGGAAACCTTCGGCAATCGCGTTGAATGCGATGTTGTTTTCCGGGCGGTGGAAGCCGTGGCCTTCGTCGGGGAACAGCACATAGGTGACGGGGATGCCGTGGCTTTCCATGGCGTCCACGATCTGGTCACTCTCCGGCTGCTTCACGCGCGGATCATTGGCGCCCTGGCCGATCAACAGCGGGCGGGCAATGCGGTTGGCCTTGTGGAGCGGGCTGCAATCAATCAGCAGCTGCTTGCCTTCGGGCGTGGTGGGGTTGCCCATGCGCTCATGGAACTGTTTCACCATCGGTTCCCAGTAAGGCGGAATGGTTTCGAGCAGCGTTTCGAGGTTGGACGGGCCGACGATATCGACCCCGCAAGCAAACACGTCAGGCGTGTAGGTCAGGCCCACCAGCGTGGCATAGCCGCCATATGATCCGCCCATGATGGCCACCTTGTCCTTGTCGGCAATGCCCGCTTCAACGGCCCAGTTCACCGCGTCGATCAGATCGTCATGCATGGTCTTGGACCATTGCAGGTTGGCGGCGTTGACGAAGTCCTTGCCGAAGCCGGTCGAGCCGCGGAAGTTCACCGACAGCACGGCATAGCCGCGATTGGCCAGCCACTGGTGCGTGCGGTTGTAGCCATAACCGTCGCGCGCCCACGGCCCGCCATGCACCACCAGCACCATCGGCACCGGCGCATCGGGAATGCCATCGCCGTCGGGATCACAATTGGCGGGCAGGGTGAGGTAGGATGGCAGGGTCAGCCCATCACGCGCCGTGATTTCGCGCGGGTGCATCGGCTGCAACGGCTGGCCTTCCAGTTCCGGCTTGGTGACGTAGAACAGCGTCAGGCTGTCTGCCGCGCGGTCATAGATGAAGCAACGAATCGGCGCGGTCAGCGGGTCATTCCAGACAAGCCATTTCGTGTCGTCATCGGTGCGCGACTGCACGCCGAAATCACCGTCGAGATGTTCGCGCAGCCAGTCGAGCGAGGACTTGATGCCCTTGTCGAAGCAACGCCACTCGGTGCGCAGGTAAGTGGCGGAATAGGCCTGCACTTCGCCCGTCAGCGGGTGGCTGAGCGTGCCGCCGATATCCGCGCGGTCGTCCTCGGCGATCAGTTCGCGCTCACCCGTCTCGGTATCCTCGGCATAAAGCGCGCCGGTGTTGCGGCCGCGGCTGTCGAGCCAGTAGAGCGTCTTGCCATCGGTGGTATAGCCGCCAAGGCCGGAGGTGAGGGTGTCATCCATCGGGATGACCTCGTCCGGCTCATCCGAGATAACGCCATCGGTGATGCGGTGGAGGTCCACCCCGCCAGCCTCGTTCTGCCGCTCGGCCCAGCGCAGCGTCAGGCTGTCATCCGCGGTAAAACCGGCCCATTCGTTGTTCTCCAGCACCAGCTCCATCTCGCCCGTGGTCAGGTTCAGCAGGTAAACGTCATGGAAGCGCGGATCGCGGTTGTTGAGTGCGATCAGGAACTTGTCCTTGATCGTTTCCGAACCGCCCACGATCTGCACGCGGGTGTTCTCGAACGGCGTCACGCAGCTGTCCTCGCCGGTAGCGATATCGACCTTGTAGAGCAGGAAGTTCTCGTCGCCATCCTTGTCCCGCACATAGAACAGCGCGCTGCTGTCCGGCGCGAAGAAATACTGCGGGATCGGGCGATCCTTTGCATGGGTCATCAGCCGGGCGTTGTCGGGATCGTCATAAGGCGCGAGCCAGACATTCATCACGCCTTCGTGCGGGGCCATCCACGCCAGCCACTTGCCATCCGGGCTCAGCTTGCCGCCGGAACGGACGGGATTGCCGAACAGGGTCTCGCGGCTGATCAGGTCGACCCCCTTGAGGCGGTCGGCGGCGGTGGTGGCAGATGTCATGGTAACTCCCGGTGTCGTGTCCCGTGTGCCCAGTTAGGGGCGGGGGCGCGGCATTGAAAGGGGTGTGCGGTTCAAAGCGCCGGATTGTCGTAGCAATGCCAGGTGAAGATCGCCAGCGCGCTGCGGTGCGGGCGCCAGGGGTCTGACATGGCGCGGGTGGTCTTCTCGTCCGGGCGCTCGTCCAGCCCCAGTATCTTGCCGATGCCTGCCATCACGGCAAGGTCTCCCGCGGGCCAGATATCCGCGCGTCCTTCGGCAAACAGCAGGTAGATTTCGGCAGACCAGCGCCCGATGCCCTTGATCCTGGTGAGTTCGGCAATCGCCGCTTCATCGTCAGCGGGCAGACTCTCGAAATCGACTTCCCCTGCTGCCACCAGTTCGCACAAGGACCGGGCATAGCCCTGTTTCTGGCGCGACAATCCGCAGGCCCGCAGGGTATCGAAATCGCGTTCGAGCAGGCAGGTCGGCTGGAAGTCCGCGCCCAGTTCGGCTTCCAGCTTGTTCCACATGCTTGTTGCTGCGGCCACGCTGACCTGCTGGCCCACGATGGTGCGCAACATGGTCTTGTAACCACGGTTGCGTATGCGCGGTTCGGGATAGCCGGCCAACTCCAGCGCGGGGGCAAAGGCATCCTCGCGGGTTGCCAGCGCGTCCAGCGATGCCCTAATCTGCCCTTCGCTCAATCCCATCGTGCACCTCGCTTCTTGCCAAGCCCTTCGCGATTGCCTAGCAGCCCTGCCGAAACCGGATAGGGAATTTTATTGCCATGCCAAAGCTGATCGTTGTCAACCGCTCGGGTGAAGAGTCCACCGTGGAAGCGGCAAGCGGCCTGACCGTGATGGAAGCCATCCGCGACAACGGGTTTGACGAACTGCTCGCGCTGTGCGGCGGCTGCTGTTCCTGCGCCACCTGCCATGTGCATGTGGACCCTGCCTTCGCTGACAAGCTGCCCGCGATGAGCGAGGACGAGGACGACCTGCTCGATTCCAGCGATGATCGTAACGAGACCTCGCGTCTGTCTTGCCAGATTCCGTTCACGGACGATCTGGACGGCCTCAAGGTCACCATCGCCAAGGAAGACTAAGCGCCGCCACAGCGGCACCAAGACAGGCTTTAGCCCGGCCAAGGCGATGCTGAGTTGCGTCACGCTGCGGCACGGCTTACCTCACTTGCCATGACCAGCCTCGCAACGCGCCAGAACACCATCGACCTTATCGGCAACACGCCGCTCGTCCTGCTGAAAGGGCCGAGCGAGGCGGCGGGTTGCGAAATCTGGGGCAAGTGCGAATTTGCCAACCCCGGCGCTTCTGTAAAGGACCGCGCGGCCTTGTGGATCATCCGCGATGCCGAACAGCGCGGCGAATTGCAGCCCGGCGGCACAGTGGTGGAAGGTACGGCGGGCAATACCGGCATCGGCATCGCGCTGGTAGCCAATGCCCGCGGCTACAAGACGATCATCGTCATGCCGGACAACCAGTCCAAGGAAAAGATGGACACGCTGCGCGCGCTTGGTGCGGAGCTGGTGCTGGTCCCGCCGACCAAGTTTTCCGATCCCAACCACTTCGTCCACACCTCCCGCCGCATTGCCGAGGAGACGGAAGGCGCTGTCTGGGCCAACCAGTTCGACAATGTCGCCAACCGCCGCGCGCATATCGAAAGCACTGCGCCGGAAATCTGGGAGCAGATGGAAGGCCGCGTCGATGCCTTCACCTGCGCCGTGGGCACCGGTGGCACGCTGGCTGGCGTGGGCATGGGGCTGAAGGCGTTTGACGAGGATATCCGCATCGCGCTGACCGATCCCTATGGCGCGGCGCTCTACAACTATTACGCCAATGGCGAGTTGAAGGCCGAAGGTTCCTCGGTCGCTGAAGGCATCGGGCAAGGCCGTATCACCGCCAACCTCGAAGGTGCGCCGGTCGATACGCAGTTCCGCATTTCCGATGAGGAAGGCATGGAATGGGTCGCCCGCCTGCTGCGCGAGGAAGGGCTGTGCCTCGGCCTGTCGAGCGGCATCAACGTGGCTGGTGCTGTGGCACTGGGCAAGCAGCTGGGTGCAGGCAGCCGCGTGGCCACGATCCTGTGCGATACAGGCTTCCGCTATCTCTCCAGCCTCTACAACGCCGAATGGCTGGAATCGAAGAACCTGCCGGTTTTCGACTGGCTGCGTTCATCTTGACGCATTAGGATACAGGGCATGGCACCTGATCCGCACGATCTCGACCTTGCGAATGATGCTGGCGGTGATGCGCTGTCTTCGCCGTTTGCGGGCACGCGCGCGCAGCGTATCCAGCGCCTGCAGGTGGGGCTGTTCGGCCTTGCTGCCATGGTGATGGTGCTGGGGATGGCAGACATCATCATGTCCACCGCCGAAAGCAACCAGGTGGTGACGAGCGAGGACTTGCCGCCGGTGAATGCAGAAGACGTGCCGCCGCCAACGCCGCAGCGCGATCCGCTAGCCGAAGCAGGCGTGGTGCCCGAATTGCCGGCAGAGCCCGAAACGGGGACTACGCAGGGCGCGCAGCAGGGCTTGCCCGCGCCTGTGAGCGGGGCGGATGTTCCGCCACCAGCCAATGCGCCTTGAAGCATCGCTGATCGCAGCAAGCCTGCTCGCTCTGGCTAGTCCGGCCATGGCGGAGGATGCGCTATTGGCAGATGCAGGCACGGTGAGGGCTACTGCGCCGCAACTGGCGCTGATGGGGACTATCCCGATCTATTGGGGAGAGGCTGACGGGCTGGGCGAGATCATTGCAGGCACGGCCCATGCTCATTGGGCGCGCGCCGCGCTGGAGCGCGATTTCGCGCTGGTCCCGCTCGATTTCCTCTCCGCAGAGGCGCTGGCGGGCAGGCAGTTACTGCTGATGGCGCAGCCGCGCGCGCTGGCCCCGGAA
>Ga0255753_1005169_pt1 | contig 12612 bp, 11 predicted proteins | sample 041ome_10_FD_179953 | JGI IMG/M metagenome (GOLD analysis project Ga0255753, IMG submission 179953) | Coastal salt marsh microbial communities from the Groves Creek Marsh, Skidaway Island, Georgia - 041412US metaG (version 2) | ecosystem: Environmental > Aquatic > Marine > Intertidal zone > Salt...
GCCGGCATTGCGTGAATACGTGATCCACAAGCTCGAGCGCATCACGCGCCACTTTGATCAGGTGGTGGATGTGAAAGTATTGCTGTCGGTTGATCCATTAAAAGACAAAGACTTACGGCAAAAAGCTGAGTGCAATATTCATGTCAAAGGACGCGATTTGTTTGCCGAATCCGCCCACGCCGATTTGTACGCAGCGGTCGACCAGTTGGCGGACAAGCTCGACCGGCAGGTGCTCAAGCACAAAGACAAGACCCAAGACCACCATCACCAGGCCAGCAAGCGCATGGCGGTGGGCTAAACACCGCCCCCGGTTATTTTGGGGTAAACCCTTGCTTTGACCTCAAAATGGGCGCACAATGCGCAGCACCTAGAAGCCACTCCTAAGCTGTGAGTGGCTTTTTTATCGGTGGTGCGCGGCAGCCAGCGCGCCTGTGTTTGGTTTTGAGGACAAACATGAATCGACTCGCAAACATCCTTCCACTCGAGCAAGTGTTGGTCAATGTGGAGGTGACGAGCAAAAAGCGCGCTTTCGAAGAGGTGGGGCTGTTGTTCGAAGCCTCGCATGGGCTGAACCGCTCCACCATCACCGACAGCTTGTTTGCACGTGAGCGCTTGGGCTCAACCGGCTTGGGTCACGGCGTGGCCATTCCGCACGGACGCATCAAGGGGCTGAAAGAGCCGATGGCGGCGGTGTTTCAGTTGGCGCAACCGGTGCCGTTTGACGCGCCCGATGAGCAGCCGGTGGTGCTGCTGATTTGTTTGCTGGTGCCAGAGGCCGCCACGCAAAAACATTTGGAAATCTTGTCAGAGATTGCAGAGATTCTGAGCGACGCGGAGTTGCGCGAGGCCATCAAGCACGCCGCCGATGCCACGCAATTGCATCGCCTTATCGCCGGTTGGCAATCGGCCCACGCCTCGGCATGAAGCCCACGGCGATCAGCGCCGACCGCTTATTTGAGCATCACCGTGAACGCCTAAAGTGGCAGTGGGTGGCTGGGCTACAGGCCTCTGAGCGTCAATTTGAAGAAGGTGCGGTGCAGGCCGCGCGCTCGGGCGCCGATTTGGTGGGGCACCTGAATTACATCCATCCGTACCGGGTGCAGGTGCTTGGTGAGCGCGAAATGGCTTACCTGCTGCGCGACACCGAGGACGATTGCCGGCGGCGCGTGACCCGGGTGCTCAAACTTGAGCCGCCGGTGCTGGTGGTGGCCGATGGCCAGCCGGTGCCCGAGGTGCTGCGCACGTTGTGCGAGCGCGTGGGCGTGCCGCTGTTTGCCACGGCCGAGCCAGCGGCGTTTACGGTTGATGTGTTGCGGACCTATTTGGCCAAGCACTTTGCCGAGCGCGACACCATGCATGGGGTGTTCATGGACATCTTGGGCATGGGGGTGCTGATTACCGGCGAATCCGGCCTAGGTAAAAGTGAACTGGGGCTGGAGTTGATATCCCGCGGCCATGGCTTGGTGGCCGACGACGCGGTGGATATGTTTCGCATCAACCAGTCCACCATCGAGGGCCGATGCCCGGCGCTGCTGCAAAACCTGCTGGAGGTGCGCGGCATAGGGTTGTTGGATATCAAGGCGATTTTTGGCGAGACCGCGGTGCGGCGGCGTATGCGGCTCAAGCTGATCGTGCAACTGGTGCAGCTCGAAAGCATTGGGCGCGACCACGAGCGCATGCCCACCGAGCCGATTTATCAAGACGTGCTTGAGGTGCCGGTTCGCAAAAGCATCATCCCCGTGGTGGCGGGGCGCAACATCGCCGTGCTGGTGGAGGCGGCGGTGCGCAACACCATTTTGCAGCTGCGTGGCATCGACACTTACCGGGATTTTGTGCAGCGCCAAGCGCGCGCCATGCAATCACCCGAGGATTTGGCTTAACCCGCGCCGCGCTCGGCCGGGGCCTCCAGCGGGCCAGCTGCCGCGTTGTGCCGATGCGGGCAGGCGTGTTGCTCGCAGGTGGCATAAAGCGCCAACGCGTGCTCTTGCAGCGCAAAGCCGCGGGCCTTGGCAATCGCTTGTTGGCGTTGCTCAATGGCGGGGTCAAGAAATTCCTCAACCCGACCGCAATCCAAGCACACCAAATGGTCGTGGTGGGTGCCCTCATCCAGCTCAAACACGGCCTTGCCGGTCTCAAAGGTGCTGCGGCGCAACAGCCCCGCTTGCTCAAATTGGGTGAGCACGCGGTACACCGTGGCCAGGCCAATGTCGCTGCCGTCGATCAGCAGCTGGCGGTAAACATCCTCGGCGCTCAGGTGGCGTCGTTCGGCGCCCTGAAACAGCTCCAAAATGCGAACCCGGGGTGCGGTGGCTTTGAGGCCGGTGTTTTTGATTTCTTCAATGCCGGGCATAAGCGGTGGCGCAGGGCGCTCATCTACAATGCATTCATCATAAGCCCAGTGGCGTTTTCATACGCTGATACGTAGGTACTCATGGTTGGTCTTGTCGCGCGCCCGTTGTGGGCTGCCACTCTTGGTGTCTTGCTCTCAGCATGCTCGGCCTGGTCTGTGCCTTCAGCCAACTCTGTCGAGGGCGTGTTGTCCACCTACCGGCCGGTGGTGTTGCAAGGCAATGTGGTCACACACGAGCAAGCGCAGGCCTTAACGCCGGGCATGACCCGTGAGCAGGTGCGGGCGGTGCTGGGCACGCCTTTGCTGCAAAGCGTGTTTCACCAAGACCGTTGGGATTACGTCTTCACCATGCAGCGCGCTGGGCAAGCGGTTCAGGAGCGGCGCTTTACGGTGTTTTTTGCACAAGACCAATTGCAGCGCGTCGCCGGCGACGACGTGTTGCCAACCGAGCGCGAATTTGTTCAAAGCATTGGGCCCAGCGAGCCGCCAGGGCAGGATAAGGTGGGTTTAAAGGCCGACCCCAAAACCTTGGCGGTGACGCCACCCCCGACGGCCGCGCTCGAACTCAAACGTGCGCCGCCGCGCGACTACCCGGCCCTTACGCCGACCCAGCCATGAGCGCCGCCCTGTTGCGATTGGTGGTTGCCGGTGCCAGCGGCCGCATGGGTCGCATGCTGATTGAAGCCATCACCCAAGCACCCGATTGCGCCTTGGTGGGCGCGCTTGAACACAGCCAAAGCCCAGTCTTGGGGCACGATGCCGGCGCCTTTGCCGGGCTCAACACCGGCGTCACGATACAGGCGGACGTGGCCGCCGCGCTGCAAGGGGCCGATTGCTTGATTGACTTCACCCGTCCTGAGGGCACGGTGGCGCATGCCGCCGTGGCCGCGCAGGCTGGGGTTGCCATGGTCATTGGCACCACCGGGTTCGATGATCAGCAAAAGGCGGCTATTGCGCAAGCGGCGACTCGGGTGGGGGTGGTGATGGCGCCCAACATGAGTGTTGGCGTCAACGTCACGCTTAAGCTGCTTGAGACCGCGGCGCGGGCTTTGCCCGAGGGCTTTGACATCGAGGTGATCGAGGCCCACCACCGGCACAAGGTCGATGCACCATCGGGCACCGCGTTGCGCATGGGTGAGGTGGTGGCCGATGCCTTGGGGCGCGATTTGCGCGATTGTGCGGTGTATGCCCGCGAAGGCATCACCGGCGAGCGCGACCCCTCCACCATTGGCTTTGCCACGATTCGTGGTGGCGATATCGTGGGCGACCACACGGTGTTGTTTGCAGGTACCGGGGAGCGCATCGAAATCACGCATAAATCATCCAGCCGTGCCACCTACGCGCAAGGCAGTTTGCGCGCGGCACGTTTTTTATCCAAGAATCCCGCCGGCCTTTACGACATGTTTGACGTGCTGGGGTTGCGTTGATCCCTGCCATGCAAGCCAACTACGAACCGCAAACGCTGGAGCCTGCCATACAAGCGCAGTGGCGCGCCAGCGACGTATACCGCGTCACCGAAGACAGCGCGCGCCCCAAGTACTACGCCTGCTCCATGCTGCCTTACCCCAGTGGCAAGCTGCACATGGGGCATGTGCGCAACTACACCATCAACGACATGCTGGCGCGTCAGCTACGCATGAAAGGCTACAACGTCCTCATGCCCATGGGCTGGGACGCGTTTGGCTTGCCCGCAGAAAACGCGGCCATGAAAAATGGTGTGCCGCCGGCGCGCTGGACGTACGACAACATTGCGTACATGAAGCAACAAATGCAGGCCATGGGCTTGGCCATCGATTGGTCGCGCGAGGTTGCCACCTGCGATGCCAGCTACTACAAGTGGAACCAGTGGCTGTTTTTGAAAATGCTTGAAAAAGGCATTGCGTACCGCAAAACCCAAGTGGTGAACTGGGACCCGGTTGACCAAACGGTGCTGGCCAATGAGCAAGTGATCGACGGCCGTGGCTGGCGCACCGGCGCGCCGGTGGAAAAGCGTGAAATCCCTGGCTACTATTTGCGCATCACCGATTACGCACAAGAATTGCTCGATCATGTGCAACCCGACGGCGAACACGCCACCCTTGATGGGTGGCCCGCCCGGGTGCGATTGATGCAAGAAAACTGGATAGGTAAAAGCCAAGGTGTGAGTTTTGCCTTTACCCACGACATCCACGACAGCAACGGTGGGTTGATCCAAAACGGCCGCATGCAGGTGTTTACCACCCGCGCCGACACCATCATGGGGGTCACCTTTTGTGCGGTGGCACCCGAACACCCGCTGGCGCTGCACGCTGCAGCCAACCAGCCGGGTTTGGCCGACTTTATTGAACGATGCAAACAAGGTGGCACCACCGAGGCTGAGCTTGCCGCCAAAGACAAAGAAGGCATGGACACCGGTTTGCAGGTGCAGCATCCGCTGACAGGTGAGCCGGTGGCGGTGTGGGTGGGCAATTACGTGCTCATGAGCTACGGCGGTGGCGCGGTCATGGGGGTGCCCGCCCACGACGAGCGCGACTTTGCCTTTGCCCTTAAATACGGTTTGCCGATTCAGCAGGTGGTGGCGTCACGTCAAGCCGATGAGGTCTTTGATGCCACCCGTTGGCAGCCGTGGTACGCCAGCAAAGACGGTGTGTGTGTGAACTCGGGTGTGCTTGACGGTATGGCGTTTGCACAGGCGGTGGATCACGTGGCCAGCACGCTGGCCGAGCGTGGCTTGGGCGACAAACAAACCACCTGGCGTTTGCGCGATTGGGGCATCAGTCGCCAACGCTACTGGGGTACGCCCATCCCGATGATTCATTGCAACGACTGCGGTGCCGTGCCCGTACCCGAGGCCGACCTGCCGGTGCAACTACCGCAAGATTTGGTGCCCGATGGCAGTGGCAACCCGTTGAATCAATGCGAGTCGTTTTTGCGCGTGGCCTGCCCAACATGCGGCAAGCCAGCACGGCGCGAAACCGACACCATGGACACCTTTGTGGATTCGGCGTGGTACTTCATGCGTTACTGCGACCCGCAGCGCGACGACGCCATGGTGGCCGAGGGTGCGCGCTACTGGATGCCCATGGACCAGTACATTGGCGGCATTGAGCACGCCATTTTGCACTTGTTGTACGCGCGCTTTTGGACCAAGGTCATGCGTGATGTGGGCTTGGTGGCGGTGGACGAACCCTTTACCAAGTTGCTCACCCAAGGCATGGTGCTCAACCACATTTACTCGCGTAAAGACGCCAAAGGCGGCGTGGAGTATTTTTGGCCGCACGAGGTGCAAGACGTAACCGATGAAAGCGGCAAGGTAACCGGCGCCGTACTCAAAGACGCCAAAGGCCCGTTGCCCGCAGGCACGCCCATTACCTACGAGGGGGTGGGCACCATGAGCAAAAGCAAAAACAACGGGGTGGATCCGCAAGATTTGATCGAGCGCTACGGCGCCGACACCGCCAGGCTCTACACCATGTTCACCGCGCCACCCGAGGCCACGCTTGAGTGGAACGACTCGGCGGTTGAAGGCAGCGCGCGCTTTTTGCGACGCGTGTGGGCTTATGGGCACACGCACCAACAGGCGATCAGGCAAGGTTTAACAGCGAATCAAACGCCCCTGCCAGCCGCTGCGCAAACCCTGCGGCGCGAGCTGCACACCGTGTTGCGGCAAGCCACCTACGACTACGAACGCATGCAGTACAACACCGTGGTCTCGGCGGTGATGAAAATGCTTAACGCCTTGGAGGGGGCGGCCGCGTGTCACCCTGGGGCGCAAGCCGAGGGCTTTGGCTTGCTGTTGCGGGTGTTGTACCCAGCGTGCCCACACATCACCGAGGCGCTGTGGCAAACCTTGGGTTACGCCACGCCCCACGGGCCGCTGCTCGATGCACCATGGCCGCAAGTCGATGAGGCCGCGCTGCAACAAGACGAGATTGAATTGGTGTTGCAAATCAACGGCAAGTTGCGCGGCAGCCTGACCGTTGCGGCCCAAGCCGACACCCAAACGATTGAGGCCGCCGCGCTGGCCAGCGATGTGTTGGCGCGATACGCCGCCGGTGCCACGCCGCGCAAAGTGGTGGTGGTGCCTGGGCGCTTGGTAAACGTGGTGGTGTAGGGGTGAACCGCATGATGCAACGTCGGCATGTCTTGGGTATGGTGGCCGTGGGCGCTTTGGCTGGCTGCGGTTTTCGTTTGCGTGGCCAAGTGAGTTTGCCGTTTCGTCAGCTGGTGATCACCGGTGTGCAAGGTGGTGTGACCCGGGCCTTGCAACAGGCGTTGGCGTTAAACGAGGTCAAGGTGTGGCGCGATGACGCCGCGGAGGCGTCGTCTGCGTCATGGCGGCTGCAGGTTGCACAAGACCGTACCAGTCGTCAGGTGGTGGGTACGGTGGTCTCGGGCCGTGTGCGCGAGATTGAGTTGGGCGTGCAGTTTGCGTATGCCTTGTATCCTGCCACCGCGCAGCCCAACGACGAGCCGGTGTTGCGTGACCAACTGGAACTGGTGCAAGACATGAGCTACGAAGAAAGCGCCGCCTTGGCCAAAGCCACCGAAGAAGCCACGTTGCTGCGCGACATGCAAGCGCGCGCCGCGCAGTCGGTGCTGCGGCGCTTGGCGGCCTGGGGTGGACGCTAAGGCGCATGCGACTCGAGCTCGAGCAGCTTGAGGCCCACCTGCGGCAGGGTCTGCGAGCCCTTTACGTGTTGCACGGTGCCGAGCCGTTGCTGCTGCAAGAGGCCGGCGACGCCATTCGCCGAGCCGCGCGCGAGGCCGGGTATGGCCAACGGCAGGTGTGCACCATTGCCTCGGCCAACGACGACTGGACCCCGGTGCTGGCCAGCCACGCCAGCCTTAGCCTGTTTGGTGATCGGCAGCTGATCGAGGTGCGCATTCCGGCGGGTAAGCCGGGCAAGCTGGGCTCACAAGCCCTGCAGCAGTTGGCCGACCAACTGGCGGGACAAGCCGCCGGCGACACCCTTACCTTGGTGCTGTTACCCAAGTTGGACGGCACCCAAATCAAAAGCGCGTGGATGGCGGCACTGGAGCAAGCCGGGGTGGTGCTGCGTGTTAACCCAGTGGCGCGTGCCGCGTTGCCGGCGTGGTTGGCCAAGCGCTTGGCTGCACAAGGCCAGCGCGTAGCACCGGGTGACGAAGGCGAGCGCAGCTTGCAATGGCTGGCGGCTTGCGTTGAGGGCAATTTGTTGGCCGCGCACCAAGAGGTACAAAAACTTGCTTTGTTATACCCCGAGGGCACGTTGACCCTGGCGCAAATTGAGGCGGCGGTGGCCGATGTGGCGCGCTTTGATCCTTTTGGGCTGTCCGCGGCGGTGTTGGATGGGCAGGTTGAGCGCGCCGAGCGCATGTTGGTTGGGCTGGAGGCCGAGGGTGCCTCGCCGGTGTTGGTGCACTTTGCTTTGGCCGAAGAATTACGCAGCTGCGACCAAATTTGCAAAGGCTTGGGCTCGGGCCGCTCGCTGCCGGCGGTGTTGCGTGAGCAGCGGGTATGGGGCGACAGGGAGCGCCTGATGGCCCGCGTTGCCCCGCGCATGTCACGCGCCCAAACCGTGCGCTGGCTGCGGCACGCCCACGAGGTGGACGGGGTCATCAAGGGTTTGCGTCTGCCCACTTGGCCTGCTCAGCCATGGCTTGCCTTGCGGCAGTTGGCGCGCCAGGTGGCGCAGGGTTGCCGCGTCTAGGGGTTACCCCCTAAGGGTGCGACAATAGCGCCATGAACAGCGAGGATATCGATGCCTTGGTAGGCCGTCTTGGGGCAGCCGCTCGGGCGGCGTCGGCGGCATTGGCTAAAGCCAGCGCCGCGCAGCGGCGCGACGCGCTGCGTGGGCTGGCCGCGCAACTGCAGCAGCAGCGCCAGGCGCTCCAGCAGGCCAATCAGCAAGACCTTGAGGCGGCCCAAGCGGCAGGCTTGCAAGGGCCCATGCTCGACCGGTTAAGGCTGGACGACAAGACCCTACAAACCTGCGCACAGGGCTGCGAGCAGCTTGCCGCCATGCCCGATATCGTGGGTGAAATGTTTGGGTTCGCCGAGCAGCCCAGCGGTATCCGCGTAGGGCAAATGCGCGTGCCCTTGGGTGTCTTTGCCATGATTTACGAAAGCCGTCCCAACGTCACCATCGAGGCGGCATCGTTGGCGATAAAAAGTGGCAACGCTTGTATTTTGCGAGGCGGCTCAGAGGCCACGGCGTCCAACCGGGCGCTGCTCGATTGTGTTGCCGCGGCGTTGGTGGCGGCGGGCTTACCCGCCGATGCGGTACAGCTGGTGTCCGTGACCGACCGCGCCGCCGTTGGGGCGTTGTTGCAGCTGCAGGCGTCGATCGACGTGGTGGTGCCGCGTGGCGGCAAGGGCTTGATTGAACGCGTCAGCGCCGAGTCGCGTATCCCTGTGCTTAAGCACCTGGACGGCAACTGCCATGTGTATGTTGACCAAGGGGCCGATCTGGACATGGCGTTGCGCCTGATAGAAAACGCCAAGACGCAAAAATACAGTCCCTGCAACGCGGCCGAAAGCTTGTTGGTGGCGCGTGCCGAGGCCCAGGCCTTTTTGCCTGCGCTGGGCGCGGTCATGGCGGCCAAAGGGGTGGAACTGCGCGCCTGCGACCAGGCCATGGCCTGCCTAGCCACCGTTGCGAATGTGCGGCTCACCCCGGCAACCGAAGCCGATTGGGCCACCGAATACTTGGCGCCGATTTTGAGCGTGAAGGTGGTGGCTGACCTCGATGAGGCCATTGTCCACATCAACGCCTACGGCAGCCACCACACCGATGCCATCGTGACGCGCGATCATGCGCGCGGGCAACGCTTTGTGCGCGAGGTCGACTCGGCCAGCGTCATGATCAACGCCAGCACCCGGTTTGCCGATGGCTTTGAGTACGGCTTGGGGGCTGAGATTGGCATCTCCACCGACAAACTACACGCGCGCGGCCCCGTGGGCGTGGCTGGTTTAACCAGCGTCAAGTACGTGGTACTTGGGCACGGGCAGATCCGCACCTGATTCACACACTGAGACACCCAAGGTTTATGGTTCCACATTTGGTTACTGCCCTCACCGGGCCCATCAATGAACTCGAGCAGCGCATTTTGGAGTCCATGCCAGCGATCGAACGTTGGTTTCGTCTCGAGTGGATGGAGCACACGCCGCCGTTTTACACCTCGGTGGACATTCGCAACGCCGGCTTCAAGCTCGCGCCGGTGGACACCAACCTGTACCCCGGTGGGTGGAACAACCTAACTGACGAGATGTTGCCGTTGGCGGTGCAAGCGGCCATGGCAGCGATTGAAAAAATTTGCCCTGAGGCAAAAAACCTCTTGCTGGTGCCCGAGAACCACACCCGCAACACGTTTTATCTGCGCAACGTGGTGCAGCTGCAGCGCATTTTTGAGCAGGCTGGGCTGAACGTGCGCTTGGGCTCGCTCAACCCAGACATTCTTGAGCCCACCGACATCACGCTCAGCAGCGGCGAGACGCTCACCCTGGAGCCGTTGCAGCGCGACGGGCGCCGCATTGGCCTGAAAGGGTTTGACCCGTGCACCGTGCTGATCAACAACGACCTAAGCGCGGGCACCCCCGCCGTGCTGCAAAACCTGCACGAGCAGTTTGTGCTGCCGCCGCTGCACGCGGGCTGGTCGGTGCGGCGCAAGTCCACGCACTTTGCCGCGTACGAGGAGGTGGCCAAGCGCTTTGCCAAATTGTTGGGCATGGATCATTGGTTGATCAATCCCATGTTCAACCATTGTGGTCAGGTGGATTTTGCCGATGGCGAGGGCATGGCTTGCATGCGCGACAACGTGGACGTGCTACTCACCAAAATTCGACGTAAATACAAAGAGTACGGTATTCAGGAAAAGCCGTTTGTGGTGATCAAGGCCGACAACGGCACCTACGGCATGGGGATCATGACGGTGCGCGACGCGGCCGAACTCAACGATCTCAACCGCCGCACACGCAACAAAATGAGCACCGTCAAAGACGGTTTGCCCGTCAGCGACGTGCTGATTCAAGAGGGCGTTACAACCAACGAGCGCATCAACGAGGCCGTGGCTGAGCCGGTGGTGTATATGCTCGATCGATACGTGGTGGGAGGCTTTTACCGGGTACACGCCGAGCGTGGGGTTGATGAAAACCTAAACGCCCCTGGTGCCAGTTTTGTGCCGTTGGCTTTTGACCAAAGCGCGCATTTGCCCGAGCCTGGCGTGAAGCCAGGGGTCAGCGCGCCCAACCGCTTTTACATGTACGGGGTATTGGCGCGTTTGGCTATGCTGGGCGCCAGCTACGAGCTCGAGCAAACCGACCCCGACGCCGAAGATATCGATTAGGCGCGCATGTTCACGCCTATGTGCGTATGAACAGCCACCCACGTGGCCCACAGTCCTCGGTTGTGGCGTTGTCGTTTGGCGCCTTGGGCGTGGTGTTTGGCGACATCGGTACCAGCGTGTTGTACGCCGTCAAAGAGGTGTTTGCCTCGGGCTGGATTGTTTACACCCCCGATCATGTGTACGGCATTTTGTCGCTGCTGATCTGGTCCATCACCTTCATTGTTTCGCTTAAATACGTCACCTTGGTGCTACGCGCCGATAACCAAGGCGAAGGTGGCTTGGTGGCCATGCTCGCGTTGGCGGCTTCGGCGGTGGCGCACCGCCCCACTTTATCCAAGGTGTTGTTTGCCCTAGGCATCATGGGGGCGGCGTTGTTTTATGGCGATGGCGTGATCACGCCGGCCATTTCGGTGCTGTCTGCCGTTGAGGGGGTGGCGCTGTTGGCGCCCTCGTGGCATGCGGCGGTATTGCCCTCCACCGTTGCCATCTTGTTCGCTTTGTTTGCGTTTCAGCGACGCGGCACCCAAGGGGTGGGGCGTGCGTTTGCCCCGCTCACAGGCCTGTGGTTTTGCACCTTGGCATGGCTGGGCTTGCGAGAAATCGCGGCCAACCCCGATGTGCTGTGGGCGTTGTCGCCGCATCACGCCTGGGCTTTGGTGCAAGAGGCACCGCTGTCGAGCTTTTTGTTGCTGGCCGCGGTGGTGCTGTGTGTCACCGGTGCAGAAGCCTTGTACGCCGATATGGGGCACTTCGGTAAACGCCCGATTCGCTGGATGTGGTTTGGCCTGGTCATGCCCGCGCTGGTGATCAATTACTTGGGTCAGGGCGCGTTGCTGTTGCGTCGGCCAGAGGCGGTGACCAATCCGTTTTTCTCCATGGCGCCCGACTGGTTTGCCTGGCCTTTGGTGGCTTTGGCCACCTTGGCCACGGTGATCGCCTCGCAAGCCTTGATATCCGGCGCTTTCAGTGTGACGCGGCAGTTGATTCAGCTGGGCTATTTGCCGCGCATGCGGGTGTTGCACACCAGCGCCCGTGACGCCGGGCAGGTCTACCTGCCGCTGGTGAATTGGACATTGTTTGTGGTGATTGTGGTGGCGGTGTTGGTGTTTCAAAGCAGCAGTCAGTTGGCCTCCGCGTATGGTGTGGCGGTTACGATTGACATGCTGGTCACCACGTTGCTGACGTTTTTTGTGGTGCGTTACGCGTGGGGCCATGGGTGGCTGCTGGCAGCCTTGGCCACCGGCTGTTTTTTGGTGGTGGACGCGTTGTTTTTGGGCGCCAACCTAACCAAGATGGTAGACGGTGGCTGGTTTCCGTTGCTGATTGGCTTCACACTCTCGCTTGTCATGTTCACTTGGCGTGCCGGGCGACGAGCGATGAGGCAGGCCTTGGATGGCCAGGCTTTGGCGCTGCAGCCTTTTTTGGCCTCGGTCATGTTGGATGCACCGGTACGTGTTCCGGGTACGGCGGTGTTTTTAAACACCACGCCACAATCGGTGCCGCATGCGTTGTTGCACAACTTAAAGCACAACAAAGTGTTGCATGCGCAAAACCTCTTTGTTACGGTCCATCATGTGGAGGTGCCGTGGGTGGGCTTGGCGCAACGCATCAGCGTTGAGCCGTTGGGCCACGCGTGTTGGCAGGTCACGGTGCGTTTTGGTTTTAAAAATGAGCCCGATTTACCCAAGGCTTTGGCCTTGGTTGAGGCGCCTGGGTTGGTGATAGACCCCATGCAAACGTCTTACTTTTTATCACGTGATACGCTGGTGCCGGGTGGCGCCACGAACATGGCGGCTTGGCGTAAAAAGCTTTTTGTGGCGATGCACCGCAACGCCGCGGCGGCCGCCGACTTTTTGCATCTGCCGCACAACGCCGTGATCGAAATGGGCACCAAAGTAAGGCTTTGACATGAAATTGTTGTTTGTTGCTGACCCGGTTGAGAGTTTTCAGCCCTA
>Ga0255753_1005172_pt1 | contig 12606 bp, 7 predicted proteins | sample 041ome_10_FD_179953 | JGI IMG/M metagenome (GOLD analysis project Ga0255753, IMG submission 179953) | Coastal salt marsh microbial communities from the Groves Creek Marsh, Skidaway Island, Georgia - 041412US metaG (version 2) | ecosystem: Environmental > Aquatic > Marine > Intertidal zone > Salt...
TGAAAGAAAGGCAAACTCCCGCGAAGCCTTGATGTGGCCACACTCGCCACTCGCCACTCTCCATTGTTCGCTGTCACAATTCCACTGCCCTGTCAAAAGTTACGGGTAGAAATCATCAAAGGCCGGGGTAACAACGCATGACGCAGAGGTAACAACGCATGAAATACCCTAAACATTAGGGCTTTTTTGGATGCAAGAGAACGACGACGACGACGCTCGAACGCGACGTGCGGACACGAAAGCGATTCAGATATCGTGTTTTCGGTCATCTCCATGAGTCTCAGCACCTTTTTTGACCGATCGCGCTTCCTTTACACAACGACATGCATCTTGATTGACGCGCTACGGGTATGCGAGAGGGGAGGGAGGAGGAGGGAGAGACAAAAACAGCGAATATTGCGATGCATTTCTACGCGCGTGTGCTACGTTGTCTTTATTGTTCCCGTTCACAATTCCACTTCTATCTCCAAAATGTGAACCCACGCGGTCAATAAAGCCTTGAAACGCCGGTCCAAACTCCCCAAACCATCCGATGACAATCGGTACAAATTCAGTCACCATACCATCGGCGGGCGTGAAATTTTTCCACGCATCCGAATTTCTTTTCTTGTTCTCTGCCTCGTCCAAACCCCTAAAAAAAGCATCCAACTGCAGCGGGAAGTTTGGTTATGAGTACGCGTACTAAAATTTGAAACGCTCTACGAGTACGCACAGTTCGACTTCCCTGTCAAAAGTTACGGGTAAAAAGCATCAAAGACCGGGGTAACAACGCATGACGCAGAGGCAACAACGCATGAAATACAGCGACGGTAACACGCCCACAGCACACGCAGGTAACAACAAAGGTAACAACAAAGGTATTTCGCGTCGCGTTGTTACCTCCGCGTCATGCGGTGTTACCCCTGCCTTTGATGACTTCTACACGTAAATTTTGCCAGGGAAGTGGAATTGTGACAGGGAACAATAACCTTCGTTGTGGCGCTAAAACCGATCTGAACTCGAACTCGGTGATCCAAATGCAATCGTGCGAAAATTTTGTCGAAGCGCGCCCTTTTCAAAACTACATGTAGTGTATAATAAAATGCTACTACTTCGTCTACAAACGTTTCCCTGATCGTGTATGGCGCGGTGAAGGGTCACGTACAGCCTTACGATTCAACTCGATATCTTTGGCGCCGCGCTTAATCGCATTCAGTCTCTGCAGCATCTGTGGCACTTTGATGACGTCGTCTTCGTTTACTTGCTCCTTTGTAGTGGCGTCTTCTAGTTTTGCGTGTGCGTCGTCGTTGTCGGCTTCATTCTCTTCGGCGTCGTCTTCATTCTCCACTTCATCCTCGTCAACGAGCTTCGTTGAGCGGCGCATGTATCCGAAGTCATCAATTGTTTCGTGTGTCCGTTTGACGTATTGCACGGTTTCCTCATCGTCGATAATTGAACCACTTTTCGCAAGGAGCGTGTCAACCAAAAACGTTCCGCGATACAGACGCTCACATCGCGTCTGATGACGCTCGGTATACGCTTTGATCGCTTGAATGATTTGCGAAATACCGCGAACTTTACTCAACTCCTCCATGCCGTGTGTACGAAACACGGCGGCGAGAACGTGCTGAGCGACGTGACACGTCCTGGAGTTCGTGTTCCACTCCCGAATGCATTCCAAAACTCTAGTCAATTTATCAGCTTGCAAAGGCGCCACACACTCTCTCAAACGCTCGTCCCCGCGCTCGAAGTCGTCCTCCAACAGGCGCGTGAGCACGCGCAACAACGCACCGGGACGCTCGAGACGTAGTGCGAGATCAATCGCGCGCGTGACATCTCCCTGACGTTCGGCGTTGAAGAACTCTTGCTCACTTTGAACCGCGAGCGCGTGCTTCTCCGCCTCTTCTGCACTCGTTGTCGCCGTCGAATCGCGCCAGAGCGACATTGATGCGTCAGTGCCGCCAGTTGCAATCCAATCACCATCGCCGCCAACCGCAATCGCCCACGCTTTGTCTTCGTGCGCATCAATGGACGACACGCACGCGCCGGCGTTGACAGTCCAGAGATTCATCATGCCGTCACCACCAGTCGTGACTAACTGCGCGCCGCGAGATAGAAAACGAATGGACAACACCGCCGCACTGTGGCCTTCGAGTGTTCGCAAACACGTGCCATTCGTATCACTTCCAGCGCGATCGTCGACGCTCCAAATTTTCACAAGCTTGTCTCCGCCCGCCGTCGCCAATACGCGGTCTGACGGCGAAAACGCGCACGCCCAAACTCCCCGCCGATGTCCACGCAACGTGGCGAGTGGTACGAGATCTGGCATCTTCCAAAGCTTCGCCGTTTTATCGCTCGAACACGTGGCAACCATGCGCAAATGTGGCGCGACAGCTACGCCATTAAGCGGTTTGTCGTGTGCCACAGTAGCGGCGGTGGCGTGCAATTCGTGAGCATCGTCGGCGTCGCCCTCCGCCGCTACCCGCAGCGCGCCGTCAATATCCCACACGCGTAAAACTCTGTCCGCGCCACCAGAAACCGCAAATGGAGCACCTCGCTTCGATGACTTTGGAGGAAATGCTACGGCGGCCACCGCGCCGACGTGGCCTTCTCCGACGGCAACGCATACTTTCGTTGCGCCATTCCACAGGCGCACGCTATGGTCCTTCGCGCCAGTAATGATGAGCGCCGTTCCGTCACTCGCGAGCGCTGAATCGACGCACAAAACAACAGCACTATGGCCTGTAAGTGAACCGACACAGGACATCGTAGACGGATCGAATACGCGCACCGTTGGTGAATTTGTGACGACTGCCATTTGTTTTGGCGGCCGCGTCAGAGCGTGAAGCTCGTCGTCATCGTCACCTTCAGCCGCTGCTAATTCCTTCGCGCGATTCTCTTCTTCGGCGTCAGCTTGAGCGTCGGGTACGAATGTTAAACCTATGATTTCGTCAGTGTTCGCGACGATTTCGCGCTCAATCTCTAGCGCTTTCGATTCACTGTTAACGCCGTACGTCAGCAATCGAGCGTCGCCGCTCACGGCGGTGATGTGGTGCCCGTGGTGCGTAATCGCACATTTTGTAAACGTTCCCGCGGCGGCTTCAAAATCGTTATCCTCGTCATCGCCTCCTTTCGTGAGCGTTTTAGCCACAAGTGGTGCGGATTCAACCGATACTTTCGCCGCACCTTCGCGCCACACTCGAATGCGGCCGCTGTCGCCGCTTACGCAAAACACTATACCACCGTTTACTGGTGCCTTTATGCCAGTCTCCCGAATGATTGAAGAATTTCCATCTAGAATGACGCAGTCTTCGATTGTTTCGTGAACCGCCGTCGTCGTTCGCGGCTTCAACGTGTCCAGTTCAAATGTTTTCACGATCTTATCGCGACCAGCGGTGAGCAACGTATTCGATTCGACGTCGATGCGAATAGCGGTAATCGCACTCACATGCGCATCAGCCATACATTTCACCAAGCCATTGTTCTTCTTATCGTTAAGCGACCAAACACAGAGCGAACCATCGTCCGCTGCGGTGTACACACGCGCGGCGTTAATCGACGGATGAAAAGCAACCGCCGTGAGCGCGCCGCCATGAGCGCCGCGAAAAGCGTGCGTGCAATACCCGCGTTCAATATCCCACACGCGCGCGGTGCGATCGGCACTCCCCGTACATAACAACGATCCAGTATTATCAATCGCCATGTCAAGTACCGGTGACGATTTGTGCGGCTGCCATGTCTTTAAGCGCCTGAGTGCCGACGACGACTCGTACTCCAACCTCGTCACGTGTCCGCTTCGACTCGCGCAAAACACTTTCCGACCCGATCGATCGATCGCAATTGACGTCAACGCTTCTTCATCGCCATCGTAGCGCGCTAATTCGCTCACGCTCGACGTCACGCTCGTTTCCTTTTTTTCAGTCTTCTGCTTCTTGCTTCCTTGTCTCTTGGCAGCCATCATCGTCGTCGTCGTGCGACTGCGCACGAGAGCCACGCCACCCTCCGCAGTGGCGCACGCATAGGTAACGTCATCAATCGTTACATCACCCGTCGTCGACGACGACGTTTGCGTGAGCGCTAACGGCGCACCGCGACCGACATAGAACGCGTTCAACGTTGCAGCTTTAAGAAACGTCGCGCGAATCGGCCGCGAACCGGTTTGGCGGTCACCCATCGCGCGCGTCCGTCGTCGTCGTCAACGCGTGCTATGAATGCGTGCGCGTGATTTCCCTTGCGTCACTTGGTCGTCGTCGTCTTCGTCGTCTTCGTCGTCGTCGTCGAATCGTCGTCGCTCGCTCTGGCGTCGACGACTGACGCCCGTCGCAGCCGCCAGAAAACGACCGTGAACCCACATGTCCGACTCTGGACTGGGAACCCTACGTACGAATTCTGCTACTACACGCGGGAGTGTGCGACGCACGACTGAGGTTGACACGGAACGAGGGCATCATGTCTGCGGCGTCATGCGTAGGGCGTAAATCCGCCGTCGAAGAAGAAGACGCGTCCGAGCTGCGTCTCGGCGCCGACTTTGCCGATGCGCACTGCTTGAGCATGGCGGAGGTGAAGATCGTGCAGACGTCGAAATTAGAAGACGACGCCGAGCGTGGGGAAGAAACGTCGACGACGAGAACGCGGGTATTTGAAAAGACAAAGGCATATTGCGAACGTTTCACCGGCTCTACGTCGGCGGCGGCGGCTCAGACGATCCGGAACTTGCTTCAAGATGCTGGGTTGCATGATTTCGAGGGAGCCGTGATTTCCAACCTCAAGCCGGTGGATTTCGACGAGGCGAAGACACTCGTGCCTAGCTTAGATGTGGAGGATCGCGAATTCACGGAGGAATCGATCCAGGCAATGTTAGATGAAATGGCAAACGTGAGAAAGTTTGAATAGAGCAAGCGCGCTCGTTGTAATTAAATTGATCGAGAACCATGTATATACGCAGCGCAGCGCAGCTAGACATTTGTAGTGTTCGTTTCCGCAATCAAACCGCCAGCGCCGGACGGGAGCCACATTGCGCGATCGCTCATTTCTACTCCATCTTCGTCCTCATCCTTCTTCAATTGAAAATACATGTTCTCCTCTTCAGGGCGGAACAAGTACCCTGTGGCAACGTAATACGCCAACGTGGCGAGTTCAGAGAAGAAAGCGGCGGTCCATCTGAGCTCGTACTCCACCGTAGACTTTAACAAATATACAACGATTCGAGTGAAGTAAATGTACGCCACAGTCATGACGTAAAAGTGACGGAAAAGCTCCAGTTTGTGCAAATTTCTAGCTTGTTTTTCTGACGCATCCGAGCTATCGCGCAAGTGTTTTATACTCCATACAATCGGCACCAGCACCGCGCAACAGCACATAATGTCAATCATGATGAACATTGATTGCCATGCAAAGAATCCTTCGTCTGCTGGACCTTCTTCATCAATCACTAACGTCGCAATGTTCGCCAAAACTTGCAGCGGGATGACGGCCATGAGCAGATTCTTTTCACGCTGATGGAGGAAGGGCTTGAGAAAAGACCATCCCATGCCAACGAGCGCGATGACGACAAACAACAGCATCGACCTACACACTGTGAAGACGTAGAACGCGGCAGTCCAGCCTGCAGAAGAACCCGAAATACGCGTCAAGTGATAGCGACCGGCTTGCGCAAGCACGGACAGCGACTTAAACGTCACAAGCGCGAGCATCAACCAGTGTATTTTTCGCACCCCGCGGCGACCCTGAGCCTTTCCTAAGGTGTACGCCCAAGCTGCGGCCGCGCACACGTCTAGCAAAAAGAACAAGTAGTACACGCTGGGTAATGATTTCTCCCCCCTTCCCAAGTAGTCAAGTCTCCCGCTCGAATCTTTATTCGCAAACGTTGTGGTGATTCCGAAACTAACCACCGTGTGCGGTTCACAATTCGCGAAGAACAGCATATAATCGCCCCCATTCGTAATGTCTTGCGTGAATTCGTACGTGCTCACTTCACGCTCACCCGCCTTAAGCTGCGCGTCCATGTCCGCAAAGGTAAAGGTCTGCTGCACGAAATCCACATCTAAAACGCACGCACCATCCGCTAACGCCGCATCGAGCGCGCCCTCATCTCGTCCTGCGGTTAAGAAAAATCCAAACTTCGTTTTATCTGGCGGTGCTGCGTGCTCGGGAAGGTAAACCCGTGGCTCTTTCAGCGTGATCTCCACCAACCCACCCGGCGCGAATCCAAAAGGCTCGCGGAGGAGAATCAAGCTACGATCGTCGCGCACGACGTCGTAGTGCGTGATGCGCGCGTTAGCTCCGCGCGCGGCGACGAGCATTGCCACCATCGCCATCGCCATCATCTTTGATGGCGACAACGACCTCATCGCCCTCGAGAGCGCGCCGTTGTGTGACGCCTGAGTTCCGGTCCTATGGATAGCTCGTCGTCATGTGCACACACACACGCGCGCACACACGCACACAACATTTGGTTCACAAACCAAATGTTGATTTCCCACGAACGCGCTTTAATGATGTGAGAAATGATGTACAACTACAAGTGATCTACTGCTATGCACGTATACTCCGCGCGCGGCGCCGAAACAAAAGCTAATACACTTCTTTCGCCGTCGTCCGACTCGCTCGCTTCAAGACATTCTTGTCTCGTTTTAAGAACCTTCGGTCGCTCGCGGCCAAAGCTTTTTCCAACGCCTTAGCCTTGCGCTTGGCGATAACTTTGCGCACAGGTGCGGCTTTCACGCGCGGCTGATTCACCGCCTTCGCCGCCGCCGTCGTCAAAGTCGGCGTCTTTCCCACGACTGGTAGCGGTACGGTGGCGGCGTACGCATTCGTCGATGGAACGACGGTAGGCGCGTGTGCTGCCAATGCTACTCCACCCCCACCCAGACTCATGTCGCAGTCCGTATTCGCCATCGCTTTTATCGCTCGCATGCGCTCCTTCTTCCGTCGACCTTTCGCCATCGCGAGTGAATATCTCGCGCGGCGCGTTGTGCCAAGCCTCAGAACGCGATGCGTTGTGTCTGGCGCACGGCGTGCGTCGATGTCGTCGCACGCCTGACGACATTGACGTCGACGTCGACGATACCGACGTGTGCGTTCTTCGCGCAGCACCAGCGACGACACGCGACGAGCACAAGGAAAGATGCGAAAGACGACGACGACGACGACGACGTCGAGACCTCTGACGACTATGAAAAGATGATGGCGATGGAGGATTCGTACGGGAGTGGGGTGATGCAGGAAGAGAAATCTGGACGCGCGGAAACACCAGAAGAGAAGCGTCAAAGGATTGCCCTCGACCTCGAACGACGAGGGGTGCTGGTTGGTGATCGCGTGCGCGTGGCGGTGCGCGTTGGAGCGCCTCTCCCAGAACGTGCCAAGAAAACTCGAGAAGGCGTCGCGAGCGAAATGGTGCGTCGAGAGACGATGGCCACGCCATCGACGTCGACTGTAAGCGATCATAACATCAATGGCGCTTCTAGTAGCGCGCCGAAGCAGAGACGCTGGATGACGCGCGCGGTCACTGGATACGTCGTGTGCGTGCGTAACGGGCGCGTCGGCGTCAAGCGCACTGGGTTGGCCGACTCCGACGAGTGGTTTCCAACGTATCCACAATCGTGGGTCACGGTTTTAGACGTTGGAGAGATGTGGGAAATGAATACGGGTCCGAGGAACTTGGCTGGTGCTAGCGACGACGATATGTATGAATATCAAAAAGCCACCGGGCAGCTGAAAGACGAAGACCAAGACGTTAAATAAAAGGCACAGCAGAGCGGCGTAGAATGCAACTGTAGAATAGATGTGTTAGAATCGGTACAGTAGAATAGAATAGAAATACAATGAATGTGACGCATACAGTAGCGCCTTCATGCATGAAACTCTCTACGCAGACATTGTTGAGGTGCGAGTGATTTCAAAAAAACAAGCCCGGGACTGGGCCAGCTGGATTGATGTCGTTATCCACGACGACGACACACGACGACGCACGACGAGGACGACGACAACACGATGATGATGGCGACGACGATGACGACGACCACGACGACGACCACGCCTGGTGGCGTTTGCCGCGCGACCGTGCGCGGTCGACGACACGGCGCGGCGCGGTCGACGGGACCCACCGTTCGCGCGTCGCCGCACGCGATGCATATCATCGCTGATGTGGCCAAGGCGGATGATTCAGTGATTGGACCGGCGGTGTGCGTGGTGTCGGCGTTGTACATCGGTCAAGTGTTTTGGAATGGGTCTAGGGAAATCTTAGCCATCACGAAAGAGCTCGAAGGCAAGGGGTATGATGTGAGTGCGATTCAAAAGCTCAAAGAGTTGAAGTTCTTGAAGCGCGCCGTGGACACTGGAAACAAGGGCGAAGTGCAAGAAGCGTTTGATAAGATTTGGTTTGCGCGAGCGAAGACGATCGCGGCTACGGGTGATATCATGCAAGTTCGACGCATGCAGGAGTATTGGGGCAAGCGAGGCGTTCGCGTTAAGGAATTGCGCGATCTCGATGACTTGCAAGCCTTCATGGTTAAAAAATACAACAAGAAGCGTTAATACATAAATGCGCGCGGACGGAGGATAGTACCGGTAGAGTAAATATAAAGAAGTATTCTATTGCATTACATTGCGCGCGCGCGCTAGAAATCGATGTCAGCCTAAGCTTTTCGCTGTAAATTCTTGATCGCCTCGGCAATGTTTAAACCGCCGAGCGCGGCGCTGAGCTGCGCGGCCGCCGCCGCCGCCTTGGCGACATCCGACTCTGTCAACTTTTGTTTCGGTTCAGTCTGTCCAGCAATAGTAACCGAAGTAAACATCTCTCCTTCACCCAATCCAAGTTGATCGTACACTTCCTGCAAATCCTCCACCGTGCACGCTTCGTACATTAATGGAAGTTCAGCGATGCAGTCAATCTTCTTCATCGGCGCCAAATCCGGCGTGCCAGTGCACTGCATCAAATCTGTCCAATACTGGTTCGTCTTCAAATCCATCTCATGTCGACTGAGCAATGTCAATCGAGCGCGATCCACTTCACGTTGGCTCACGCGCTGCATCTTGAACCCACGCAAAACACGGACGCCGGCGTTCAACGCGTCGTCAATCTTCTCTGGCGTCGACGTGACGAGCAAACGGTACGTCGTCGCGTCGTTGTTTTGTAAACCAAACGACATGGTGAAGTTGCAATCGTACGTCAAACCCAAAGCATCGCGAACTGTGGTGAACAATCTCCCGCCAGCAACTTCGGCGAGCATCATACCTGCGCAGTACGTCGCTAATGGATTGGCGCGTCTGACAGACTGTCGCGCAAACGGGTTACCCTTGGCTTGCGCAACCTCGTTCACCGGATCTCTCATCGCTTCAATTTGCGCCGTCGTGTACGCTTCTTGATTCACAAAACTGGGAATTTCAGAATACAGACTCGGCATTTTCGCCCACATGCTCGGTCCAGGTCCTGCGGCGACGGCACATGCGCGTTCATCGCTGTCCTTCAACCACAAACGTTGTTTGCGCACGGGATCATTTGCGGGTACATCCTTCAATGTGAGAGGCACCGCACTCGCCGCCACCGTCGGGTCCACCTTCATTTTAATTGATCCCATAAATGCAAGAATCAAGTCATCAACCTCTTCTGGGATGATATCGCCAACGATATTGAGTTCGAGCGCGCCGGTGGCGAATTGCTTTTCGACGACTTCGCGTACTCCTTCAAGAGTCAACGCGCTCAGTGCCTCACCATTTGGATCCATCATGCGGCGATCTTGGTAAATCACCGAGTTCACCGTGTCGTGCGTCAGCAACTCGATGTTCTTCTTGGTATTAATTTGAAACATGCGGTAAATGTCTTTAACGCGTTCGAGCGCTTGGGCGTCCCAGTTTGGCTTGGTCAGCGTAAGGTGGATGACTTCAAGAATGGTTCGCAAACCACCATCGGTGGCGAAGGCCGAGTCCATAAACATATACTCCACTTCGGGTTCGACGTCATACACGAGCAAGTGCTGCATCGTGAGTAACTCGACTTGCTTGCGAGACCACTCGCCGACGTCGCCCGCCTCTTGAATCGTACGCAAGCCCACCGCCGCGGCGCCAATGCCTCCGGGTCCAACTTCAGAAGACTCGCGCGAGCGACCACCTGGAATGACGAGTCGCAAGAATGCACTGCCTGGTTCGGCATCGAGCACTTTGTAGTTGACGCGAATGCCGTTACTGAGTGTTCGCTGATACACGCCCGTCGGTTCGTGCATCGTAGCCTCGGTAAACGTCGGCTGCGTTTCCTCAACCAAAGCGACAATATCTTCGTCCGAAATCAACACTTCCGGGACGAAGATGTCTTCTGGAGGAGTGATTTCGCCATAATCCGCCGCAAGGACCGCCTCGATACGCGCTGGCGTGATGTCAAACGGGACGATTTCGCCCTCAACCGTGGTCATCGTCGCCGGGACGCACGCCACGATTGCTGTCGTTTTGCCGCTCGTTTCACGTCTCTCGTCATCGGATACGCCATATTCACCAATGAATCCCAGAAGCTCGTCACATGCACCATTGCATGCGTCGAGCGTGATGCACTCAGACATGCGCACCAAGGCTTCGTGTCCAGCCACTTGATCCATGACGGTGTGTCCGCACGCGTCGTGCTCCATGACAAAGTCGAGGTTCTCCAAGCTTGGCACACATCCAGCCTGTTGTGCGAGCTGTTCGCTGTCGCGTAGCATTGCCGCCTTGAAACGATCGAGTTCACTCGATGTCAAACCAAACTCTTGCAAACGTCTGGCTTCTTCGACGGCGACTTGCAAGGCAAACTCCCATTCGCGTGGTTCGCACGTCACCGTCACCGTGCTCACGCAACATCCTTCGCGCGCGCTATCGCTGTGATCGAGCTCTACTCGCTTGTAGTCCGCATTTGTCTCAGTGTATCGAGATTGAATGCGACTCTGCAAAACCAACAACACAATACGCTGCAAAACCGTTCGGTGCAAATCACCCATGCGCTTCAAAGGCTTAATCGGAAGCTTTGAGAAAATATTAAAGCTCGCGTTGCTCAAGTGCTCGTGTTGGAACATGGACACCTTACCCTCGGGGGCGACAAACGGCATGAATGGATCATCCTTCCCTTGCGCTTTGGCTTCGTCATTTATGCGTTGGATCTCCCCAGCTTCGTGTGCGGGTGACCCGTATGCGTGCTTCACCGGCGGGCGCACGGCGTGGCGCGCGAGCGGCGACTCCGCCTCTTCTGCACCCTCAGCCGGAGCGGCGTTTTCAAACGACGTCTCAATCATCTTCTCCACTTCATCCACGTCAGCACCGAAATCACCGACGACGTACAGCGTGGCGTTCGCGGGGAAGTACCAGCGCGCGTGAAAGTCTCGCACGGCTTGCGCCGGCCACGCTTCCACTTGGTCGAGTTTACCAATGGGAAATCGCGTGCCGAGCAAGTTATCCCAGTGCAAGTGCTCTAAAAGTTGGCAGTCAACGCGATATTCAATCGTGTTCATCATTTGCGCCTCTGCAAGCACGGCTTTCTTTTCCTTTGCTACGCGAGTATCCAACAACGCCGGGTTGAACGCGACGTCGTATAAAATGTCAAGCACGTTTGGAGGCATGTAGTGCCCATCCTTGTTCGTCGTCGGCGCGTGGATGTGGAACACGGTATGGTGGAAATCCGTGTATGCGTTACCTCGAGTGCCCGACCCAAGCCACTGGTCACGCTTTCTGGATCCGAGAAACGTCACGTGCTCCACCAAGTGCGCCAGCCCCTGTTCGGTTTCTCGTTCGTCGACGCTCCCCACGTGCATCTCCAAGTGCGCCTCGAATCGCCCTTCGGGAACCTTGTTGGGCAAAATCACATACTTGAGCCCATTCTCCAGCGTACCTCGTCGAATTTCTTCGTGCGGCGGGAGTTCCTCGTCGAGTAACGCCTCCGCGACGGTCGGGTCCACCGTCGTCGCGAGCGATTGCAACACGCGCGACCAGCGACTCGTTCCCGCCGCGGGTGCGTCCCCACCGCTCGCGCTCAAACTAACCTCACGCATTCGTCGCGATTCACGCCCACTCACAAACGCACACGCCTTGGCGTGCGTCTTTAAAAACGACCAACCGATCGCGCGTCCCAGTCGATCCTCCTCGGCCCGCCTCACCGCCCCTCGTCTCGCCGCTCGAACGCCGCGCGCGGCGATCGTCCCATGCGGTCGCCCCCACGCGCCGACCGCCCCTCGCACCGTCATCGCACTCACCGGCCGCGTCTCGCGTGCGCGCAACGCGCGCGCAGTCGACGACGACGACGACGACGACCGCGAAGGGGCGATTCTTCGCGGCGCGCCACCCGCGACGGCGTGCGTCGTCGCTCGAGCGCCGCGCGCGTGCGCGTGCGTCATGGGCGCCATGGGCGGCGTCGCGTTTGCCATGGGTGCTGACGCGGCAAACATCGATGACGAACCTCACGCTGCGCGTCGGCTATTGCCGCGTCGTCGGGCGTCGGGCGTCGGCGTCATTCGGCGTCATTCGGCGCGCCCCCCGAGGGCCTCGGTCGTCGTGCGCGCCGCGAGGCCAGAGGCGTCGATCATCCATCGGTCGAGGCGTCGAACGAGACTTTAGTGATTGATCACGCCAGCCATCAACGTCAATAGGCAGGCCAAATGATCACACAGTGATACA
>Ga0255753_1005181_pt1 | contig 12597 bp, 10 predicted proteins | sample 041ome_10_FD_179953 | JGI IMG/M metagenome (GOLD analysis project Ga0255753, IMG submission 179953) | Coastal salt marsh microbial communities from the Groves Creek Marsh, Skidaway Island, Georgia - 041412US metaG (version 2) | ecosystem: Environmental > Aquatic > Marine > Intertidal zone > Salt...
ACAATAATCGCTCTCTCGCGAAACGCCCTAGTGTATCAAACCAAAATCAACGAGTCCAACGCGATCTCGTTCTCTTCGTGAAGAATTTCGCGTTTGAAAAGAGCAGAGCGCGTAAGCGTTAAGCGTTGTTGTTGTTGTTGTTGTTGTTGTTGTTGTTCAACTGTGTGTTGTGAAAATTTTTATGAAGAAAACAAAGTGCTCAAATCGTCGCTATTCGTCATTTTATTACGCACACGACTTTAACGCGCTGCATCGTGTACGAAACAAAACGCAAACCAACGAAAATTGCATAAGATCGATACGGAAGTGAAAAACTACGAGCGATCGTTGCACTCGCGCGTGAAGTATATTTTCGCGTCACCGCGCACCAAAATAAGCGTCACAAAATGACCTCTACCTCTTCTGCTTCGTCTCTCGCGACATCGTTCGCAGGCGCATTTCTGACCTCTTTTCTCGCGATAAAGCTGTACCGACGCGTGCGAATGAAAGAAGAGAGAACGTTCCCGTTGTTAAGCTGGGGGACATCGAACGAGAGGAAACTGAACGAATCTTCGGTCGCGTTTCAACAAACGAGAGACCGATTCGACGACGTCGGGGGGAGAACAACAACAACGTCCTCGAGTAGTAGTTCTTCTGCTCCTACGAATACTCGAAGTGATTTAGAAGCTATCGCGGGATTTGAAGCGGCGGCGGCGTACGCGGCGACGCGCATCGCCGAAGGCGCCGTACCGGAAGATTGCATCTTAGAACTCTACGGCATTTATAAACAGGCGACGAAAGGCGATTGCGACGTGAAGGTACGACCGACTCGATTGGATATCAAAGGGTACGCGAAGTTTACCGAGTGGATGAAACATAAAGGGATGACGAAAGTGGACGCGTGCAGGATGTACGTGAGAGTTTTGGAAAGTCGACTGGACGATTTGGAGCTGTTGCCGAGTCCGAAGAAGAAGTCTAATACTACGAACGGCGGTGGCGGCGGGGCGTTTGGGAGGAGTCAATCGACGATGAGGAGATTAGAAGGAGAGGATGGGAAAGAAGAAGAGCGGGAAGAGGAAACGAGCTTGCTTAAAGCCGCGAAGGAGGGTGATTTTGATAAGTTGCTGAAATGTTTACGAGCCGGAGCGGACGCGAATCAACGGGACGCGAAAGGGAGAACACCCCTAATGTTTGCCGCCGATACCGGCGACGTGGCGATTACGATTCAGCTGATGCAATTGGATGCGGACATAGGGGCGGTAGATGATAAAGGGAAGACGGCGTTGCATTACGCGACGATTTGCGAGCAAGTAGACGTGGCGGAAGTTTTGCTGGAAGCTGGGGCGGATCCGGAGGTGAGGGACGCAAACGGCTCGTCGGCGAGCGATTTAGGTGTATACGAATTAGTTAAGAAGAAGGCGAACGGTGAATTAGTATCGGTAGATAATAGAGAAGATGAAAGGGTAGAAGAAGAGGAGGAAGAGGAGGAGGATTTCGACTTGGAGGAAATTGAGCGTCAAGCTTTGGAGAAAATGGCAGAAAAAGAAAATTCAATCGCTTGAGCGCTTTTTGCTACGCCGCCCAAATTTGTTTTTAGATATCGACTGAACTCTATATTATACTAACTAAGATTTCGTTTCTAATACTTCTATGCTTTTCTTTCTGTCGTCGATGACCCTCCCGCCGCCGTCGATACTACCGTTGATGACTTACCGTTTGTGAGAACTGCGGATGATTTTGCCGCTTTAGAGGAACGCCAAAACGCCCACGCGAGTTTGCCCCTCGTGAAGAACAGTTGCGCAGGTAACAACATCACCATGACGTTGTCGTATCCGCGATCTTTCACCGTTCGCGCCCACTCTTTGGTGCGATATCCCAACCCTTTCTTTCTCGCGCTGTCCATCTCCAACGCCTGTTCGGCGTCGTTTTTCATCCGTTCGCGTTTCTCGAGTCCATTCTTCGCGCTTCGAGCGATGATGCGGAATCGATTCACCGGCGATCCGAGTTGTTCGTTGACGTATCGGAGTAAATTGTTCGCTTTGAGCACCATGAGTAAATCTCGCGGGAGCGACTCGAACAGTTGACTTTGGTCTTCCAGTTTTACTTTGAGTACCGTTTTGAAAATCTCGCGCTTGTCGCTCATGGATAAACTGTCGTTGTTGTTCGCTGGTTTGTTCTCTCGAGTCGTCGTCAAAGTCGTCGAGGCTCCATTATTTTCCGCGGTGGCGGCGGCGGCGACGTCAGCTTTATTTGCAGCGGAGGAATAGGACGAGGAAGAAGACAAAGACGAAGAAGATGAAGATGAAACTACCGCCATCTTCTCGTCTTCCTTCTTGAACCGATCTTCAATCACTCTGGCTGGCGCTAACGCCAAGATAATCCCGAAAAACCTGTGCATTTCCGGATTTATCCCCAACTTTTCCACGGCGTTTCGCATCTCGTTTTCATCGTTTCGAATTAACGCCAACCACACTTGGCACCACGTTTCTCTCGTCGGTTCGTCTAATCGCCGCACAACGCCGTGGTCCAAAATCGTCACTTTTCCGTTTTTATCGACCAACAAATTCCCCGGATGAGGATCGCCGTGCGCGAAACCGTGTTCAAACGTCAACGTCGCGAACGCTTCCTGAATCGTCTTGGCGACTTTATACGCGTCCACTTTATTTTCTCGCATTTTTTCCACGTTATCGACTCTGGTCCCGTCCGCGAACTCCATCGTCAACACTCGCTTTGTGCTCAGATTATCGTGGATTTTCGGCACCGTCACTTCCTCCTCCTTAAAACCGCACTCTTCTTTCAACAATCTCCCCATATCTTTACAATTCTTCGCCTCTAATCGAAAATCCAACTCCTCGGACATGTGTCTTCTCGTCTCTTTCGCCAACCACGCGAACCTCAACCCGGGAATCAAATACCCCAAAACCGCGTAATACGTCTCAATCGTCGCGAGATCTACCCACAAAAACCTCGCCACCGGTCTTTGCTGAATCTTCACCGCCACGTCCTCTCCCATCTTCGTCTTCGCTTTGTACACCTGCGCTAAACTCGCGCTCGCGATTGGTTTCTCCTCAAACTCTAAAAACACCTCTTTCGGTTTCAAACCGTTAAACTCTTCGCTAAACGTCTTCTCGTCTTCCTCGAACGGCCTCGCGCTCGCGTCGTCCATCAACACCCTCAGTATCTGCCGAAAAGGCACCGGCGCTACCGGTTGCACGCAAAGATGCTGCCCGGCTTTCACGTAGATCCCTCCGTTTTCTCGCGCTAAATCTCTCAAGCGAACCGCGACGTCGGTCCATAACGTTTGCCTCGATTCTCGTTTCAGTTCATCCAATTTTTCATCCTCATCCGTCTCGAATTGATTAGTACACTCGCTCTCGAGTTTCTTCACCCTCGCCAGGTGCCTCCGGTAATCAAAATACACCGGCACTAAATGTTTCGACGCCGTCGCGACTCTTTTCACCGCGTGGACCGCATCGTCGTCCGAATAACTCATCAGCAAACCAGCGGTCGCCGTCGTCGCGCCAACGACACCGACACCGACACCGAACGACGACGACGACGATGGATTTGCGTTTCCTCCTCCATTCTTTCCGAAACGGAAAAGAAGAGCGCGCAAAACTCTCGAAGAAGAGGAGGAAGACATGCTCTGCGTGTAGTAGTGTTACACTCTCTGCGACGCTGCTCTGATTCGCTTAAAGAGTATGTGCGAGCGGACCGGTTTTGTAAAGGAGTTTGTGGGAAATTTTCTGTGGCTCACAAGGCACAATGAGTACGCTTGTGTCTTTTCAAATGTTGAGAATAACGAAAAGCTTTATCGCAAACATCACACTCGTACGGTTTCTCGTTCGTGTGAATGCGCATATGCTTTTTCAAATTACTAGAATCACGAAAGCACTTCTCGCACACATCACATTCGTACGGCCTCTCGTTCGTGTGAATACGCATGTGGCTTTGCAAATGACCAGATTGACGAAAAGCTTTATCACAAACATCACACTCGTACGGTTTCTCCTTCGTGTGAATACGCATGTGGACTTTCAAATCACCAGAATCACGAAAACGCTTCTCGCACACGTCACATTCATACGGTTTCTCGTTCATGTGAATACGCTTGTGCCTTTTCAAATTACTAGCTTGCGTAAAACTCTTCTCGCACACATCACATTCGTACGGTTTCTCGTTCGTGTGCGTACGCATGTGTCTGGCCAAATCGGCCTGACTTCCAAACACCTTCTCGCAAACATCGCACTCGTGCCCTCTCTTTCTCTTCACTCCTTTAGCAATAAAAGTAGTTTCCTCTTCTTTTCGCATCTGATTTTGCTCCGTCACGACATCGTCACGCGGCACGCACATAATCCTCCGCAATTGCTCTACGTCGTCGTCTTCTTCTTCTTCTTTTTGTATCTGATGATGATTTCCCTCGAAATCATCATCCTCGTCAGGAATCTTCGAACACAACACCAAAGGTTCTTCTTTCTCTCCCTTCAAAACCGTCCTCGCGTTCACCGCTCTTTTCGGATGTGGATTTTTCCGTCTGCTCATGAGTGCACTATTCTCGCCGCGCGTTGAAAATTACGAGAGTAGTAGTAGTAGTATATGATGCATTAAATCACATGCGAGATCCTTTTTTTTTGTGCAGAAGCAAAAATTGCCGTTTTTTGGTCCCTTTTAAGGGTGTTTGAGAGGAAATTTCCTCCGCACAAATCCACCGACTTTGACGAGACCTTTGGAGACCCGAAAGAGAAAGAGAAAGAGTACGATGACGACGAGAATCTTTCTCAGGCGTGGTGGCGCGTATTCCACCGCGCGATTCTCTTCGTTGTTTCGCAAAACCACCACGACCGCTCGGAATCTGCGTCCGAATGAACATCTGTGTCGCCGGTGTTTTTACGCCTCGGGGTCAACCTCTTCTCCGTCCTCCAAGGACGATAACGACATGAACGAGAAGAAAAAGAAGCCAAAACAACTCTCGTTCCACCCGCTCTCGTTCTCCGGAACGAAACTCTGCGCGAACATGAGCATGCTTTCCTATTGGAATTGCGGGCAAAAAGGGTTCTTGGATGCGAAAATCGATGAAACTGCTGCTGAAAGTAACACGAAGAATCTCATGGAAGTTGAGGGCAAGTTTGGATTCGAATTCGTCATCTCGAACGAACCGGAAATGTTGAGGCAAAAAGCGTTATCTCTATGCGTGATCGAAGAGAAAGAACGAGAGATGAGGACGTGGTTGGATTTTGACGACGACGGAAACGACGACGACGAAGGGAGTAGCGGGAGTAGCAGTAGTAGTAGTAATAATAATAAACCGGAAAGCCGAACGTTGATCGTCTCGCTGAAAGAACCGAACTGGGTGTTGGTCGTGTTTAGAGGCACGACGCCGAACCCGCAGAGAGGGTTCTTTCGGGAGAGCAAGATAAACAGCAGAGCTGGGCAAGTCGTTTGGAAAGATTGTCCGTACGAAAATATCGAGGCGAAAGTACACGCCGGGTACGCGAACGCGTACGCGATCGTGAGAGAGAGGGTGGAGAGAGACGTCGTGGAGAGAGTGAAGAGGAAGATTAGAGAATTAGAAGAAGAAAAAGAAGAATCGAAGACGATGCCGCCGAGAATTGTGGTCACCGGACACTCGCTGGGAGGCGCCATGGCGACGTTGTGCGCGGCGAGGTTAGGGAATAGCGAGGAGATTAAAAAACTGGGAGCGAAAGTGTCTCTGATTTCGTTCGGGCAGCCGAGGGTCGGAGACGCAAATTTCAAGACGCTTTTTGAGAAGAAGAAAGAAAACGCGAATAATAATGAGGATAATTACTGCATGGACGGGTATTTGAGAATAGTCAACGAACAAGACGTGTTTGCTCGCGTGCCGCCGAAATCGGGGATTTGGATACCCGAGGACGTGTTGGAAACCTCTTTATCCTCCTCCATCGACGCGAAACAGTGGACGTATCAATACGAACACGCGGGCGATTGCGTTTGGTACCGAGACGACGGACGGATTTTATTTCGAGAGGAACCGAAAGGCGTGTCGTTGAGAACGGTCAATCCAATCTCAATCGCGTTAGATCATTCAAAGTACGCGAAATTGTTTGACGACGAAGGAACGAAGAAAAATTTTCCTCGAGCCGTCTGTTTTCATCCCGAGAGAACAGATCCGAAGACCATATGTATCAATTGTCCAGATCCAAAGAATGACTTTCGTCGACGAGAAACAAAAAGCATTTGAAATGTAGAGTATGTTAATAATAACGCGGCTGCTTTTCGCCGCCGCCGCTGTGTACAATAGTGTTTTACAATGTGCATGTGTACTAATAAAAGAATCGAAGAAGAAGAAGCTTATCAGAACGAGTCCATGGATTCTTGTTTTGCTCGGCTTTCCGCTCTCAACTTTTCGCTCGCGGCTCGCGTTCGTATATCGAAATCGTCGTTTTGTTCGTCGAACGAGGACGATACTTTTCGAATCAAATTCGTCGCCGGATCCTCCTCTTCGTCGTCGCCCGTTCTGTTATTACCGCTACTAATCAAAAACGATTCCGAGGCGACTTTCGCTTGATTCAGCGCCCTTTTCAACGTTTCCTCGTTCGCCGTCTGTCCTTTACTCGCCGCTTCGAGTCTCAAATTGGTCAAATCTTCGATGACGTCCGTGATGGCGTCTTGCCATTTAAATAAATTCTCATCGATAGACTGTTGCACCAAGTTTATCCCCCCGAGTTGCGTATTGTTGCTATTATTGCTGTTGTTGTTATTCATATTTCCTCCCCCGATACCAATCAAACTCTTCTCCAAAATCTCCGCTAAACTATCCTTCATCGATTCCCCGAGCAAATTCAAATCGAACGACTCTAAACTATTCGCGTCACCCACGAGCGGTTTCCCCCACCTCTCGATGTTCTTCAAAAGCACTCTCAACTCTTTCCCGAGCTCTTGCCACTCTAACGACGCTTGCTCGCCTTCGTTGAACGCTCTCAAAGCGTCTCGTTCCATCAATTTCGTCGTCTCGTTCATCGCGATTTCAGTCGCTCGCATCGCTTTTTCCATCGCTTTGGACGCTGGGTACAAAACTGCTGAAATGGTTCCAAAACCGAACATTATCGCAAAGGCGATTGGTAGATTAGTATTGTTCAAAATCGGTACCCTCGTCGGGGAGGCACTCGTAGTCGCTGTTTTTGTTCGAGAAGCAGCCGCAGAAACGGACGAGACTTCGTTCATAATGGTGTTGTTGTTCTTCATAGATGGAGGAGATAAGGTGCGCAACGGTAAAAGCGTTTGGGTAGTCGTACTCTTGTTAGTATTCGTAACGACGAGAGAACGACGACGTAAACGACGGTTCAGGAAACAACTTCGATCGTCACTAAACGTGCGACGCCTACGCTTACTCCTATTACTGCTACGCGGTGTTGGTAGTGTCGTTGATGATGACGAGAAAAATGCACGCATTTTGACCAATTCTGGAGAGAAAAAATGAAGCAAAAATGGAGCGAAAACGCGCTCTTTATGCGATGATACGATTCAGGATGAGTACGCGAGTATAAAAGCGATTTTGGCAAAAAAATAGGACACGTGGGATACGCAGGATGATGCAAGAAACTTTGCGTTGTTGTTCTTTGGATTCGTTGCTCTCGGCGAGGACGATCTTTATTATTACGAAGCGGCGGCGCGAACGATGGCCAAGGCGCGGTCTCGGTCGACTATTTTCGTTCTCGGTTTTCGACTTCTGACGTTTAAGGCTTTCTTGTTGGACTCGCTTTTTTCTTCTACATCTTCTTCTTCCGTTTCTTCTCGATCGCTTTCGCCTCTTTCGACGGCGTCGAGCTTGAACCATTTGGAAGCGGTAATGGTGTTCGAAGGAGGAGGAGGAAGAATACGCGCTGCTGGTTTGAGAAGACCGTTGAGAATGTCTTCTTTTATGGCTTCGGCGGTTTCTTCCGCGCACTGGACGTTCGTCGCGATGACGCCCGAGGCGCCTCGCTTCGCCCAGCCGCAGACGTAGAGACGACCGGTGGCGGAGGCGGAGGAGTCTTCGTTGTACCGAACGCGGCCTAGACCGTCGTGCACGATGGTTCCGTTCTTATCCGAGGGAACTAAATTCGGTTCGAGTTTATCGCCGACGTATCCAACTGAACGTATGAGAATATCGCACGGGAGGATCGTTTCGTCTCTGACTTGATCGTTGGAAAGCGTCGCTTGTCGATTCCCAGTTGGCCCTTGGAGGATGTTTTTGCGAATTTTCACGAATCCTAACGACGACGGCGACGAGGATATATCATCTTCAGGGAGTAAACCCGTCGGCGAGCGTAAAAAGAGTACGCGCAATATCTTCCTCGTGCCTCCTTTGGCGTCGTCACCGTCTGATTTTGTCGCCGCTCCTTCTTTCTTCGCCTTTTCTAAAACCTCAAACGCTCTTCGTCTCGGCCTCGACGCGTTCATCTCCTCGATATCTTCCTCGGTGACTTCTAAATCGTCAATTTGGACGTCCAAATCCGGTAAATTGAGGACTTCTCTCAACTCCTTGGGAGAAAACTTCGCTTGCGCGACGCTCCGTCGACCGACGATGGTCACTGAATTCACGTTTGCCTTCTCTAAAGCCTCCAACGCGTGCGATGCTATATCCGTCTCTTTCAACTCTTCCGGCGAGCGCAACAAAATCCTCGCGCAGTCCAAAGTAACGTTCCCGACGCCAACGATGACAACGTTCGATCCGTTTTTCTTATTTTGTAATCTGTCCACGATATCCTCGTGCATCTCTTTATTCCGCATCGGCGCAGCAGACGGTAACCCGTTGTACCAATTTACAAACTGCCTCGCGCCGTACACGCCTCTTAACGTATCTTCGTTTTCAATCTGCAATTTCCGATCGTTATCCGCCGCACCGTGCGCGAGCACCACGCCAGAGTATCGTTCGAGTAACTCTTTCGTGGACACGCGCAACCCCTCGCCGTCGTCGTCGTTTTCATTGCCGACGGAGCCAACTTTCACGTTCGCAAACAACCGCACCCTTTCGTCTCTCAACAAAGCGTCAAACTTGTTCGTGACATTTTTCGTCGCCTGGTGATCCGGAGCGACGCCGAACCGGACGAGACCGTACGGGAAGCACTCTTTCTCGTACACGTCCACTTTCGCGTCGATGAGTGCAGTATTATTATTACTACTACTACTACTACTACTACTACTATTACTCTTCATGTGGAGCAACTTGTCCGCCGCGTACATGCCGGCTGGACCAGAGCCGACGATGGCGAACGAATACTGTTCATTTTCATCAGACGACGCGGAGGTAAACTTCCTTCCAAAAGTCGTTGTTGTCGTCGCGTTTTTCGATCCTCCGCTCTTCTCGCTGTTGATGTTGTCGTTGTTTCCGCAAGGATGACAACAGAGACTTCTCATCCTTCCCCAATGAAATGCCACATCATCATCGACAAAACTCTCTCTGATAACTCTTCTTCTCCCCCAAACTCCTCCTGAAAAAGAAGAAAAGGAAACGAAGCTCATCGCGACGACACCATTTTGATGAAATTGTTGTTCTTGCCGTCGAGAATAGATGCGCAACTTGGATGCAGAACAGAGCAACGTTTTGCGTAATCGATTTTGCAACATTTTTGTTTTATCTCGTGACTTCTTGCGAGTAATATTGTAGCTCTACACAGCAGCTCTGCTCGTGCTAAAATTACTCTCGCTCGAAGGAGACCATCGACGACGACGACGCTGATATCGTAATCACAGAGTTGTGTGTGTCTCTTTTATGTATATAGTGAGAGAGGAATTTCGGATAAAATGAAAAAATGAGGAAAATTTTCTCTCTTGTCTTCATTCGTATTTTCTTCGAAACGGCTTTTTTTGTTCTTTACAAAAATACTACTACTACTAATAAAAAGAAGAGGAATAAGAATACAGAGTAAAAAGTTTTAAAAGTTTTGACTGCTGACCTCTGGTGAACTCACTCCAAAGAAAGACGAACGAACGACGACCTCCCGCGTAAAGATTTGGCCGCGAGTATTGATCGATGAGGATGATGATGCGAAGAATTTTTTTTTCTTTCTCGATGATGATCTCGTGCGTTTTTTTGTTGTTCTTCGCCTCGGGAACACAAACGGTGAATGTGGTTGCAGAGACGACGGTGAGTTCGAGACGGGAGAGATTACAAGAGGAAGCGGAATTAGTGGCGAGATTGGCGAGGATTTTGGTCGAGGAAGAGCGAGCGTTGGAGAAGGAAGAGGAAGGCTTTGAAAAAGTGGCGATGCCGAGAGAGGAGGAGGAGTTTGAGAAGAAGACGAAAACTTTCGCGGTGTTGGAGGAGGAAAAGGAAGAACGGACGCTTCCACCACCACCGACGACGAAAAATCCGGACGCGAAGTTCTTATACGACCTCTCGAAAGCGTTCGTTCGAACGGCGAGGCAACAGTTTCCGAAAGAAATCGCCGAGTCGGACGATTACGCCATGCAGGCGAGGTATCAAGCGTCTCGATGCGCTCGATCGGCGGACGCCACGTTGTCGTTGGATTGGTTTTTCCAGTTTATGGAGGAATTAATCGAAAAGGAAGAGGTAGAAAAGGGCGGTGGCGGGAATCATTACAATTCGCGAATGTATAAAGGAGGAGGTAATACGTATCGTCCGGAGATGTACGCCACGAGCACCGCAAACGGAGAAGAAAGCGCGTTGATGCCCGTCGAAGACTTATTTTTACTCCGCGCTCGCTCGTATTACTATTCGAATCAAGTGCAAGCGCACGAATCGCGTGCCGCGTTGTCGCCATTTTGCGGCTCGCTGGTCGGATTCTCCGTCGCGTCGGCGATTTGGATGTTCAGTTTCTTCCCGTTCGTTCTCATATCGACGACGGCGGTATCCGCGTCCTTCGTGAGCATTTTGGCCGCATCTGCTTCGAAAAAGTGTTCCGCGTCCAACTGCTTATATCCACGTAAATGCTGCGATTTAACGTTGAATAATAAAGGTTACGAAACGTGCGCGTACCATTTCTCCATCTGTCCTGATTATTGCGGTCACGAGGGCGACGACGACGGTAAACGATGCGACGGCGGACCTCCGCACCCACAAAATTTCCGCGCCGTGAGTCCTCAATTCGTCGAATCCTACGAACGCTTCTGTTGCGATGGTATCTGCTGCCCAACCGGTTTCGTCTGTTGCGACAAAGAAGACGCGGTTGGAAAACTCGGTCCTAAATGTGAAAAAGTAGAGATGTGTGTGGACTCTAAAACGAATAAAACAAATTTGGCGCCAGGACGGTTGCGAAAGATTCCTCAGCTTTAAATTACGTAAAAGATATTATAAAAGATATTTAGGAGTCTCTCTGTAATCGTCGTTAATATTAAAACATGATGATGTATGATGACTTCTATTTGAACTTCACAGTTGTTGTTGTTAATGTTAATGTTATTATACACAAACAGACGCTCTCGTTTTTCAACGAGAACAAACAAAACGAGAACGGCATTTTAAAACTCGCGCACGGATTATTCATATCGTTTCTGTGTTATGCAAAACCTCTCTTCTTTGCTTTTTAATAGTACGACACGACCTTCCCTTGGTCTTTGCACGAAGCCGGGCGAAATTTCAAGTCCACGACGCCCCGATGGCGTATCGCGATTTGATCAAACGCCGCGTAGGACAAATCCAAGTGTTCGCGATCGCCGCAACACCAACGTTTATTGCCTTCGTTGGGATGATTACACGGACACGAATCCGTAATCTTCACGACGACCGATTTCACCGCCGGTTCTTGACATCCAGCCCACTTCCCAAGTTCAGACCATTCGAAACCTCTCGTGGGACCGTTCACGCAGACCACCTCTATGCACTTCCCGCACTCCTCGGTCAAACCGTAATCGTAGCCGCCGTCCGTTTGTACCGCGGTGATGAAGTGATTCCCGAGATCTTGGCCGTAGCCGCACGAACCCGTGTAAATGCTCATCCCGTCTGGCCCAGGTCCCGAGGGCCCGCCGTACCACGTCGCTCGCCCCGCTTTCCAATCCGACGTGTTGAAATCTCCAAGCACTCGTCTCGGCCGTCTTTCAAACTTGACGTAAGAAGGAGTCTCTTCCTTTGAAGGTGGATGTAAATCCATGCGTTGCCTCTCGAACAACTTTAACGTTTGCTCCAACTCTTTCGCTTTCTTCGCGATTAATGAAGTCGTCGCGTCGATCTCCGCCGAAAAAGAAGAAGAAGAATCCTCCGCAGTAGTACTCGCGTCGTCGCGTTTCTCTTCCTTCTCTTCCGCTTTACCCGAAGAAGAATCCTCCGCAACAGTACTCGCGTCGCGTTTCTCTTCCTTTCCCAGATCTGACATCGATGAATTCGAATTCAAATTCACATCTGCTCGTGCGTTGAACGAGGACTTTAAGAAAGAAAACGCGCGAACGAACGAGCAGGAGGAAAAGGAGAACAGAAAACACGCGAAAAGGAGTTTTACGCGTCGCGTGCTCGTCGTCCTCCTCCTCCTCTTCCTCCTCTTCAAAGAAGCAGAGGTGAGGTGGTGTTGGTGTTGGTGTTGACTTATAGGAAAAGACGACATTTTTTTGACGAATGAATTTCAGCCACGAATTTTACATTTTTTGTTCAAAATACGAGTCTTGGAATACACACAACAGAAAGAACAACACACACGAAGAGAG
>Ga0255753_1005186_pt1 | contig 12591 bp, 13 predicted proteins | sample 041ome_10_FD_179953 | JGI IMG/M metagenome (GOLD analysis project Ga0255753, IMG submission 179953) | Coastal salt marsh microbial communities from the Groves Creek Marsh, Skidaway Island, Georgia - 041412US metaG (version 2) | ecosystem: Environmental > Aquatic > Marine > Intertidal zone > Salt...
GATTAAAATGTCTTTCGAGTGGTACGCGTGCTAAAATTTGTCCGTTACGTTCATCAAGTATTTGAGCACGTTTAGGTATATCTTCACATGTTATATCAATGTACTTTGCCACACTACTCACGTGAGTGTCAGAATGTGGGTTATCCTGTCCAATTTGTGTCACGTAAAAATCTACTGGTTTTAGACCGCACACTTGCGTCATATCTTCTAGATGTAAATTTGATTCGAGTGTAAGATCAATACTAAACGTATTATTCGAACCATTTACATATTTCGAATCTATAATTATATACTGAACCTTTTTTGGTAAGTCCTGGAGTGAAACCATCTTGTATTTAGTATATAAAAAAATAAATATAAATAACAGCAATAATGTATACCTTCTATGCTAGTGTATGTCGTTTATTATCACCAAATCCACAAGAATTAAAAAAGTCGTATTCGTATACATCTTTTGATTCTAATGTTAATGTAGAAAAGACACCTTATATAGATACAGAGTGTAGTAAATATAGTGAAATTGCTTCAATGAATGATGCTGGTGAAGTTATCGTATTAGAATATAACATATACGATAAAACGTTTGTTCAATATAGACCTAAGTTTAAAAGATAAGTATAAAAATATATAAAAATGAAATGGACGACTACATTGCCTTACACACGTACGACTATAAACTCTCGTTTTGTCAAGCGACAAACGAACTCCCGGGTGACATGCAAAGACTCATATGGGAAAAACTTAATGCGTACGAATCACGTGATCTCGTGTGTCCGGGAGCCCCTCAACGATCCCCCCGAAATTCACGATTCTCAAAAGAGAGACTCGAAACTCTGGTTAACCGATGGAGAGAACAGTGGGGCGAACCTACTTCGTGAACGCATGAATATATTGGCACGTGAACAGCTTTATTTTGATGATTACGAAAGTAGTGAATATGATTCATATTCACTCGTACTTTATAAACTTCTACTTGAGGATCTTACGTATCAAAAGCGTGAACTACAATATTCTACAATCTTTGGTGATAAATGGAGGAAATCGCCTACAAATAAAATAGATTTAACCAATATTCAAATTAGTATACACGAAGTTGAACATAGGTGTAATAATTTTAAAATAAAAGAACGAAAGTTTAAGAAAAAGTATTTTCAAGATGAAAACTATATTATTAAAGGTATAGATATAGAGTAAATAAATTGTAATATGTTAAACATAATAAATCCGTACACAAAAACCATTAGAATATCGTGTCCCACTAAACGTAAAGAAGGTATATCGGAATACGAACAAGTCAAGGCTAAAATCAAAAAGACAACTTTACAATACGGTGTCGCTGTTTCGACCTATCATTTCATTTTTCATACACCTATTGACGGTGTTTCTGCTACTTTAGGGACAATTGCATCGTGTATTTATGTAGACTCGTTATCATCATACGTCGACAACATAGAAAAAGTACCTGGTTTAAATAAACGATTATTGTTACCGACGTGTCTCGCACTAGCTGAATCTGTATGGAATTCTAACGATTTACCATTTGATTTTAATATGGGGGCAACTTTATTTGGATTTTTGGCGTATAAAATGGCATTTTATCAAATCGTGGCCGAAGAAATATTGATGTACAGTGAAGACCTAAGTGATATAGATCAATTATGATAAGTATACTATAAAAAAATGTCTCTCATTTACCAACTTACCAAACAAACGGTTAGTCTTGAAAGACTTGACAAACTTGACGGTGTTCTTTCGAGTTTTCGAACCGATCAATTTTCAACTTGCACACCTTCTCAAGTGTATGGCGTGAGATTGAAAACAAACTTTCCCCAGGATTTAATAAAGTTCAAAAAGGAACTTAATCATATTGCGTATGTCGGTGTATCTGCATTTAACGATAAACTTCATTTAGTGGACTTTATGTATGAAGAGAAATACGAAGATGGTACTCGGATTGGTATTATTGAGCCAGTAATCCAAATGTTGGCAAAAGATGAATTGGATACCATGGTTGTTCCGCGATACGTCCCGGAAGAATGGATCGAGTTCTGGATGAATTACTTTAAAAACGAGTTTAATTGCCAAAAAACCCTTTTACAGTTTGTTGAAAAAAATAACCTTCACGGAAGCATTGACTGGACGGAACTCTATAACACGTTCCCTGAAAACATGGACTTAAAACTTAGCAACTAATGTGTAATATAATACGATGAGCCTTACTTACGAACTCCTTAAAAACTGTACCACGATTGTTGAACTTTTCGACGTTAACGAACTCTTTTCCGAATTAGCTGGTGAAAAATGTAAAGTATACGGTTTACGCGCTGATTTTGGGTACCCCGCACACCTTGTTCCTAAAAATACGTATAATTATATTGCGTATATTGGTATTTCTAATAGAAAATTAGAAACATCGTATGGTCAAGCCCAGTTTATTGAATTTTATTATGAACCTAAGGATATTGGTATTTTGGAACACTTTTTTGATATGTACCTCGAAAGTGAAAAGGAGATTCTTAAAGAATGTGGGTGTAAAGGTGATGAAGAGTTTACCGTCGAACTTTTCCCGAGTAAAATCACAAAAAAGAACCTCTCGTTTTGGAAATCGTATTTAGATGAACAATACGGTGTTAATGATAGAATTTCTTTACGTGATTTCCTTGACGATTATGAAATTAAGTACCAAATTGACCACGATCGGTTATACGATTATTTACCGGAAAATATTGACGATTTGGATAATGAAAGTGAATACACGTCGGATTCTGAATCCGAACTCGAAGAAGGTGAAATAAGAACCTAAGTACGAGATTATAAAAAAATAATCAATAAAAATGCGTCCAAACTGTGTATATGAAAACTGTCTCTGTCGCCAAGGAAAAAACGGGTTTTGTGTAAAACACCGTGAAATTGGTGAAGCCGTGGAAGCTCTTTTACTTTTAAGAAAAATAACAAACCTAAGTTGTAATGAAACAAAATAAAAAATTAATATATTAAAAATGGACGCTCTTACCACGTTAATGCAAACACTCGACCTCAATTCTAAGATAATTTCTGAAGGCGATTATCTTAAAATGTGTGATTCGATCAAAAAGATTCACGAGTATATCAAATACGAAACGGATTCTGAAAGTGATGGTGAAGAAGAATTTAGAATTCGTCGTGTTGATATACCCATACCCTTTTCCCCGATGCCTCGTCTACCACCATTCGGGGATAATCTTGACGATCTTACGATATACGATACGGTGCCACCACCACAATCAAGACGCGGGGATTATGTACACCCCGACTTACCAGAAATACAAACACCACCACCTGTCCCGGAACAGTTACGCGATTACGAACTCGAAGATGAACTTATGGAAGTAAACAGATTAATCCACGAAACGTTAAAAAAAGTGGAAAAACTAAAACATAGACGAAACGTGACGAACTTTGTTCGCCAAGAAGCTGTGAAACGACGCGCGCGGGAACTTGGCATTCGATTACCTCGATATACGGTTGGTTCACTTTTAGATTCAGGACACGACGTTGGTGATGTACGTATGTTCTTCAAGGATTACCTGGAAGACTATAACGACGATATCGATAGACAACACGAAGAATTATCAGAGACGTTAAAAGAACTCGAATACGATAAAACGGCTATAATAGACGAACTTATAAACTTTTAATCAAATATCATTTTACACCACTTTTCGTTAATATTACCGAAAGGTGAATACTCAAACAATAAATGTATTAACGCCCCTGAAATAATTAGAGCGCCTGTACCTTTATAAATATATTTTGTAAGACCCATGAACAAAACTTGTAACATGAGACCAATGAAGAGTGCTTCCATCAGGACGGTGGTAAACTGACGCATTTTTTATATAGTATTATAGTATATAAAAAAATGGATTACCAAGGAATTGGAATGTTAACAGTACTCGCCCTCTTTGTGGGCATCTTCATTTACACACTCGTGAATAGATCTAAAGGTTCGAATTCGAAACCACAAATTGAAATGAAAGAAGAATAAACTAATTTAAAAATATTATCTCGTGATATATAAAATGATACTCGTATTAGCTATCATTCTATTTATCATATTTTTGATTTATAGTATAAGACCCAGCAAGAGTGAAGAGTATACACTCGAGGGTCTTAAACTTTCGTGGACGAATAAAGCGAGTATCGAAGGGGTTGTTACGAAATGGATCGTTACCCTGAAAGATTCTTCAGGAAGTGTAATTCACACCTACGAAAATAGTGATGCGGGTAACCTTAAAGACTTTACGGATGTGACCATGAACATAGTAAACAATAAGGAGTTTGATGAAAATATTATAGGCGATAATACACTCGAATTGTACTATAACGATATTAAACCTGATACTAAATTGTATACGAAAACTGTGACGTTTACAGAAGACGATTTTGGAATGTCATTAGATACGAGTAATCTTGAAGAAATTGATGTACCCGAACCTCCACCTCCACCTCCAGCTCCAGCTCAACCCACTTTTACATACGAACTTATCATGAACAAAAAGAATGCTTCTACTTTAGGAATACACATTGAGTACATAAAACTCGATGGTGTTTTAGCGACAAAGGCACAAACGACTATACACAAAAATCCTAATAGAAACAATAAACCCGATAATATGTTTAGTGTTGGAAGTGGTACAGAAAATTACGCGTCATGGAACGCGAATGGTCACAATGAAGGCGATAAGATATTTACTATTGTATCTGATAAAAAGGTTGATAAAATAGATATAGTATATACACGACCTCTATATGCACCCGGTTGGATAATAAAAGAGAACGGGGTTACGAAAATTACAGAAACATCTAATAGGGGTAGTAATGTGAGCCCTAGACCCGTCGTATATACGTACGATATAAAGAACGGTAAATCAACTATATTTAGTATACCAAACCAAATTTCTCTGGCGCCACATCGTGGTTGGTGTAGTCACGCAAATGCAGTTCACCAATACGTTCCAGGGTGTGGACGTATATGTTCTGACCCAAGCAACGCAGGACGTAAAAGTAAGAATAAATGGGGTTCGTGGAATAATTACCCGGGTAGTGTCGATTGTCCCGCGGCTAAACTTGATGAGGTGTACCAGGTCCTCAATGGTAAACGTAGTTTGAGAGTGGGTAATATGAGTAAAGATTTATTTGCATCGAATGAAAAATTTTATATGAAAGGGGCTGGCCCTAAATCCAATAATAAACCATACGATGGTAAATATTGCGCAGATGAAGGTAATTCTGGAACTAAATGTAATAGACCTACTATAGGGGGGTGGGAAGCATTTAAATCGACAAAGAATAGTGATGGTACATATTCGTTAAGAGGGGGTCATTACAATCACAGTAGATATTGTGCAGATGAAGGTAATACCATTAAATGTAATAGAGAAAAAATATATCATCAAGAAAAATTTAAAGTTCACATGCACGACGACGGTAAATATTCGTTAAAAGGGGGTAAACATGGTAAATATTGTGCAGATGAAGGTAATACCATTAGATGTAATAGAAATAGTGTAGGAGGGTGGGAAAAGTTTGAAGTTGGAAAAATATAAAAATCGAATTCAAAAAAAATATACTACTAATAAAAGAAACACCGAGATGGCAAAAAAAGGTGCCGTACTCGGACTATTTGCTTTATTAGTTGTAATCATTGTCGGTATAGCTTTGGCCGTTTACTTTACTACTAAAAAAAGTGATGGTGAAGAAACATCAGACAAACCTGAAATTACACTAGATGCTGCATCTAAAAATCTCAACCCACGTGGTGATAGTACCGACGAAGACGCGACGGTAGATACATCAGAAGGGTACAAAATTGAATATGCTACGGGCGACGTTTCGGGAAACGAAAGTATTGATTTGAAAATAACATGGACGACGGGTATGGGTTTTGATACAGTATCAAAACTTATTTTTAGACGCGAAATTGGGGGTAACAAAGTTCAGGAGGATATAGTTTACGATTCAGGATCAGGGATCGAAAATAATAGTAACGGTGAAATAACATTTAAAGGTACAGAATTAACAGATTCGAGTAAAAGTGTCGTTGGTGTGAATAAGGTATCTGTTTGGTATAATAGTGTAAGTGACGATGCAGGTATCGCTCGTACAGCCGCGGAATCTACATTTTTAGTGGATACGGGTGACCAGATCAAAATCGAACAAAGTGATATTGATACAACCCTCAATTTAACTGAAGTCCAGGAAGTTACCATTCCAATTACAATCGCGAGTGATTCGTTTAAATTTGAAATATTAGGTAAGGAAACGCTCTATTTAATCGAGGAGTTTCACATATGTTTTAAAATGAAAAATTTGGATGGTGGTAAAGTTCAGTTTACTAATTTAATTACTGGTAATGCCGACAAATTATGGGATAATACTGATGCGTATAGACTTAAAAAGTATAAAGATGGGTATATGTTGGGACACCCAGACAATAACAGGGAAGAAGTTTTGGTAAGAAAGGTATTAACAAAAGATGATATTGATTTCAGTGGTAAATTTATTAATCATGAACCAAAGTTTAAAAAATTAAAAGATATGAATAAAGACGAGTATGCACGTGCACTGTTCCATTTGGAACCTATGCGTACCGCTCTTCGTTCGGATCAGAATGAAGGTAAAATGGGTTCTGGTGCGGAATATCTATCACCCGGTGGGAAGTTTACGTTTAAACAACACCCTAACATGATATCTTTACACATTTATGATCACACACAGAGAACCGATGTCTGGGCATCGGCAAATGCACCCGGTTTCAATAAACCATGTGATACGGCTAGAATAGGAGCTGACGGTAACTTTCTTATGAAAGTAGCGGGGTCTCAGGATGATTGGGGGTACAGAAGTAGTACGTCGCAATGGGGTACCGGTAATGGTCCATATAGAGTTGTTGTTGGTGATAATGCAACTGTTGCGATTTTGAAAAAAGATGGTCGGATTATACACTATGTCTTCCGCGCAAAACCGATTAGTATTGCAATGGGAGGTGGTGGTGTCCCTACGTGGTATTCTGAGACGAAGCCGAAGAACAGGTTTAAACATACTGGTTTAGCGACAATTCACGACCGTTGGTATAAGAAATGTGAAAGGCGCCTTGGTCAGGAGCGATGCGAAACTGGGGTGATTAAACTTGACAATGATCGACACGCTAAAAATTGGGGATACAAATGGGTTGCATTTACATTAGTCCACGGTAATGCTGGACACCATTACGAAGTGTTTGGTGTCCACTCTACATATGGTAAAGACTATGTATACTTACCCGACGGGGCGTGTGATATACAAAGTAATCATAGGAGAGTAAACGGTGCGGGTGTAATAACGGGTCAAAAATCTAATTCGACTGCGTCTACATCATATAAGGGTCCCGAACATGCGGAACTTGCGGGTTACGATACGTGGAAAATATACTATATTCCAAGTTTACCTTTGGAAGGGTATATTCATAAAAACAATCAACATGATGTAAAACAATCAAGTGGAGACCAAATGAAAGAAGAACACTTCGGAGTTGAACAGTGTCGAACACGCGCAAATGAGTTTGACGGAACAAACGCATTTGTTTATAGATCATATAGAAGTGATACTGATGGATGGACACATACATGTGCACCAGTTAAGTTATTTAACGTAAATAATTTGAAAGGGAACGCGAATTACGAAACCAATCCCTCGCGTAATGTAACTGGATGTACTAATCCATTAAAAAATGCACGAACGGGGTGTACGACTGCGATCGATGTACCAGAACGTGGTGGTACCTATAAAGGATCAGTTAGATGATAATTAATATTCAAAAAAAATATACTACTAATAAAAGAAACACCGAGATGGCAAAAAAAGGTGCCGTACTCGGACTATTTGCTTTATTAGTAATAATTATAGGGATAGCTTTGGCTATTTACTTTGGAACTAAAAAAAGTGGTGAAGAAACACCAGACAAACCCGAACTTACATTCGACGCAAATGCTAAGAAAACAATCAACCCACAGGAGGCTGAAGATAATGGTACCCAGGAAGGGTACGCGATAGAATATGCGGAAGGGGACGATTCAGGTAAATTTATCGATCTTACATTATCATGGACAAACGGACAAGGTTTTGATTCTGTAAACAAACTTATATTTACACGGACCGCCGCTGATGGTACCACAAAAATCCAGGAAAATATAGAAGTCACCAGTGGAGACGGTTTGGTTGATTACGGTACCGGTTCCGTTACATTTAAAGGCGTTGACGTTACATCGGGTGTCGATGTTAAAGGTGAAAATATAATTAAGGCGTATTATAACCAAATCGGCACAGATTATGAATTGGCAACCGCGAAACTTGATATTTCCGATGACGATTTCAATTATACACTCGCGGGACCATTCGGTGATCTCGACGTTAAAGTTACCATTATTGATGAAACGTTTAAACTTACAAAATCTGTAAAGAAAACGTATTACCAAATTTCACACGCACCAGGTCGATGGTTTAATGTGAATCAAAATAGTAATGGTACTATTAAATTTAAGTTTGATGACGGTACGTTTCTTAAGTTCGGTGGTAAAGATACGTTCAAATTAGCAAAATATAAAAATAAAAAAATGCTTACAAACATCGACGGGGGTGAAACGTTCGTTTGGGTACATAATAAACAAGCGTGGAAACCAGTGGGTAATCTTGACAAAGACGATTTTAGGTTTGCACAGTGTGATTTGATGGGTGCAACTACAATAATGAGTAGTGATGAACTATTAACCCCAAATGATAGTAAGTTATGGAAATCACCAAACGGTGAATGGCGAGCCGTGTACCAAAATGACGGAAACTTCGTCGTGTATAAAGAAAACGATTCAGCAAATACTGTTTCTGCATATACAAGTTCGAATGGAAGTACTAAATTAACACTTAGTGCGAACGGTAATATTGCATTTAAAAAAGCTGATGATACTCTTGTTAAGAGTTCAGGTGGACATAAATTTTCTACAAAACAAGGATTAAAACCACCTTTTCGATTTATTGTTTCGGATTTTGGTGGGTTACACGTTATATCTAAGGAAGGCACGGAAGTTATGAGCCATTCAAACCAATTTTTTGGACCCTATTCTAATTATTATAAAACACATACCGGGGACTTATGGGGGTACGATATAGCTACACACCACGGTTCGAGCTTTGGAATATGTGCGGATGAATGTGATAAGAATATAAATTGTGCCGGTTTTACACATAATCACAAAGCCCAACAATGTTGGACTAAAAGCTACGATACGCGTATTTTAGGTGTGGCATCTAATAGAGATGATCAAAATGCCGATAGATGGATCAATACTAAAGAGAATGGTGGAACTGAATGGATTGATGGATACCAATATTACCAAAAGAAAATCGATACCAATTGTTATGCAGATCGATATAGTGATTTAAAAGCAGCTTTTGGTGATAAACCAGTAAATCTTAGAGATCACTATTTTAATCACGGTATTGAAGAAGGGAGAGATCCAACGTGTGATACAACACAACCTGTAAATACGAAAAAAGGGTATTATGCCGATAAAGACCAGAATTATTCAAGCCAGTTCGATACGATTAACAGCGCTGGTTTTAAGGGGTGTAAAGATGCCGTTAAGGCGAAAGGGTATGAGGTTTGGGGTATTAGGACAGATCCATCTCCAAATAACTGTTTTGGGTATAAAAAGGGTGCTGTGGTAAAAGAGCAACCAGGGGGGATCTCTCCTCATAATCACTTCGTTGGGTGTGTCAATGGAAAAACTTTAGAGTCTGGGTGTACACAATAAATAAACAAAACCTAAGTGAAATAAAAATAGTCTAAAAATATAAAAACCAAAATGTCGGATTCTATTGAAAACATTCTTATCGGTCTCGTTCGTGATTCGAACAACCATATTGATAAAATAAACAACAGCGTCCTTTCCAACAATAAGTTATTACAAACACTTGTTGAAAAGGTTACAAAAATCGAAGAAGAGAATAAATGTCTTCGTGAAAAGATGGATTCGGTTATCGAAACAAATATACTTTTACGTGAAAAGATCGAGACGTTGGAAAAACCAATACCTGTACAAGGAAAGAAAAAAGAAAAAGTTCCTAAAGAACCTAAAATCGAGTGTTCAGCAATGACGGCTAAGGCACACAAGTGTACGAAACCATGTGTACCCGGTGAAACATGTTGTACATTACACACGAAAATGAACAACAAACCACCCGTTGAACCAAAAAAGAAACGCCCGATTCTAAAGAAGAAAAAGAAAGATGTTCCCTTACACAATCACAAACCTGGTGAATTACCAACTGAAACATGTGAACTATGTGAAACCCACGGTGATATATTTGATCCTGACATGCCCGATTCGGAGTTTGAGGAATCTCAGGATAATGGTGATATATCTATAGAGGAAAAGTTACGTAAAATGCTTGACGAAGAAGAGATCAAGTCTGAATAAAAAAATACAACATTTACTGAATATAGACATGAAATAAAAACCCATATACACTATACTTACCACAATTTATAAAACTCAAAACAAAAAACTTTTTATTTTATACAAACTCCTTCATCGACTTTGTTCAATATTTTTAAAAATAATTTTTTTTATGATTATTCAATAATGATAAATAATTTATACTTTATTTTATTTTATTTATAAAAGAGTTTGAATCTATTATGGTTTGCATTTCTTTTCTTTCTAATACACCCGCAACACACAATTCCTGCCACTGATGTAAAGAAATCTTGGATTTCTGTAATTCCTGTATTGTTTTTTCATTTTTGTATAAGATTCTATCATTAAGTTTTTCATCAGCTGCACGCATTAAATATAATGTCATTGACGTGATATCAGCTTCAGTGAATGTACCTTCACTACTATCACTATCCGTTTCAGAACTTTCCATGAAGTTTTTGGAGAAACATATCCTAACGAGCTTTCTAAGTTCTTCGAAGTCTAAATAACCTTCTCCACTTTCATCGGCTTCCTTGAATACCCTTGATGCTACACACGCTTGGGCAGCATATTGTGCAGCTTCCTTAGCAACGTCAAACTCTTCTTGTATAATACTTTTGTATATCGGTGACTTTTCTTTCATCAAGTATTTAGCAATAAATCCAACAACTGATGAAGCGACACCCAAAAGAACCAAACCTGATGTTAATTGGAGTAAAACAAATACGTAATTGACTTCACCTACCAATCCACTTTGTTGGATATCAATTAAAACACCGTACCTGTAGAAGTCTGTATATATACCATTTGGTTGACCCGTTGTTAAATTAACAGGGTTGTTTATATCAAACATTGTGACGTTTGGTAACTGTTCGTAGTATATTTCATTACCTTTTGAAAACCATCCCAATTTTGGTTCAACGTTAACTATGGCATATATATCCTTTTTACCGATATTTGTCTTATCCGCGTGTAATTCATAATTATGATATTTAATCTTGATATTTAATCTTACACCACTTGTTCTTACGTATGGGTAATTATCAATATCTTGTCCAGCCCCATTAAACCCCGATACCTGTGTCTCCACACCTTCGGATACTTGTTCATTTAATGGTTTATCGAGATCAATACCCGCTATATCTAACCATTCAGACATTTTTAAACGTATGGAACTACCTTCTTCGAACGTATACAAATTTTCATCTGAACCTGGTTTTCTGATATACGTGACTGGCTTTGGACCAGACTCTACAGAAGAGTCATAATAATGATTGAAGGCAAAAATACTATCCTCTATACCCGTGGACAGGAAGTTATCTGACATAGAGTGTATACACTGACCCATTTCTTCTACATATTCTTTTATACCATTGGGATCTTTTAGACACCCAGTTTCTGGTGTGGTATATCTCTGTTTGAGTGTCTGTGCGATATGTGTGGTGAAAAACATAACGTTACCAGTTGGTAACTTTGAAATCAATTCTTCTGCTGCAGAATATACACAGATAGGTACTTTGTAATACCAATCTACGGAATAGTTAAATGCGTACGAACTAAGGTTATTACAAAAAGATTGTTCTCCATTGTATATACTTACCTGTTTATCGGTATATTCTGCGCCACCTAAACCCCATGAGCTTACGACACCCGTTGGTACTTCACTTTCGATATATGTTTTTTGGTCAAATAATGAATATATGACCCATGATACAACACATAATTGTAGGAACATATTCATTACCGCAAGTTTCCAGTCTCGTAAAACTGTAACTTTTTCTGTTCTGTATGTCATTGTCATGACATTTCTCCTGATCCATTTAACAATTGGATTAAGATTATCTTTCATTTTATTATACATTAAGTTTATTTTCAATGATATATTACGACTTTGCCTAGGTATGGCCGCGAACCTCTATAGTTTCGGTTAGGTTTAGTGTATTCATGGTATATTTAATCAATTTAACAAAGTATACCTAAAACATAGAGGCTGTGGTCTAATCCCGTCGTTGGTTTGAAACTCCCGTACCTCCTCTATCCAATCAAATTGCTTAATTCGCCTGTCGCGTGAAATCCCAGGCCAATTAATTTCTTAGCT
>Ga0255753_1005194_pt1 | contig 12580 bp, 8 predicted proteins | sample 041ome_10_FD_179953 | JGI IMG/M metagenome (GOLD analysis project Ga0255753, IMG submission 179953) | Coastal salt marsh microbial communities from the Groves Creek Marsh, Skidaway Island, Georgia - 041412US metaG (version 2) | ecosystem: Environmental > Aquatic > Marine > Intertidal zone > Salt...
GCTTGAGATTAGCAACATGCTTATCAGGATGCGCGAGCTCGCCGTGCAGTCTGCCTCGGGAACCTATTCCGACAATGACAGGAGTGCTCTCGACTTAGAGTTTGGCGCATTGATGTCAGAAATGGAGCGGATTGCGACAAATACGACCTGGAACACCATGTCTATTCTGAACGGCGATGATAAGAACGATGGCGCATCGCCTCCTGTTTACACCTTAGTGGGTGGCAAACAGGTTGCAGATACCACTGCTACGGTGGACGGCGAAACAATAAGCATCCAACTCGGTGCTGCCGCTTCACAGGTGATGACAGTGACGCTTAAGTCTTGGGTACCAAGCTCAGCCGTCGATATGGACGCGACCAGTGCGGCTGGGGCTGCTAACAATGGCCAAGACAACTTTGTTAGTGGAGATAAAACTAGCGCCTTTGCAGACGCAATCCTTTACTGGAAAGACACTGGTAATTCGAATACGCCTACAAGGATCGATATAAGTTCCAGCGCTAATTCTTCATTTGCAGTAACGCAACTAGATAAGGCAATTCAGGGGGTATCGAATGAGAGGGCTACCCTCGGTGCCTACATGGCCCGCCTAACACACAGCGCAGATAACTTAACTAACGTTGCTCAGAACACCGACCAGTCACGTAGCCGGATCGAAGACGCTGACTACGCAGTTGAGACGTCGGAGCTTGCACGCACACAGATTATTTCGCAGGCGGCAACAGCCATGCTAGCCCAGGCGAACCAATCAAAGCAGGGCGTTCTCTCACTACTTCAGTAGAGGCGCAGCACGACGGGCGCGCTGGTGGCGCCCAGGTAATTCGCTTGTGCCCGATCTCTGACGAAGAGGCACAAGCAAACCTAATTTGATCCAAGGTGGGCGGGGTGGGACCCCTGACCTCCTCATCCCGAGCACCTTGGGTCAAATATTTTTCTTCTCTTTGGTCGTTTTCGAATGAAACGGAGAGCGACCAAAAAGCAGAAAAGTCCGAAAGACCAGTAAAAAGAACAGGGCGGTGATAGACAGCTCTGTCAAAAGAAGCAGCGCTTGTTAGAGATAAGGAATCGACAAAGCCGCGCTAAGAACAAGGCCGAGAACATTTCCGGCAACAAAATTTGGCCCGAGGCATAGGGGTAAGACCCCTGACCTCCTTACCCCAGGTGCCTCGGGCCAAATACGTTTTAAACAGGGGTAAACAGGTCAGGTAAAACGGGTAGCAATAGTTCACAGGTGAGCCTTTGCTGCATAAACAAGACTTATAGAGGTCAAGAATATGAGTGTTATCAATACGAACGTTTCAGCAACGCTAGCGGCGAATGCAATTCTCCGCAACGACAGAGCCATGGGCACCGCGATGGAGCGGCTTTCTACAGGCCTACGAATAAATTCAGCGAAAGACGACGCCGCCGGGCTTGCGATTTCTACTCGCATGAAAGCCGAGGTAAGCGGCCTTGAAATGGCTGCCAAAAACGCCAACGACGCAATCTCAATGCTGGAGGTCGCCGAAGGCGCGACGCTTGAGATAAGCAACATGCTAAACCGCATGCGCGAGCTCGCCGTGCAGTCTGCCTCGGGAACCTATTCCGACAATGACAGGAGTGCTCTCGACTTAGAGTTTGGCGCATTGATGTCAGAAATAGACCGAATAGCCAAAAACACGACCTGGAATACGATGAGTATTCTTAATGGTGCTAATGACGCCACACCGGTTTATACGAAGGACGCTTTAAGTACGACCATTAATATTCAACTTGGCGCAGCTGCTTCGCAAACGATGACATTGACTCTCAAATCATGGGTTCCCAGTGTAACTAATGATGTCGAGGCGTTGAATGCTGATGGATATGATCACGCAAATGGTTCTAGTCAAGCAGGTTCGGCTTTAGCTAATGGCCAAGACAACTATGCGATTGCTAACACGGGTAAAACAAGTGCCTATGGGGATGCCGTGCTGACTTGGGGAGCAAGCTCTACTTCAATAAATATCAGCAAGGCAGCCAACGCGACATTTGCCATTACTCAACTAGACAAAGCTATTCAAGGCGCGTCAGCAGAGAGGGCAAATTTCGGTGCCTTTATGGCCCGCCTAACACACAGCGCAGATAACTTAACTAACGTTGCTCAGAACACCGACCAGTCACGTAGCCGGATCGAAGACGCTGACTACGCAGTTGAGACGTCGGAGCTTGCACGCACACAGATTATTTCGCAGGCGGCAACAGCCATGCTAGCCCAGGCGAACCAATCAAAGCAGGGCGTTCTCTCACTACTTCAGTAGAGGCGCAGCACGACGGGCGCGCTGGTGGCGCCCAGGTAATTCGCTTGTGCCCGATCTCTGACGAAGAGGCACAAGCAAACCTAATTTGATCCAAGGTGGGCGGGGTGGGACCCCTGACCTCCTTACCCTAGATGCCTCGGGCTAAATACACTTTAAACAGCCAAGAAAAAGCGCAGAAGCAGCGAGAACGCTGGCTTTAAATAATTCAACAATACTGATAGAGGCTAAGAATATGAGTGTTATCAATACGAATGTTTCAGCAACGCTAGCTGCTAACGCAGTCGCCCGAAACGATAGATCTATGGGCGTCTCTATGGAACGCCTGTCCACTGGCCTTCGCATTAATTCTGCGAAAGACGACGCGGCGGGTCTAGCTATCTCTACTCGAATGACTTCCCAGGTATCCACCCTGAATATGGGTGTGCGCAACGCAAACGACGCGATCTCCATGATCCAAACTGTCGAGGGCGCCTCAAAAGAAATCACTAATATGCTTGTGCGGATGAAAGAGCTTGCTGTTCAAGCATCTTCCGACACTTATTCATTAGATGATCGTGATGCGCTGGATCTTGAATTCGTCGCCTTGAAAGACGAAATTGGTCGCATTCAAGCAAATACCAAATGGAACGGTTTTGCAGTGATGGATACCAATGTCAGTAATGCGGGCTCAGCACACTCCATTCGCTTGGGCGATAGCGCTACGACTATTACTTTTAATGACTGGGACTTAGCAGGCAGTACGGTCGGAGATGTTTTTTCAGCAGATTTAAGCATCGCTACTTTTCGAGTTACCGACGACGATACCGCTAACACCCGGAACCAAGCCGACGCAAAAACCAATGCCACAAATGCTATAGGGCTTTTGGACACTGCCATCATTGATGCAACAAAGGAACAAGCAAAATACGGCTCGTACATAAGTTCTTTAACTCACACAGTCGACAATCTTACTAACGTTGCTCAGAACACAGACCAGTCACGCAGCCGCATTCAGGATGCTGACTATGCGGTCGAGACAACCAACCTCGCACGCACACAGATCATCGCCCAGGCCAGCACTGCCATGCTAGCTCAGGCGAATCAGTCTAAGCAGTCGGTTCTTGCGCTACTTCAGTAAAAAGAGCAATACGAAGTGCGCTCTGGTGGCGCCCAGGTAATTCGCTTGTGCCCGATCTCTGACGAAGAGGCACAAGCAAACCTAATTTGACCCATGGCGAACGGGGTGGGACCCCTGACCTCCTCATCCCGAGCGCATTGGGTCAAATATTTTACGTCTCTGCTCCCGCTCCCACCACACCTCTCCTCTCTAAAGCACTAAAAGCGGCAAAGAACTGGCCGTCACTTAACAAACACCCATCGCCACTTTAGCTACGATTACTCGTTTATCGTGTCTTTTCTGTTGTCAAAAACCCAACATATCCACATAACCTTCTGTATTTATTAGCTATTTAAAAGTGGCATGATCGTTGCTTCTGCCTAAAGGTAACTAACGTCAACCCGGCAAAGCGGCAACCACAACATGAATCAGATTACCGACGACTATCCTTTCGTCTTTGTAGACTCCAAAAGTGTCGAATTATTCGAACTGGCGTGCAAAGTGGCACGCACGGAGATACCTGTCTTAGTGCGCGGGCCGTCAGGCACGGGCAAGGAAGTGCTCGCGCGGGTCCTGCATGAGTCTTCTGCTAGGTCAGAGCAGCCTTTTGTTGCACTGAACTGCGCAGCTATTCCTCAACACCTGGTAGAAGACACGCTGTTCGGTCACGAAAAAGGCGCTTTCACAGGCGCGCATCGTCATTCAGTCGGATTCTTTGAGCAGGCCTCAGGAGGCACACTCTTTCTGGATGAAATTGGTGAGATGCCATTAGAACTGCAATCAAAACTTCTCCGAGTCTTGCAAGAGAAACAAATTTATCGAGTCGGGGCCACTACCCCCGTGTCAGTCGATGTACGCATCATTGCAGCGACGAACGTCGATCTTAAATACAACATACAGAATCGGTTATTCAGAGAGGATCTCTACTTTCGGCTTAGTGGCTTCAATCTCGCCATCGCCCGACTCGCGGAACGCCCCGCAGACATTGAGCCACTCGCAAGAATATTTATACAAAAGCACGCGACGGAGCATCGACCTGTGCTGAGCCAAGCTGCCCTAGCAAAGCTTCTAACGCATCGCTGGCCTGGCAACGTTCGCGAACTCGAGAACGTCGTGGCCCGCGCCATGGTGCTGCATGAAAACAAAATTATCGAAGGCCATGATATTTCGTTTGATGACCTAGGCCTAGCTGATGAGGCTCAGAAAGAATCGCTTCCTGCATCGGTTGAGCCTCACAGAAGCCAGGCAAATTACAGTAGCGAACTCACCGGAATACTCAGTGCGTTACAAGCTAGTAGCAATCGCGCCCAGGCAGCAGAACAGCTTGGAATCAGCCCGAGAACGCTACGACAAAAGTTATTTGAATTTCGTAAAGCGGGACACGAAGTGCCTCGTGCATACGCACGGTCATAGCGGTAACGATTATTCTATTTTTATAACAAACAGATATTTATATAGGTAAGGGATCGTCATGGAAATTTCATCAGCAGAATCGTTGCTCTCTCAAGTTCGAGACTATCAAGCGAAAATCGCCTCTGCTCGACGTGACACCGGGGACATTGGCGCTATTAGTGGCAATGGCCTGCCTGGCACGCAAATTATTGACCAAGCGTCGGGAACGTTCTCGAGTAGACTAAACAGCGCGATGGTGAGTTCATTAAACGAAGTAAACGCATTACAACAAACATCAAAAAATTCTCAAGAAGCGTTTCAAATGGGTGAAGATATTCCACTTACTGATGTTGTGATGAATATGCAAAAGGCCTCGTTGGCTTTTGAGGCTACAGTACAGGTCCGTAATAAAGTGATGCAGGCGTATCAAGAAATCATGAATATGCCTGTTTAAAAGCACTTTGAATGCAACGTTAGATTGAAGATTTAGGAAAGGAGCAGAGACGATGGCCGAAACACAAACACTGGCCGCACCTCAAGATTTTAGTAGCGAGCAAGAAACGCAGACGACAGCAGAGAGCCAAGTACCAGCTGATGTTGCAGGCAACAGTTCGAGTGCGTCTCGCGATAATCTTCCGGCTGCGAGACCAGAGCAAAGCGCGGGTAATTCTGTATTTCCCAGCGTTCGTGAGATACTCGCTCAGCCTTTGGTGAGGCGTTCGCTGCCCCCTATTCTTGGGTTGTTCACTATTATTTTCTTTATTGGTATCTACTTCTGGGCTAACGAAGGGAACATGCGAGCGCTGTACCCGAGTATGACGGAGGTCGATAGAAGCGAAGCTTACGAGCAGCTACTTGCGACAGATATAGGAGTGACACTCGATTCGAGCTCAGGAACGCTGATGGTTCCGACGGAACGATACTATGAAGCGCGAATGCTGCTGGCGTCTGCAGGCTTGCCTGCAAATTCGAATACACAGGCTATGGATACGTTCTCGTCAGCGTCGTCAATGACAACGAGTCAGTTCATGGAACAGGCTCAATATACTTCAGCGATAGAGGCTGAGCTGTCGAAAAGCATTGTGCAGATTTCATCGATACAATCAGCTCGTGTTCACCTCGCTGCACCTAGGCAAAGCTCTTATGTGCGCAACCGCGAGCCAGCTAAAGCCTCAGTCGTTGTGGTTGCTCACCCCGGTAGATCTGTTACCCAGGCTCAAGTGCAAGCCGTGGTCAGCCTTGTCGCTTCTAGCGTGCCTTACTTGTCGATCGAAGATGTTTCGGTTGTGGATCAACAAGGCAGTTTATTGACCAACGCTGTGTCTGCGGGTCTTGCCATCGCCGACGAGCAAGCCGAATTTAAGCGTTCGATAGAAACAGCATACAAAAATAAAATAGTCGATCTTTTGACGCCTATCTACGGCCGCGACAATATTCAGTCTGATGTAGACGTAGTAATGGATTTTTCCGAATTCGAAGCAACAAACGAAATTTTCGATCGTGACGGCTCTGGCCCTAAAGCGGTATCTGAGATACTTGTCCTCGATACAAGCTCGAATACACCTGCCTCTGGCGTGCCCGGTGCGCAGTCAAATATCGCGCCGAATGACACTGTCCTCACTGACGGAGACGGAATTCAAGGCGATTCTGCAGGCTTGACAGGTGTGCGTAGCAGTCAAACCACACGTAACTATGAGATAGATCGAACGATTCAATATGAGAAGAAACCAACGGGTATAATCACACGAATGTCTGTCGCAGTAGTCATCAACGAAGAGGCTTTTGGTATTAAAGCAAGCGGCGAAGACGGAGAAGAAGCTGGCGTAACAGCCGGCACTGTAGATACCTCGAGGATACAAAATCTTGTGGCTAGTGCTGTAGGCTTTGATCAAGCTCGAGGTGATTCTGTTGCTGTTTTGGTCTCAACTTTCAGGGCCGAAGAGCTAATCGAAAATCCGATGAAATGGTATGAGAATCCAATGATTTTCGGCTTCGCAAAGATGGGCCTTATCGCATTCTCATTCGCAGTAGTGGTCGTCTTTGTTGTCCAGCCGCTCATTAAATCGTTTGCTGGACCACCGCCACCACCGCCTGCAAGTGTTGAGGACTTAATGCTATTAGATGAGACGATTTCAAAAGAAGATGTTGAAGATCTAGAACTCGAAGGTTACGAGACGCTTGAACAGATCAAGGCGAAACTCAAACCTAAGAAATCTTCAATCTCAGCTGACATGCTAGATACGGCAAACTCTTATGACGACAAAGTCGCGTTGGTGAGAATGTTAGTTGGTGAAGACTCTGGTCGTGTAGCAAAAGTGTTAAAGAAGTTGGTTGCAACGACCACAACAGGCTAACGACTATACTCGAAATTTATTATGAACCGCCATAGTTAATATGGCGCTGTTAATAGAAAGGAACGTGATCATGGCTGAAGCTGAAGATGCCAAAGAAGAAGCGCGAAAACTAAGAGATTCGATGCTCAGCGAAGAGGCTCGCAATCAATTACAAATATTAACCGGAACGCAGAGAGCAGCGGTTATATTGTTATTGGTCGGAGAAGAACAGGCAGCCGACATCATCTCGTTTATGTCTCCTCGTGAAGTTCAAGCACTCGGCGCTAACATGGTGGCTGTAGCAGAACTGTCTCAAGAGGCAGTCAACGTGGTGTTGGACGATTTCATCACAACTATCAAGAGTCAGACAAATCTTGGTCTTGGCTCTGACGAGTACGTAAGATCGGTGTTTAAGAAAGCGTTGGGTGAAGACAAAGCCGCGACTGTACTTGGCCGAATAATGCCGACTTCTTCAAGCAAAGGGCTTGAAATACTTAAGTGGATGGACGCTCGTTCAATAGGCGACATGGTTATCGAAGAACATCCACAGGTTATTGCGATCATTCTATCGGTACTCGAATTTGATATTGCAGCAGATGTTCTTAAATATATTCCGGTGGATGTTCGTGCCGAAGTCATTCAAAGAATCGCTTCACTCGAAACTATCCATCCGTCCGCGATGGCCGAACTCGAGCGAGTAATGATGAAGCAGTTTACGAGTTCTAGCGCGAAATCTTCGAGTTTTGGCGGCGTAAAAACTGCTGCGAAAATTATGAACTTCACGAAGACCGACATGGAGTCGGCGATAATCTCCGGTGTGACGAATCTTGATGAAGAGTTGGCACTGAAAATTCAAGACAATATGTTTACATTCGAAAACCTATCTGGCCTTGACAACCGAAGTATTCAAACTTTAATGCGTTCGATCGAAACCGACTTATTGATGGTCGCACTGAAAGCGTGTGATGAACTTACCCGAGAGAAGTTCCTAGACAATATGTCACAGCGAGCGAAACTCATGTTCCTCGATGAGATGGAAGCGAAAGGTCCGGTGCGTATGACAGATGTAGAAGATGCGCAGAAAGATATTCTCCGCATAGCGCGTAGATTGTCAGACGCAGGCGATATCGTGTTAGCAGGTAGAGGTGATGATTTTGTCTAGTCGACATAGCCCTGACAATTCTGTCGAATTTTCGGCATGGCTAGCGCCGAAAATTGAAAGTGATTTGGTTTTTGAACCAGGTTTTGATATCGCCTCTGGCTCCGATGGCGCAGATAAAGTTGATAACATAGAGACTTCGAGCGAGCCCGGCGAGTTTGTTGTATGGCGGCCAGGTATGGTTGACGAAGGTCTCTTACTCCAGACCGAAGCGCTAACTGCAGAAAGCACCATCGAAGAAATCGAGAATACTGAAAGCGGAGAGAGTGAACCTTCAGCCCAATATACTCAGTTAGAGCTACAGGAATACGGAGAGAATCAGGTCCAGCTCGCGCTTGCACAAGTGCGAGCTGATGAAGCAGCCGTGCTCAGCGGGACAAAATTACGCTTAGAGGCGTTAATCGCGACGATAAGCGAGCAGCGTGTTGATTCGACTTCGTTTTACGATCCGCTAAAAAAACTCTTAGTAAAAAGTGTCGAGGCCGTTCTGATGACGCCGCTCGTTGAGAGTAAAGCGTCAATAGAGTCAGTACTTGCTCGATTACTCAAAGAGGTAGATTCAGAAAATGAAGGTGAACCTGCAGGGATGCGTCTTTATTTGAACCCTGCTGATGTAGCGCTGCTCGAAGCAGAGCATATAGCCGTTCGAGATGATATTAAAATCCTCAGCGATCCGAGGCTTTCGCAAGGCTCTGTGCGGGCGTTAATGCAAGATTCAATCATCGAAGACTTAAGTGAAATACGCATTCAGCAAATCACTCAACAACTATTGAGTGGATTAGATAAGAAAGCAGACGAGACCCAGCTAGTCGATAGTGACACCACTATTACTGAAACATCGCTCGAGCAGGCTTCGGATGAAGCGTTGCTCGGTGAACTCGACTCATGAATGACGAGAATAGATTCGCCGCCGAATTGGAAAAGCTTGGTGCAAAGAGTTTTTCTACACGTACAGAGCGATTTGGTCGCGTAACGAGAGTGGTCGGACTTACCGTCGAGGCGACAGGCATTACCGCAGAGATCGGCGCTCAGTGTGTGATTGAAACAAGCAGAGATGAGCCGCCTATTGAAGCGGAAGTCGTTGGTTTCGATGGAAAGCACCTCTACCTAATGCCCATCCACTATCTCGAAGGGATAAAAGCCGGCAGCCTTGTTCGATTCAAGCAAGCACAATCATTAGTCGGTGTTGGCGAGAGTATGCTTGGCCGCGTGATAAATGGTTTAGGCGAGCCGATTGATGGCAAGGGATCGATTTCCTTCGATGCTCAGGTTGCGCTCGATGCTAGAGCGGTTAATCCGATGCAAAGAGGCGCTGTAAAAGACACGCTTGATACTGGCATAAAAGCCATTAACGGCTGCCTTACTTTTGGTAAAGGGCAACGAATGGGGGTGATCGCGGGTTCAGGTGTTGGTAAGAGTGTTCTAATGGGCATGCTTACTAGAAATACGGCCGCCGATGTTGTTGTGATAGGCCTGATTGGTGAGCGTGGCAGAGAGGTGCAAGAGTTTGTTCAGCGCACTCTCGGCGAGGCAGGGCTTGCTCGCGCGATTGTTGTTGCAGCGCCAGTGGATGTCTCTCCGGTGATGCGTATCAAGGCAGCCAAGTTGACCCATAGCATTGCGGAGTACTTCGCAAGCAAAGGCAATGATGTGTTGCTGTTGTTCGATAGCCTTACGCGAGTGGCTCATGCGCAGCGTGAGATTGGCCTCGCGGTCGGCGAGCCACCAACGACGAAAGGCTACACCCCCTCTGTTTTCAGTCTACTTCCCAAGCTGATCGAAAGAGTAGGCGTAGGGCCAGGCCCACAAGGGTCGATTTCGGCATTTTATACGGTGCTAGCGGAGGGCGATGACAGAAGTGATCCTATCGTGGATGTCGCGCGAGCCACGCTTGATGGTCAAATTATGCTCTCGCGAGAATTAGCAGATGCGGCGCATTACCCGGCAATCGATCTCGAAGGCTCGATTTCGCGCGTTGCCACTAATCTTTTGACCAAAGACCAAATACTTATCGCGCAGCGGCTGCGACGTTACTGGACACTTTATGCGCAAAAACAAGACCTTATACAAGTTGGAGCCTACACAGAAAAGACAGATCCAGAATTAGATGAAGCAATTCGACTTAAAGGCATGATTAATGCATTCCTTACTCAGGACAGCGATGAGGTCTTCGACCTCGCGCAGACGTTTAGTCAACTTAAACAGACAATGAGTTAATCATGGCAAAAAGTGATATTTGGAATGTTCTCTCGAGCAAAGAGAGTAGCAGCTTAAGCAGACTGCGCGCGAAACTCGAGGCAACACAGGCAGAACAAGAGCGATTGATATTGAAGATGGCGGATATCGACGTTTACATCGAAGAATATTCGACAAGATCTCGCGAGGCAAGTAGTGACGGGCTAGCCGACTTTAGGGTGCTGCATCATAGTATGAATTTGATATCGCAGCTTTCGGAAGCGAAACAAAGTCTAAGTCTGGTCTACAAAGAGCTCGAAGAGAATGTGGTCGCACTACGGAATAAAATCACTCACCATGAAATGAAACGCTTAAAATTCAATAAGATAGGTGAGAGAAATAGGGAAAAAGTAGGGCAGGCGTTAGAAAAACGCAGCACAGCTCTTAGTGATGCTATGGCGTTACAACAGTTCGTTAGTTCTGGATTCGGGCGCTAATCAAAGCATAGGTTACGGATTGTGGTACGTAAATTGCTAATCCAATTATTCGCGCTCATCCGATCTCTGATGACTAGGAGAACACCGTCGGAGTCGTTGAATTAATTGGAGCAGAGCTAGTCTGGGGCTTGATTGCCTCTATAACGGAAAGATTAAACGTATGAATATTTCGTCAAAATATGATCTAGGTGACATCGTGAATCAGCTCGGATCTTCGAGTGCGGTCAAACCTGGCGCTGAAAAAGGCGCGGAAGGAATTTTCGCTGCCTTGATCTCAAATCTGGCTGTTGCCGGAATAACTGGCAAAGTGGCAGACGAAGTGGCAGAAGCGGTGGAAGGTGGAGGGGATGCGCCACTTTCTCAAGCATCACTTGAATTTCTCGCCGGATTAAAGCGCATTCAAAATGAAGGAGTGGGTGAGCCGGCTCTGCCAAGCAGCTCGGAGATTCTTAAGAATCCACCGTTTGACGGAGAAGCATCAGCGGGTGAGGACAATCAGGGGGGTCTTGGGGGCCTAATCGCATTTCTCGAGCAGAGAACTAATGCGGTTAGGGCGTCAGCAGAGGTAAAAGTGCCGGCCGCGGACACGAAAGAGCGTCAGATTAATCTATTAGAGCTTTTAAGCAAATCTGAGAAGGGGGTTCGCGCCGACGAAAAACTGGCATTAAAGGAGATAAATAGCGGTGCACGCAGGCCTCAGGCTGGGCGGTCGCTTATTGACTTGTTGTCAGCTAAGGCCGATCAACTTTCAGCAGCGAATTTGAATCCTACACCTAATTCCGTAGATTCGGCGTCTCAGGCGAGTCAGTTTTTCGCCGAAATGCTAACGGGCGACACGTTCGCCGGTAGGCCATCGAGTGCCGAAGTCCCAGGACAAAACAAAGCAAGCACCGTTCTCGCTCGGGAGGCGTTGCGAATTACGACTCTTAAAGAGTCTCGCACCGTGTTGCTAGGTCCAGGTCCAACTAGCGTTGCACCTTTGCGAGTAGATGTTCCGCAACCCCGATCTAGAGCCTCTCTCGAAGGCTTCGAAGCCAGTCGCAATGGGGAAAATCAAGGAATAAGTCCAGAGAATAAGCTGTTTTCGGCGCCTGAAGAGAGCGCGGGAATACAAGCGAGCGAAGATAGCCCCGAATATTGGAATCAGGAAACAAAGAGACTTCTCTCTGAAATGGGGCGCACGCAACCGCCTATTAGCAACGATAATGCAGTCTCGATCGAAAACGCATCAATCAGAATTAATAATGTGTCAAATAGCGATGTGTCCTCTCTCGCTGAAACAAGCGAGCGTGCTGTTAAATTGAATTATAGTCCTCCGAATGGCATGACCAATGGGCAAAGTGAGCGACGTAACGACTCGCATGCGATGAGCCAGGCAAGGGTTTCTAATACAGCTGCGACAATTATATCTAATGAGACTAGTTTGGATGTTGAAAATAAGCGCACCGAACAACAGACAGTAAACAGCCAGACTTCGTCACACGGACAAGTCAACGCTGACTCTTTGAAGAGCCCACACCTTATGGCTATGAGCGGGCAAGCTCAACGCCCACTGAGATTTAACGTAGGTAATCTAGAAGAGGGTGATAAAAGGATCAATAAAGAGCTGAATGTCACAGAGGTAAAACCCGTTGCCACCGAAGAGGGAG
>Ga0255753_1005219_pt1 | contig 12540 bp, 12 predicted proteins | sample 041ome_10_FD_179953 | JGI IMG/M metagenome (GOLD analysis project Ga0255753, IMG submission 179953) | Coastal salt marsh microbial communities from the Groves Creek Marsh, Skidaway Island, Georgia - 041412US metaG (version 2) | ecosystem: Environmental > Aquatic > Marine > Intertidal zone > Salt...
TGACTATCAGTCTCCTTTGCTATCATTGCCTGGGATTTTTAGTAATGAAGATAAATATTTTGAATTTGTAGGGCCCTATTTTACTTCTTCTCAAGAAAAAAAATTATTTTGGAATAAAGAGTTAGGACTGTCCTCAAATAAATTAAATTTAGGCATAACAATTTCCGGCAATACTGAACAGATCCATGAAGACAGAAGGAAAATTAGCCTTTCCTATTTCACTAAATTTAAACAATCTTGTAAAATATTCTTAATTCAAAAAGACATTTCAAAAGAAAATCAAGATATATTAAATCATAATAAAGAAATAATTTTTTTAGGTAATAATCTGTCTTGGCAAAATTTCACTGATACAAGTGCAATTTTGGATAACATGGATTTTTTAATCTCAGTTGATACATCAATAATACATTTAGCGGGGTCAATGAACAAAGAGTCTTTGCTGCTTTTATCAAAACCCGCTGAGTGGAGATGGGCCCAAGAAGACGACCAAATACCCAATTGGTATCATAGCGTTAAAATTTTAAGGCAAAAAAGCAGGAGAAATTGGGATACAATACAAGACGATTTGGAAAAAACCATCAATGATGCTACCTATAAAAAATTTAATTAATATATATTTGGATCAAGCGAAGGTAATCAAATTCTTAAACAAATTTAAAAAAACTTTCGGTGAGTATTTCAGAAAGTACATTGCAACTGCCTTGTGAACTTATAATCTCAAATTAATGAATTTACTAGATATTCCTATTTTAAAAAGATTATACCCTAGCATTATTAGACGTTTTTTAATGTTTATTGGCAAATACCAAATAAACCTAAAAATTAATAATTTTATTTTTGAGATAGACATCCGTGAAAGCATTGAAAGGAAAACATACTTTATTAGAGAATATGAAAAGAAAAGAATGGATCAACTACATTATTATAGTAAAAAAATTAACTCAGAAATTTTAATAGATATTGGTGCTAACATAGGATTCTATTCAATTTTATCTTCGAATAGATTTGAACAAATATTTTCATATGAACCAAATAAAAGAAATTATAAAATTTTAAAGAAAAATATTCATACTAATAATTTAAAAAATATTAAAATTTTTAATTTTGGCTTAGGTGAAAACGAAGAGATATTAATTGGCAATTCAAATACCAAAGGTGAATTGTTTCAAACTTCAGGTTTTGCCGTTTCAAAAAATAATAATAAAGGTGAAAGGGTATTAATTAAAAAAGGTGATGATATTTTACAATTTAAAAATACCAATCTAACAATTAAAATTGATGTAGAGGGTTTTGAATTATTTGTTTTAAAAGGTTTAAAAAATACTTTGGTTAAAAATCAAATAATTCTTCAAGTTGAAATTTGGGAAAAAAACAATTCTGAAGTTCATGATTTTTTAAATTCATTAAATTTTAAGGAGCTCCAATCAATAGATGGTGACACATATTTTTCAAATAAATTATAATTCAATATAGTGTGTTGAGATTAAACTTTTTAAATTTTGATGTATAAAGTAAAAATACTTATTATTTGCCCTCTATCAAAGAGATAAGTTTTCGCTCAATATTTTTAGAAGTGTGTTAAGAATAATGATGTATTTTTATTTATTAGTTTTTCATTTTTTTCAAATAAACAATATTAGTAATTTATCGAGGGTATAAAAAATTATGCTTTTTGACCTTAATAAAAAACCAGTAAAATTATCAGCATCAAAGAATATAAAAAAAATTCTATGTGTTTGTTCTCATGAAAGAAGTGGGACTCATTTTTTGATGAATTCAATATCTATAAATTCTAATTATAGTGTTAATCCTTTTTTAAATTTTGATTTAATACCATTTGGAGATATGGTTAATTTTTATAGTCCCACAAGTGTAGAAAATTTTATAAATCAAATTTCAAGTATTACTCATTTAGATCAAAAATATAAACTGTCAAGTATTATCAAATCTCATCATTGCCCTTTAACATTTAAAAATTTATTTGATAATCCGAATATTGTTTTTCTTTATATTTATAGACGACCTATTGATGTATTTGTATCATTCAAAAATTTTGTAGATCATTGGAATTGGAATGAAGGTCCCAAAAAAAATACATTGTTTGAATTTATTACATCTTCTCCAGAAGGGCAAATGCAAAGGTATCAAGAAAAATCTTATAATAACCTATTTCTCAGATGGGCATGGCATGTTAACAACTGGTTGAATATTTGTTCTTCCACAAACAACGTTTTGCCCATTTATTATGAAGAATTAAAAATAAATTATGAAAATACCTTACATAAAATTTTTGATTTTCTTCAAATAAATTATTCATTTTTAAAAAAACCTTCAAAGGATGATTATATTAAAACTATAGAAAAAAATTACATTGATGATGATTATGAAAAATCTATAGATTTTATAAATAGCAACTTAAGAGACTTCCCAGATTTAAGAAAAATTTTTGTTTAAATTAAATCTCTCTTTTAATCATAGAAATAGTTCTTAAATATCAGATATTATTTTAAAAAGTGCATTGTATTGCAATTAACTTAATTTTCTAAAATTGTTGATTATCTTGATTTTTGGAGCGGGCGAAGGGATTCGAACCCTCGACTTCAACCTTGGCAATGATTTCATCAATGCTTCTTCTACTAATTTAACATTGAATCTATTGGGGTTTTAAAATCATTGGTGTTAAAACATTTAGGTTTAATAGTTATAAATTTTATTAGTAAGATAAAATTATGATTAATGAAGTCAATTGGTCTAGCGAAGAAGATAGTATCATTAAAGAAACTTTAGATAATAAAAATACGTCGAGTATATTACCAAAATTAAATAACAAATCACATGTTGATGTTCATGTAAGAAGAGGTTTTCTTTTTAACAAAAAACAAAAGCAATATGGTTTAAAGAAGAAATAGAATTTTTTAAAAATAATCTTAATTTAAATTTAAAAGACTTTACAGAGTTATTGCCACACAGAAGTGAAAAAGGAATAAAAAAAAATTTCTAGGACCTTACTTGAACAGCTTATTTGTTTAATATAGAACATTTTATAAGTTAAATTATCAATATTTATTATGATAGGTAGATTAGTTTTTGGATAGAATAAATGATATACTGAAAAAAGGGATTGATGAATTTTCAAGAAGCAATTATACAATCGCTGAAAAGATTTTTTTGAACTTAATCAGAAGCAATCCTTTATTTTTTCCGGCATATACGAATTTGATACAGGTTTTTATTAGCCAAAATAAATTCGATGAGGCAATGAAATTTGCAAAAAAGTTATTCAACTTAGATAAAAATAATGAAAAAGGTTTATTTTTTATCGGGATAATTAAATTTAAAAGTAAACAGTATGATGAATCTCTAGCCTATTTTAAAAAGGCTTTGTCAATAAATTCCAAAAATTATGCTGTGTTGATGAATATTGGTATAACTTACTTTCGACTAGGGGATAACTTAAAAGCAATACAAAGCATCAAGGAATCAATAGCTATCAATAACAAAAATGAAATGGCTTATTATAATTTAGGAGTAATATATGAGGATGAAGATGATTTGGATATGGCTCTGGATGCTTATAAGAATGTACTCTTTCTGAATCCTAAAAATTACGATGCCCTACATGGAATAGCACAAATACAACTTACAAATCTTGATTATAAAAAAGGTTTTAAAAACTATGAAATAAGATGGTATGTCAAAGGATTTGAATATAGGCACGGGTCTATAAAAAGCCTTTCATCGATTGATGATGCTATTGGAAAAAAAATACTAGTTTGGAGTGAGCAAGGGTTTGGTGATACAATACAATTTTCTAGATATGTAAATAAATTAATTAATATTGGAGCAATCGTAACCTTTGAGGTACAAAGTCCTTTGTTACCTTTTTTAAAAAGACAATTTGATTGTGACGTAACTGGCGATGCTAGCAAGAACAGTTTTGATTTCCAGTGTCCAATAATGTCTTTGCCTTATATATTTCAAACGGATAATAAGAACATACCACAAATTGAAAAATATTTTGATTGTGACTCAGAAAAATACAATTTTTGGAAGAGAAGGCTATTATTGTCAAAAGATAAAGTTAATTTGGGAATTTCAATTTCTGGAAATAAGAAACATAACAAAGATAAAAGGAGAAAAATTAACTTAAAATATTTCTTAGATTTTATGAATTATTGTAATATTTACATAATACAAAAAGATTTATATGAAAATGATAAGGAAGTTTTAAAAAAAAATACTGACATTAAATACTTAGGCAATGATAAAGACTGGATTGACTTTGAGGATACTAGTGCAATAGTTAAAAATATGGATGTAATTGTATCAATTGACACATCTTTAATTCACCTTTCGGCTTCTATGAACCAAAACTCTTTGCTCCTTTTATCAAAACCTTCGGATTGGAGATGGTCAAAAGAGGGATTAAAACCAGCTAATTGGTATAATAATTTAAAAATAATAAGACAAAAAAATAAAGGCTCATGGGAAAGTGTAATAAATGAGTTAAGTTCAGAAATCAAAGAGATAAGTACCTAGTTGATGGAGTTAATTGTATCAGATAAGTAATTTTTGGAGCGGGCGAAGGGATTCGAACCCTCGACTTCAACCTTGGCAAGGTTGCGCTCTACCCCTGAGCTACGCCCGCTAATAAAATAGAGTAAATATTTATAAACTTCCTTCTTGTAGCTATCAAGCTAAAAGCTTTGGTTGAAGTTATCGTATTGTAAAAAAGTTATTAGTTACTATTTCTATGGTATGTCTTTTATTATCGATATTACCCAAGACCAGTTCATCGAAACAGTGATAGAAAAATCTAAAAGTGTGCCAGTCTTAGTTGATTTTTGGGCTCCGTGGTGCGGGCCTTGTAAACAATTAACGCCCATTTTAGAAAAATTAGTAAATAAAAAAAATGGCAAAATCATTCTTGCTAAAATAAATGTTGATGAAAATCAGGGTATTGCAGGGCAGCTAAATATCCAATCCATTCCAACAGTTTATGGTTTTGTAGACGGAAAACCCATTGATGCCTTTCAAGGAGCACAACCCGAGAGCAAAATTGAAGCAATGATTAATAAATTAATTGATGCAACCCCTGGCAACGAGATTCCTAAAATATTGGAGGAAGCAGACTTTTTATTTAAAGATCAAAAATTTGAAGAAGCTCAAAAAATTTATGAAACTCTTGTTGGATTGGATCCGGGTAACCCTAAAGTAATTGGTGGCCTGTTGAGATGTTTGGTTCAGCTTAAAAAATATGATGATGCAAGAGAAATGATAGAATCATTAGATGACGATACATTAAAAAATGAAGAGATTTTAAAAATAAATAAATTACTTGCTAACTTAAAAGAAGATAGTGGTCATGATATGGAGGAATTAAAATTATTTGTTAAAAACAACCCTAATAATAAAGAAAAAAGATTTGAGCTTGCTGAAAAATTTCTTTCTTCAAATGAATCTGAACATGGTTTTAATGAACTACTAACAATTTTTGAGCAAGACCCCAAATGGAATGAGGAAGCAGCAAAAAAAAAATTATTAGAATATTTTGACTTACTTGGTTTTAATGATCCAAATGTATTAGAGGCACGAAAAAAATTATCATCCTTAATGTTTAAATAATGGAAGACTCAATTAAAAAACTTTTTCACGTTCAATCGGACTCTTTACCTGATATTTTGCCTTTGTTTCCCCTCGATAACGTTCTTTTACTTCCTTTTGGCAAACTGCCTCTAAATATCTTTGAAGAAAGATACATAAAAATGGCTTTGGATTGTTTAAAAAAAGAAAGAATGATTGGAATAATTCAACCCAAAAATGATAATAATGAATTATTTATGATGGGCTGTATTGGTAAAATTACCTCCTACATTGAAACACCGGATTATAGAGTTGTTTTAAACTTAGAGGGTATATGCCGATTTATTCTTAAAAGTAGAGATCTTCATCCGCATGGATACTACCAGGCTAGAATTGATACTAATGACTATTTAGAGGATTTAAATACACTCGAACCACAAATTGATCGCTCAAATTTAATACAAAAATATTCTAATTTTTTTAAAATGAAAAAATTGGAAATTGATAAAGACGTACTGTCTGACACCTCTAATTTACAACTCTTATCAACTCTCGCGATGCTGGCTCCTTTTAATAAAATAGACAAACAAGCCATTTTAGAGTCACCTAACCTGATAGATAGACATAATACTATCAACTCGATACTTGATTTAAATACTTTTCAGGTTGTATCAAATAACGGGAATCAACTAAACTAAGCTAATTCTTCCCATTGCTTGCTTTATAAAAATATCTCTCAAATAAGAGATTTTAAGCAATGATTCATAACCCAATCTTATAATAAACTTATTGAGATTAGATTCATTTTCATAGAGTGAATTTAATAAAGAAGTAAATGATAAATAAGCAAAGCTATCAACTTTTCTTCTGGCATAATAAAGACTGTATAATTTTGGATCATCGATTGAATATCGGTCTAATAGATTAATAAAAGTTAAAATATCTTTTACTCCAAGGTTCCATCCTTGGCCTGCAACAGGGTGTATAGATCGAAGAGTATCTCCTAGGAGTAATAAATCCTTATCTAATGGAGAACTAATGTGTGGGGTAACAGTAAAATTTTTAATATTCCTATTTAAGATAATATTCCCATGTGATTTTTTAAAATTATCAGAAATGAGTTTTTTAAAATTTATTTTACAATCAATCTTAGATGAGTAAATAAATGTTGAATACTTTTGGCTTTTATTGGGCGCCGGTAAAATGGCTAAAGGGCCCTTTGATGTGAATGTTTCGTAAGCATTATTTTGGTGATTTTTTGAATGGTTAAAGAAACCAACATACGAGGTATGTCCCTCAGCAAAAGATTTTTTATTAATAATTAAGTCATTATTAAAAAACTTACCTGTTGTTAAGATAATTTTTTTAAATTCAAATTGTTTATTTTCAAAAATTGCTTTTTTTGACTCAAGAAGATCTTCGATTGAAATATTTATGTTTTTATATAAAAGCTTTTTATACAAAAGAATTCCTCTTGTTTTCAATAAGAGTTCTTTGTTATATATCACTGTCCCCATTTCTTCTTCTTTGTTTTCAAAAATAAGCTCCTTAGAATTAATATAGTCTTTAATATAAATATTTTGAATTGGCTGAGTCTCTTTTAAATCATTCCATAAATTCAATTTTTTTAAAAAGTCTCTTGATTTAGCATTCACAGCAAGTGTTCTAGTATCTTCAATACGAAGGTTGTCTTTTTCTATCACTAAAACTTTAAATTTTTTTTTTAGCAATGATAAGGCGGTTAAGCATCCAATCATTCCTGCCCCAACAATCAAAAAATCATATTTATGTATTTTATTTTTCATCAAGACGCATATAGTAAATTTTTGTAGATGAACAATACCTATATTCCAAATATCTTAAAAGACAAATTATCTTTATTTTTTAAATACCTTTACGGTCTGATCCATTTATTAATATCGATTTTTCTTTTTGCCGCCCTACTTAGTTTTGATATTAATGATGACTCTTTTTTGACAAAGTCTAGTCAATCCATAAGCAATTGGGGGGGCGAACTAGGCTCATATATCTCAAGCTTTATTTTATATACCTTTGGATTGCTAGGTTATGCATTCATTTTCTTTTTTTTAGTGATGTCGATTTTGACTTTTATAAAGACACGGCCCAAACATTTATTTATTAGGCTCTTGTTATTTTTTATAAGTCTTATCTTCATTCCCCAAACATTTTTATTTCTAAATTTAGAGATAAAATTCATAAAGCAGATTGAAGATTGGGGAATAATTGCCCAGAATTTATATACAATTCATCAATTTAGTTATGCTAGCTACTTTCTGACCTTTGTTGGTGTAATCTTATTTTTTTCTTGCTTAAATATTCACCACCTTTTTAAAATTCCTCGATTTAAAATAAAAAATATTTTCAAAAATGAAAAAAAACAACCTGCAATTGCTGAAAATAAAAAAGAGCCAATTATTTCAAGAATACCTAAGAATAATGAGGAAATTCAATCTCAAGAAGAAAATAAAAATAGAACAATAAAAGTTAATGAAAAAATTTTTTCTTCTCCATCGCTCGATATACTTGAAAGCGAAAAGATTAACTCAAAGCGCAAACTTGAAAAAGAAAATATAAAAGAAAATTCCAATTTATTAGAAAAGGTTTTTCATGATTTTAATATCGAAGTTCAGGTGATGACCGTCAGATTGGGTCCTGTTGTAACTTTATATGAAATACTGCCCTCTGCTGGAACTAAAATTAATACAATAATCAATTTAGCTGGAGATATTTCTAGAAGCATGGGTGTTGGTGCAGTCAGAATTGCCCAAATATATGGAACTCAATATTTGGGTGTTGAGATACCAAATAAGCACAGAGAAACTGTTACAATCAAAGAGCTCTTAAGTGATAATAATTTTAAAAATACTGAACATAAAATTCCAATTTGTATTGGGAAAGATATATCTGGGAAAATTGAAGTAATAGATTTAAGTAAAACGCCTCATTTATTAGTGGCTGGAACAACAGGCTCTGGTAAATCTGTTTTTATTAATACTTTATTAGCAAGTCTTTTATACAAATTTTCACCAAATAATTTGAAATTAATTTTAATAGATCCAAAAATGTTGGAGCTAAGCGTCTATAATGATATAGCCCATCTTTTAACTCCGGTTGTCACTGAACCCAAAAAAGCAATTATCGCTCTTAAATGGGTTTGCAAAGAGATGGAACGACGTTACTCCTTGATGAATGAAGAAAATACTAGAAGCCTTGAAGGCTTCAATGAAAAATCTATGGAAAAACTTCCTTATATAGTTGTATTTATTGATGAAATGGCTGATCTCATGATGACTGCAGGAAAAGAAGTAGAGCACTATGTTCAAAGGCTTGCTCAAATGGCCAGAGCATGTGGCATACATTTAGTCATGGCCACTCAACGCCCAAGTGTAGATATTATTACCGGAAGTATTAAGGCTAATTTTCCTTCTAGAATAAGTTTTCAGGTTGCTAGTAAGTACGATAGTAGAACAGTTTTAGGAGAAAGTGGCGCAGAACAATTACTTGGCAATGGGGACATGTTAATGTCAAAAAATGGTGCGAATTTGATTCGTTATCAATCAGCGTTTATATCGGACAACGAAGTAAATAAACTAATTAGTGAAATTAAGAAAAGTCAAAAGGTGCAATACCTGGAAGAGTTAGAAGAAGTTATAAAAAATAATGATGAAAACTTTGATTCTTTAAGCCCAGAAGATGAGGAGCTGATTAATAAATCAATAGATCTCATCAGGTCATCAAAAAAAGCTTCAACCAGTTTTTTACAAAGGAACTTTCAAATAGGATATAACAAGGCAGCACGAATTATGGAAGCCCTCGAACAAAGAGGTGTCGTATCCCCACCGGGCCATACAGGTAAGAGAGATATCCTAATCAATTAATAACTCAATTTTTTTATTTTTTGATTGAAAAGTTATATGAATATTTAAAGATGAATTCAAAAGATTCTTTAAGTTTGTAAGATGGGTGTCTAATTTATTGATAGAAATATCTTTATCTTGTTTCCAAATTGTTTCATATAAAACGTTTTTGTCTAAGCCTTGTTTTGCATTTATTAAGTTGGAAAAAATTAAATTTTGTATATTTGTTAAAAATACTTTTTTGCTTTTTGTTTGAATAAAATTTTGAAAAGGATAATAATTAAAATCTCTTAATTGAATCTCAAAATTAGATAAAACTTTATTAATTTCATTTTTTAAAACACTAATTTGAATAGGCAAAGGTATTAGAATTTTTTTTTTTTCAAATTCTAAAATAATATTTTTTTCATCATTTTCTAATTTTATTTTTTGAAAATAATGATTATTTACCAAGACAAAGCTATGCTCTAAATAATAACTATTTAGTGTATCTACTAATAAATTATTATTTGAAATAAATTTAATCAAAATTACTCTTTAAAAATTTTGAAATCAAAATAGTTAAAATATTCATTATTAATATTCAATTCAACGCAATCCATAAAATTTAAGCTTAGATTGACGTCTTTCGAAATTAAAGAAATTCTTTTAATAAAAGAGCTTGAACTTCTCTCTATATTAACTAATGCATTCTCATTTTTGTATTGGTTTTCTATATTTGGATAGTTTTTTAAAGCATCAACCAGAATTTTAAATATATCGATATTTTCATTAAGTGTTTGCAAATTTTGGTATTTGTTATCAATCAAAATAAAATTCTCTCCTTTGACAATTATTGTATAAAGCTCAACATCATTATATTGGTATCTGACATCATTATCTTTAATTAATATTATACCCTGCTGAATATCACCATTTTGATATACCTCTTCAAATTGACATTTCATTTCTATGGAAAAAATATTTTGAGAAATAAAAAAGAATAAAATTAAATATTTTTTCAATTGAAAATCTTTGAACCAACTCTAATTAAGTCAGATCCTCTTTTAAGTGCCACTTCATAATCAGAGCTCATACCCATGCTTAACTTTAAGTTTTGATTAATTTGATTTTTTAAATTTAGCATTTCTGTAAAGAAACTATCGGGTAATTTAGATATAGGCGGAATACACATTAAACCTACAACGTTCAATTTTTTAAGTTTTGCATAATTATAAAAATCTTTTAATTCTTTTGGTGCCACTCCTGATTTTTGAATCTCATTACCAATATTAACCTGAATATAAAAATCTCTTGTGATCACTTTTGTATTATGTGATATGTAATTAAAAATTTCATCAATGAGTTTGGGCCTATCAAGTGTTTGAATAACATCAAATAATTGTAGTGCATCTTTGACCTTGTTGGTTTGTAGGGGGCCAATTAAGTGCAACTTGATACTATCTTTTTTTATTAACTCATATTTTTTTTTGGCTTCTTGAACCCTATTTTCTCCAAATAAATTATGCCCTTTCTGGATTAAAGATTGAATATCTTTTTGATCCCTATTTTTAGTGACAATTAATAGTTCGCTTTTTTGATATTGTGTTAGGAGATTTAAAATTTTATTCAGTTCAATATAGTTAATGCTCATTGCTCAATAGAACTAAAATTCATCATTGCGGTATATATCGTTGATATACTTGTCGATAAATTTTTTTTCTTTTTGGGAAATATTGATGGCTTCATGAGGTAAAATGGGATTATTATTGATATATTTTTCTATCAAACCGTAGTCTAATTCTATTTTTACACCAGATTGAATAAGGTGAAGAATTATTGAACTGAGAGTCTCATATGGATCACTAACTAAATCTTTTAGTAAGATGGCTTTACCTCGAAGACTGTTGATTACATTGGGGTCTTTCCAGCTTTGCGTATTAGTGTGCCAACCTTTTTTACTTAGGGAAAATGTCGTTTTCCCAACAGTTTTCTGATCAAAATTATTATCTAAATTTAAAAATATATTTCGGGCAACCTCTTGATCGTTATTATTATATTTTTTGATTTTTTGGTAAACAACATATGGGTCATTAATTAAGAAGATAAATGATTGAGTAATATTTGATTTTGTGAAATTAAAATTATCCTTAGTTGAAAAAAAAGGAATTTCGTTTGAAATAAATTTATATTTTAATTGATCACTATTTAAAATCATCCATTGAAAAAAATAAGATTGATTGACTAGAGTATTAAAAGTAATTTCATCTTTTTGAAGCATAATTTTATCAATAGCCTCTAAATAGCTTGTCATTTGATAAGAAGAGAGCATCTCATTGCCCAAGTAGAACGAGAAGAATTTTTCAAGATAATCTAAATCTTCATTTAAAAATGAATTTAACCAAACTATTTTTTTATCTGAAAAATTATTTTGGAAATTATTAATAGAACTAGAAATATATTTAAGCGAAAGTTGAAAAAAAAGCTTTTCGTTTTTTTTTAAGTCCAATAAATAATGAAAAAAATCAGCATAGTTTTCAGATTGTATATAATCTTCTAATTTTTTAGTATGGTAATGTAAACGAAAGTTGTTTAAGAAAGACATTCCTACTATTATTATAGTAAATTTATGAAAAAAGAAATTTCTGAAATATACGATTTAATTAATAATAGGAATATCGATAAAGCTTATTTTGAAGCCAAAAAACTTTATCAAGTCCACCAAAGAGATGTTCGTATTATCAAAATATTGGCCTTTCTCAATATTCAAAGAAATCGTTTTGAGCAGACTATTAATCTTTTAAATGATTTTTATAACAGGAATCCTGAAAAAAAAGATTTTGATTATTTTATTAATATGGGCGTTTCTTATCAACATCTAGAAGAATTTGAAAAATCTCTTGAGATGTATGAAAGGGCTAGGGAATTAAACCCCGATTCCCCCTTGGGATATACTGTTCCTGCTGAAATATATTTAAAACTGAGAAATTTTAAAAAATCTAACGAACTAATTAACATAGCATTAGCGAAAGTGATGTCTTCTAATGAAAAAACTTTGCATTTCCCCAACGTTGTCAAAATAAAAACTGAAATTAAT
>Ga0255753_1005222_pt1 | contig 12535 bp, 12 predicted proteins | sample 041ome_10_FD_179953 | JGI IMG/M metagenome (GOLD analysis project Ga0255753, IMG submission 179953) | Coastal salt marsh microbial communities from the Groves Creek Marsh, Skidaway Island, Georgia - 041412US metaG (version 2) | ecosystem: Environmental > Aquatic > Marine > Intertidal zone > Salt...
AATTAGCGCGGCACTTTTTTGAAAAAGGGGTAAAAACCTTGAATGGCTCACCACTGTTATTCAGGATTGATCCCGGCTGTAACAGCACCTGGTCATGACAGGGCTCTACCTCGACACCAAGTGCCTGGCACAGCATACTGACTTCCTCATCCCGGCGTGCTTCATACAAGGGGTACTCGGCATTAAACGCCAGCGCAGTGATTTCCAGCTTTTCTATAAGATCCTTGATAACAGCAGGAACCGCAGCATAATCCGCCACCTGACAAATCACCAGGGGGATGCCCAATTTCCCCAGGCTGGATTCCAGTTCCAGCAGATTACGCCGCCAGAAATCCAGTTTGATGGGCGCATCATCATGTTTCTGCCATTGTTTTGGCGTAGCAATGTATAGCCCTACGGTGGGCCCTTTGGCAACAGCAGCTTGCAGCGCCAGATTATCTTGTACTCTTAGATCAGAGCGAAACCAGCAAAGAGAGTTCGACATGATTAGCTTCCTTAAATCTGATTTCTCAGGCTGAGATCATCCGGGTAGGGTTGTAAAAAAGACTGCCTGGCTATGTAGTCATTGGGATAACTGTGAAAATAATTTCGCAAAAGCGTCACCGGGACAATCAAGGGGACAATGCCCTTGCGGTATTGATCAATGAACTTGCCAAGGGATTCCTTTTCACGCGGCCCCAGATCATTTTTAAGATAACCCTGCAAATGCATCAACACATTGGTATTGCTTTTTCTGTTAGCTTTTTTCTCCAGAGAGGCCATTAATGCAATAAAATATTTCTCTGCCAGCGAATCCAGATCCTGCTTGCCAATATCCGCCAACATTCTTCCCAGGCCTGAATAGGACTGCGGGTCATGGGCCATCAATGTGTATTTATAGGAAGAGTGAAAGTCGATGAGTTTTTTTGCGCTCAAACCGGTTTTTTTCAGGGCCTTGAAATTATCGTAAGCAAAGACCCGGGTGATAAAGTTCTCACGCAACACCGCATCCATCAGACGCCCTGACTCTTCCACCGGAAGCAAGGGATAAGTATCGGTAACGGCCCTGGCATAAACACCGCGCCCCATTTCTTCCTGGGGACAGCCTTTATCGTTATATACCTTGACGCGAAAAAGTCCGCAGCTTGGCGAGCCCTTGATAAAAATATAGCCGCTCAGGTCTGCCAGATCCTTCACTTTTTCCCGGGAAAAATCCTTCATGGCCTGAGTTACGTTATGCTCGGGATTATCGACACCGACAATATCGGGATCATCGGGATTGCCCACCAGACGGATGGGTTTGCGGGGGACGCCAAGTCCGATACTGACTTCCGGACACACCGACATAAATTCAAAATACGCGGAGAGATCGCGGGTGCATAAGGAGGAATGTTTATGCCCGCCGTTATAGCGGACTTCATCCCCCAGCAGACAACTGCTAATACCCACTTTAATTTTTTGCTGTTGTGGCGTTGACACTATTTATTACAGCTTCCTATTGCGCGCTCACTGCTTCATTGACGACAGTCGACGATGGGCTTTCAATGTCATCCAGTTCATAGACGCCAGCGATCATTGTTCCCAGTGCCTGCCAGAATTCATCCTGCCTGCCCACGGCTTCCAGCAAACGGACATCAAGACCGGGATGGGTCTGCTGGAGATTCTCAATTTGTTCCGGCACATCATGCAACAAATGTCGGCCAGCGGCAAAAAACAGGGGCAGGATATTAAACTGTCGAACTCCGCGTAGATAGTGATTGGCGATTACCGTTTCAAGACTGGGGGACGCCATTTCCATGTAAGCCAGGCAGGCATCCTGTGCAAGGGCGCCATTGATTACCTGCAAACCATTTTCAAAGGTTGCACACCAGTTGCTGTCTCTGCTGCCATGGGCCAGGAGTATTAACTGTCTTGGGGAATCCGCTTTATTCATCTCTTTATCTCTTGAATCACATCCATCAATTCCATCACATCCATCACATCCATTGCTTCAGTTAATACGTATTGAGGGGACATATAATGCATGCTAGCTGAACTTTGAATCTGACCTGATTAATTATCAGGTAATACGAAAAATTGGTGCCAATAGATCTATGAAAAACCAAGCTGTCTTACTTGCCAATCTGGGCTCACCGGATAACGCTGATGTTGCCTCAGTGCGACGCTACCTTAATCAGTTCCTGATGGATCCCTACGTCATCCAGCTACCTTGGATCTTGCGTCGTCTTATAGTCGGCTTGTTTGTTCTACCTTTCAGGCCCAAACGTTCTGCAGAGGCCTATCAGAGTGTCTGGACCGATAGAGGTTCACCGCTGGTTGCCCTGTCCCGGGATCTACTCGCCGCATTGCAGGCAAAAACCGATGTGCCGGTGGGGATGAGTATGCGCTATGGCAAGCCTTCCATTGAATCGGAACTATTGAAACTGGCCGCAATGCCCGGAATCGAGGAAATTGTATTTATTCCCCTCTATCCCCATTACGCAGAAAGCACAGTGACCACGTCTATCGCGGAAGCCGAGCGAGTCATCAAAAAACATGGCTTAAGCGTTACACTGCGACCATTCAAGCCTTTTTATAATCGGCCTGATTACATCAATGCCCTGGTAAAAAGTGCCGAGTCATACCTGGCTGAGAAATCAGCCTATGACCACATCCTGTTCAGCTATCACGGTCTGCCCGAGCTGCATCTTACCAAGGCTGACCCTACCGGTTCCCATTGTATGAAAACCAAAGATTGCTGTAACGTGCCTTCGCCAGCCCATGCAACCTGCTATCGTCATCAGGTCATGGAAACCACACGCCTGTTTGTTGAGCAAAGCGGATTAAGCAGTGATCAGTATACGGTAACCTTTCAATCCAGACTGGGACGGGCAAAATGGCTTGAGCCCAGTACCGAGGAAACCTTGAAGGAAATGGCAGGTAGAGGCATTAAGAACATACTGGTGCTATGCCCGGCTTTTATTACCGACTGCCTGGAAACCCTGGAAGAAATTGAATTGCAGGGTGACGAAGTGTTCAAGGAAGCCGGCGGTGAATCGGTCACCCTGGTGCCCTGCCTGAACGCCAGTGAAGAATGGGTTGACACGCTGGCTAACTGGGTGGAAGCTGGATAGCCGCTGAATAACTATCTTGAGATTGCTTATCTTGAAACTGCTTATCCCTGAAATTGACTAGCGGTAACCCATCCGCAAGCTCAGTTTGATCCCAGGCGAAAGCCGCTGGGCTCAAAATCCTTCAGATCCTCGACCAATTGCTCATCGCTGCCTTCATGGAAATCAAGAAACACCAGCACCAGATAATAATTATTCTGGGATAACCTTCTGTGAGTGACTACCTGTCCGGCAACCCTTAATGTTGATTTGTCTTCGGAAATCATGAAATCCAGCGTGGCGGTGTGAGGATATTCATCACTGCCCAGCAAGGCCTCAACCAGCTCGCTATCACAACTGATCTGTATACTGGAGCGCGATATATCCGCACATTCAGATTCGTACTTGAGATTATCCTCAGCGCCATTGAGTCAAAATTTCACCGGAAAAGTGATTGGATATCGTGGAAATGCGCGTCTTTCTTTCATAATTTACCCAAAGCTGTGGTTTCTACCTGTACTTGATATTTTCCTGGAAATCTCTTTTATCTGTAATTAATACCAGATTCTAGAACTCGCTTCTTGCGGAAAATATGCCTAAAACCATAAATCATGATCTGTTTCACACCTCACCTGCGAAGCATGCCGAAAAATGTGAGCTTCTGCACTCATTTTCTCAGGATTCAATGAATAAGGATATCAGTCAAAGCACCATCGAGATCCGGAAAATCAAAACTGAATCCGGCTTGCAGTAGATTATGCGGCACAACACTCTGACCCATCAGTAGCAAACGCTCTCCCATTTCCCCAAAAATGGTTTTCACGACAAATGCGGGCAGCGAGAAAAGTGTTGGTCGGGAAATCACTTTACCAATAGTCTGGGTAAATTGTGTATTACTGACGGTGCCCGGGGCGGTGAGATTAAACACACCACTGAGACTATTATCATCCACCAGGTAATGCACTGCCCTGATCACATCATTCACATGGACCCATGACATATACTGTTGACCCGAGCCAATACGTCCGCCCAGGCCAAAGTAAAAAGGCGGCAGCATTCTTTTCAGCACGCCACCATTTTTTCCCAGCACAATACCAAGGCGGATAATGCATAAACGAATGCCCAGATCACCCACTGCAGCCGCCTCCTTTTCCCAGGCCTCACAAAGCGCATGGGAAAATTCCTCATGACAGGCAGAATCTTCTGTCAGCGGTGTCTCATCATGGGCACCATACCAGCCGACGGCGGAAGCACTGATCATCACTTCAGGACGTTTTTCCAGCCGCGCAAGACACTTCACCAGATGATTGGTCAGCCCAATACGGCTATCCAGTAATTGCTGTTTGCGTTTGGCACTCCAGCGTTTATCGGCAATGCCCTCTCCGCCCAGATTGATGACAGCATCAAAACAGTCACTATTGTCGATAGCACTGAAGCTGCCGATATAGCGCACCTTTTCAGCAAAGGTCCCTTCATGCTTTTCGGGACGACGCGTCACTACAACCGCCTCATGGCCCGCATTCACCAGTTGTGCCACCAACTGTTTACCAATGAAACCGGTACCGCCGGTAATTAGAAAGTTTGCCACGCTACTACTCCTTGCCTATTGATGGTGTCAGCTAGTGTCGATTAACAGCTGGCCTTTACCAGCCAGGCACAGCCTTCCAGTTCAACCCTGTTATCGTTGCTATAGCCACGCAGTAATTCAACCGCTTCCTGGTAAGCCTGTTGTTTTATCTCATCAGGTTGGTCAGCCAGTGCATCGCCAAGAAACAGCGCATCCATGACAAAGCGCGCAGCACTTTCCGGTGTCGCTTCGGCGCCACCTATTTGTTGCTTGCCACGCCACAGGGTTATCTCGAGATTCCTGAAGGAGGCGCTCTCGAGAATATCGCGCAGATAATTCTGGTTACCAAAAGCAAATGGTCCCGGGGCATTAGGCACTGGTGCGGGTAATTCGACATACTTGCCGGCGATTGCCATTAGCTGACCGACCCAGGGTTGTTCTGTGGGCGGTCCCCAGCAGACAAAACTGATACGACCGCTTTCCTTGAGGAAACGACGCATATTTTGAAAAGCAGCATAGGGGTCTTCAAAAAACATGACCCCAAAACGCGAAAACAGGACATCATAATCATTTACGCTACTGGTTGAAGCATCGTCACAGATAAAGTCGATATTCGATAAGCCAGATTCTGCCAGCCGTCGATTCGCGGTATCCACCAGGGTCTGGGAAAGGTCCAGACCCGTCACATGACCATCACCAATCTTGCGTGCAATATCAAAAGTTGTGGCGCCGCCGCCGCAACCAATATCAATAACCCGTTCGCCTGGCCGAAAAGCGGCATACTCAATAGCCGCAGCGCCAACCGGCGCAATCATGCCTTCAAACTGATCGACATAGGTATTCCATTTTTCACCCATTTCGCCGGCCCAGCTGTCCGACTCCATTTCCTGAGGTAATTTATCTGTCATCTTGTTCTCCTGTTAACAGTTTTTGTCTGCCATCAGCCAGACTTGCTCACCATCCCATGGATTGGCATTTTTCCGCAAACTCAGCAGGAAGGCCAGCAGGTTCATGCCGGCAAACAAAGTTTTCATAGTAATAGATAAAGCAGATTGGTAGTCAGGTTGAATTTCAGATAAAAAAAGCAGGCCAACAACCTGCTTTTAATCTGAAAATTCATCGATCAATATTATTTATCCGGCGTTTTTGCCTGGGGTGAAATCAGGGTGGGAAATGGTGAAACATTATCACCTTTGCTGATTTTGCTGACCCCTTCCTTTTCCACTTCATCAATACGAATAATGGCCTGCATGGGAATGAAACTCCGCTTAACTCCGGCAAATTCGGCCTTCAGTTTTTCCTCGCTGGGATCAACCACAAGCTGGGAGCGTTCGCCAAAAATATAATCTTCTATTTCTATGAAGCCATAAAGATCGCTGGAATACACCTGCTTGGCAAAGACTTCGTATATCTCGCCTTTGTTAAGGAAGGAAATTTTATAGATTTCTGTCGGTTCTTTTGTGGAATTAGCCATTGTTGCCTGCTACCTGATGGGTTAACGCTTGCTAATATCAGGCTTTTTTCTCCGATTTCAAGGGCAGTGTAACGACTTTAGGCATAAGTAACGACTTTTCTAGAGAGTTTTTCCTGATACCGCTATAATCCGCCCTCTTTTCGGCAAGTCCCCTTGCCAGACCGGCTAATTAATACGTAACAAGACAAGCTTATGGCGCAGAAAGTATTTATCAAAACCCATGGTTGCCAGATGAACGAGTACGACTCCGCGCGTATGTTCGACCTGTTGCATGAAAATCGCGATATGGAGCGTGTCGATACCCCGGAAGAAGCCGACCTGCTTTTGCTAAATACTTGTTCTATAAGGGAAAAAGCTCAGGAAAAAGTATTTCATCAACTGGGCCGCTGGCGCGAACTGAAAAAGTTAAAACCAGGCATGAAGATCGCCGTGGGTGGCTGTGTTGCCAGCCAGGAAGGCGAAATGATCGGCAAACGGGCGCCCTATGTCGATGTGGTCTTTGGTCCACAGACCCTGCATCGCCTGCCGGAACTGCTGGATGCCTCGGGCGGTAGCAAACCTGTTGTGGATATCAGTTTTCCTGAAATTGAAAAATTTGACCGCCTGCCTGAGCCTACTGTATCGGAATGTCAGGCATTTCTGACAATTCAGGAAGGCTGCAGCAAATACTGTTCTTTTTGCGTGGTGCCCTATACCCGTGGCGAAGAAGTTAGCCGGCCTCTGGATGATATTCTGGCCGAAGCCGTCCACCTGGCAGAGCAGGGAGTAAGGGAAGTAAACCTGCTGGGCCAGAACGTCAATGCCTACCGCGGACTCAGTCATGATGGCGAAATCATCGACATGGCAACCCTGGTGACTTATATCGCCGCCATAGACGGTATCGATCGCATCCGCTACACCACCTCTCATCCAGTGGAATTCAATCAGAATCTGATCGACACCTATGACAGTGTGCCGGAACTGGTCAGTCATCTGCATCTGCCAGTTCAGCATGGCTCGGACCGGATACTGGCCCTGATGAAGCGTAATCACACCGTGCTGGAATACAAATCCATTATCAGGAAACTACGGGGCATCCGACCCAACATCAGTATTTCATCGGACTTCATCATTGGCTTTCCGGGCGAAACCGAAAAGGATTTTGAAGACACCATGAACCTGATCAATGAGATTGGCTTCGACCACAGTTTCAGTTTCATCTATAGCGCTCGCCCGGGCACCCCGGCGGCGGAACTCTTCGATGACACACCAATGGAAGTGAAAAAACAGCGTCTGGCTATTTTGCAGACTCGAATATTGCAGCATGCGGCGACTATCAGTGAAGCCATGGTGGGTACTATTGAACCGGTGCTGGTCACCGGGGTCTCGAAGAAAGATCCAGGCGAGCTGCAGGGCCGTACTGAAAACAACCGCGTGGTTAATTTTCGGGCAGAGTCCAACGCCATCATTGGCCAGATCGTTGACATGAAAATAGCCGCGGCACTGCCAAATTCACTGCGCGGTGAACTGGTTTAATCCATTTCAGTCAGTAGCCATAACCAACGATGGCGCTATTTTGTGCATCCTGACGACCTCGTGAGCAGGCCACCTGATCGATATTTCAATATATTCTTATATATAACAGCATATTAGAGAAATTGAATAAAATTTGGACTGCCTAAAAATTAATACAAAATTCGTATTCAATTGGTATACTCTTCCCATATTTACTGCCTTTGGAGGGCTGTTTTCTCACTACATGACTAGTCAAAACCTTTCCCAGCGTCTGGTGCTGGAACCCGAAAACCCCCAACGTCTTGCTAACCTTTGCGGACGCCTTAATGAACACCTGAAACAGATAGAAAAACGCCTGCTGGTGAAAATCAAAAATCGGGGTAGTGAGTTCATGGTGACCGGCGCTCCCGAAGCGGTAAAAAGCACCTCCAGTATCATCCGTCAATTGTATGTAATGACCCAGAATTCACAGAACCTGGCACCGGATAATATTCATATGGCTATTCAGGAAGGCATCAATATCGCGGCTCAGGAAAACTCAACTGCTGAAAATACCCCCAGCACAGAACAAACCGCAGGCGATAACAATGAGGACAATAACGACGAATTCTTGATATTGCGCACCCCCAAGGCCTCGGTAAAACCCAGAGGTCAAAACCAGAACAATTATGTGCGCGACATCGTGCGTCATGACATTAATTTCGGCATTGGCCCCGCCGGGACCGGCAAAACCTATCTGGCAGTTGCCTGCGCGGTAGAAGCCCTGATCAAGGAACAGATCAGCCGCATTCTGCTGGTGCGCCCTGCGGTTGAAGCGGGTGAAAAACTTGGCTTCCTGCCAGGCGATCTGAGCCAGAAAGTAGACCCCTACCTGCGCCCCTTGTATGACGCGCTCTATGAAATGCTTGGCTTTGAACGTGTGGGTCGTCTAATTGAGAAAAATGTTATCGAAGTAGCGCCGCTTGCCTATATGCGCGGACGCACGCTGAACAATGCCTTTATCATTCTCGATGAAAGCCAGAATACAACCACCTCACAAATGAAAATGTTTCTGACCCGTATCGGCTTTGGCTCCACTGCGGTGATCACCGGCGATGTAACCCAGATTGATCTACCCAAGGGCGCAGGCAGTGGTCTGGTTCAGGCCAGTAAAATATTGGAAAACGTGGACGGGGTAAGTTTTACCTACTTCAAGTCCAGAGATGTCGTCAGACACCCGATAGTACAGCAGGTTGTTGAAGCCTATGATGCCCATGATCGACAGTCCATAACTGAGCTCAACTCTGAGTCCAGCTCTTTACAGAACTCTTCACAAACCTCCTCACAAACCAAGGAAAGTGATCGTTTCAATGAACGTGACCATTGAGTTGATGAACGCCAGCACCGAATACATACTCCCCTCACAACAGGAATTTCAACGCTGGTCTGAAGCCGCACTGAAAGCTGTGCCCTGCGCCAGCGATGATGCCATTGCTGAAAATACCGAGCTGAGTATTCGCATTGTTGACGAGAGTGAGTCCGCCAGCCTGAACGAAACCTACCGGCACAAAAAAGGCCCCACCAATATCCTGTCTTTTCCCTGTTCCGGCGTTCCAGGCACTGATATCAACCTGCTTGGTGACCTGGCTATTTGTGCTGCGCTGGTAAAACAGGAAGCAGCACAACAGTCTAAATCCATTGAATCGCACTGGGCCCATCTCACCGTACACGGCGTGTTACATTTGCAGGGTTTTGACCACGAGGAAGCCGCTGCAGCTGAAGAGATGGAAACACTGGAAATCAATATTATGAATACACTGGGCTATACCGATCCATACCAGGAAATAAAAGGCGATGAGTGACGACCAATCTAGTAGCGATTCGGGAAACTCTTCCTGGATCGGTAAACTGACAAACATGTTCACAGACCAGGTGGATGACACCAAGAGTCTGGTCACCTTTCTACGCAAGGCAGAACAAAACCAGGTCATTGATGCCGATGGACTCAGCATCATTGAGGGGGCCCTGCAGGTCACAGACATGCAGGTGAGGGAAATTATGATTCCCCGTTCACAGGTCGCCACTATCGACATAACTGATTCTCCCGATGAAATTATTCCCAAGGTAATACAGGCCGGACACTCCCGCTTCCCGGTGATCGGCGAAAGCAAGGATGATGTGGTGGGCATATTACTCGCCAAGGATTTGCTGGAACTGGTATTGATCAGTGACCAGCGCAAATTCAATCTTAAAGATGTACTGCGTCCGGCGATTTATGTGCCCGAATCAAAACGCCTGAATATCCTGCTCAAGGAGTTTCGCGAGAACAGAAATCATATGGCCATTGTTATCGACGAATACGGAGGCCTTGGTGGTGTTGTCACCATCGAAGATGTACTGGAACAGATTGTTGGCGAAATTGAAGATGAATTCGATGTCGATGAAGAGGACTATATCAAGGTCTACGACAAGGACAGTTATACCATCAAGGCCCTCACCCCTATTGAAGACTTTAATACTTTTTTCCACAGCAATCTGCCGGATGATGAGTTTGATACCATTGGTGGTCTGGTGGTCAATCAATTTCGCCATATCCCGCAACGTGACGAAAGCGTCGGCATAGGCCCCTATATGTTCAAGGTGTTAAGTGCAGATAATCGCCAGATCAGGCTGTTGCTGGTGACGACCCTTTTTGTAGCCGGTTCTGACGGCTGACAAGCATGACTGAAACCGGTTCGGAACCAGTCCTGTCTACCCATGCCGTCGGCTTCAGCCCTTCCCTGCCGGGACGCTGCATGATTGCCCTGCTTAGTGGCGCCATCGGCCCACTGGCGTTTAGTCCCAATCATATGTGGCTGATTGGTTTTGTCTCGGTAATGGGTTTTTATGTTGCCCTGAAATTTGCCAGCCCACGGCAAGGTGCAATTACTGGCTGGTTTTTTGGTCTGGGCTTCTTTGGCGTTGGCGCATCCTGGGTCTTCGTCAGCATCAATGTCTATGGCAATGCCGGCGAACTGCTGGCTGGCTTTCTGACTTTTCTTTTTGTTGCGGGACTCGCCCTGCTGTATTCACTGCAAAGCTGGCTCAACCAACGGTTTTTCCATGCATCATTTTATATGTTCGGTTTTGCCGCCCTTTGGGTACTCGGGGAATGGTTTCGCAGCTGGTTTCTCACCGGCTTCCCCTGGTTATATATGGGATATCCCCACATTCAATCCAGCTTTTCCGGACTTGCTCCAATTTTTGGCGTGCTGTCTATCAGCCTGGTCGTGGCGCTGTCTGGAGCCGGCTTTGGTGAAATGTTTCTGATCTGGCAGCGCCATGATGAAAGAAAAGCCTATACCGTTGCCCGCTCCTATATCCCTACCGGCCTGTTTTTTATCTGGATAGCCGCCGGACTTAGTGGAAAATTGACCTGGGTAGAGCCTGTAGAGAACGGAATTATTGACGTCGGCCTGGTGCAGGCAAATATAGATCAGGGACAAAAATTTGATGCCGCCTTTATTGCACAAAACCTGGATCGTTACGAACAACTCAGTGACTCACTTTGGGATGCCGATGTCATAGTCTGGCCGGAAACGGCTATTCCCTATGTGGCAGGTCGCTCGAATCGCGTACTGGACTTTTTTGAAAACAAGGCCCGCGCCACCAATACCACCCTGGTCACCGGCATTTTCGGCGAGACACAAGCCGGCCTGCATAACAGTATTACCAGCCTGGGGAATGGCGAGGGGATTTATCACAAACAAAAACTGGTGCCGTTTGGTGAATACGTTCCCATGCGCGCTGTGTTCTCAACCTTACTAAAAGTTTTTGACTTGCCCATGTCTTCACTTGTACCCGGTCCTTCCGACCAGGCCATGCTGAGCGCAGGTCCCTATACTTTGGCGTCGTTTATTTGTTATGAAGTGGTGTACCCTGACTTTGTTCGTCAGGGTGCAAAAACATCAGACTTCATGGTGACCATCAGCAACGACACCTGGTTCGGCTCATCCTGGGGACCACTGCAGCATCTTGAAATGGCTGCCATGCGCGCACTTGAAAATGGCCGTTACCTGGTTCGCGCTACCAACAATGGCGTTTCTGCCATCATCAATGAGAAAGGAATTATCGTCGCGCAAACGGGGCAGTTCAGCGCTGAAGTATTACGTGGTGAAGTTCAGGTGTTTTCCGGGCGCACGCCCTTTTCCTACTGGGGTTCCTGGCCAATCCTGCTTTTATGCGCAGGCTTGCTTGTGTTTGTCCGCCGCGTTCCGGCTACCGTTCCTGCCTTTCTCGAAAATCTGAAAAATCGCTAGCACAATAAACCGGTCTTTACTGACCTGATACGCCGGAATATACAAGATCATCATCTGCCGGTGTGCGATACCACTGCTCGGCATAGAAACTATTGATTACTGAACTTTCAATATCATCACTGATATAAATCACATACATGAACGGCCAGCACCGTAATAATGCATCAGTACCTTGGTCAGACAACAGCTTCAGCTCGTGATTAGCCAAAGTAATGTTTACGGTGGTCATAAAATGGGCTTAAACTTCTTCTATATCATTTCTGACATTGGCATAAGCTGATAATAAGGAACTGGTATATTTAAATATTCCTATATCATCTTCTTTATCAAAATTATTGAAATAAGAATGCCATTAATTTTAGGTATATATTTGCTGATAAAAATATTTAAAGTTTCTGCACGATTAGACTTTTCTGGCAGGTTTGAAAGATATACATTCTATCCAATTGATTGTCGCAGATGACATTAATGGCAAATTAGAGTCCCTAGAAAAGCAACCTGCTTTTTGTCATCACTATGGCGTGGCAACTCCGCCGAACACTCAAAATCGGCTTTTCTAACGTGCAGGTGATTATCTATCCTGTTCAATTCAGCCTGAAAATAGCCATTTTCATCAGTTAAAGCCAATCCCTGGGCATTGCTGATCAACGCGTCG
>Ga0255753_1005228_pt1 | contig 12526 bp, 12 predicted proteins | sample 041ome_10_FD_179953 | JGI IMG/M metagenome (GOLD analysis project Ga0255753, IMG submission 179953) | Coastal salt marsh microbial communities from the Groves Creek Marsh, Skidaway Island, Georgia - 041412US metaG (version 2) | ecosystem: Environmental > Aquatic > Marine > Intertidal zone > Salt...
GTTATCACGAATATCTAAATTACCGCCAACCCGTCTTGGGGGCACAACCGAATGTAACCCAGACTCTGCCAGCGCCAGACCAATCGTGCCCACAAAGGGTTTAAGAGGAACTTTCCCCCCAGGGCCATAAAGCGCAGGTTCCATTGAAACTTTGTCATATTTCCAAATATGCAGGGCGGCGTCTTGAAACTGATCACTCAACAAACCAAAGCCAGGAATATTTGCTGTCCAACCCCATCCAGAAGGCTTGAAATCAAGAAAGGTAATGGCAACCGCGTCACCGGGTTCTGCGCCCTCAACAAAGATTGGACCTGTTACTGGATTGACCTTATCAAAGGAAAGATTGCCCAAATCGGTCAAAGTCGAATCTGGCCCTAATTGCCCACCCGAAGCATCAATGGTTTGGACTTCTATGGTTTGTCCCGGAGAAACTGACAGCACAGGATCAATGGACCTATCCCATCCAAAATGATGGTGATGTTGATGAATGGTATGGTTACAAGCCATTTTCTCTCTCCTATTCTTTTAAAATGAAATCTTCGATTTCCCGGTCACCCATGATGCCACCGGGACGCAAGGCCATGATCAGAACAATTACTGACCCTAACACAACCCCAGATAATCCCAACACTTCTGGAAATTTTAACCCCAGAATATGTGGTCCAGTTTCAAGCCAGCGTACCCATTCAAGCCCAAAGGAAATTAGGAATGTGCCAAGAACAGCCCCAGTCACAGTGCGCATTCCCCCCAAGATAAGCATCGCAAGGGTCAGAAAAACATGATTAAAGTAAAATGGCCGTGCGCTGATTGTGCCCAGATAATAGGAATAAGCGATGCCAGCCACAGCGAGAAGGACACAAGACAAAACCCAAGCTAATAGCCTAAGGCGATGAACATTGACGCCCATTGCTGCTGCGCTGATCTCATCATCTGCAGAAGCCCTAAGGGCAATTCCCCAACGGCTTTCCTTAAAGCCGCGCACAACATAGACCATGATCACCGCGATAATGACAGCAGAGGTGAGGGTAAAGACTTGGGGGATTCCAAAAAAAGCCTGATTGCCTTTGAAAATATCCGTGCGATACAAAAAGAGAGAATGGACAATTACCAGCACCGCCAGTGAAACAATAGTTGCCCCAATGCCAGAAAGACGAGCCAGAATAAGGCCAATCAGTAAAGCAATCACAGCGGTTATGGCGATGGCAATCACAGCAGAGGTGACCGGATCAAGAGCAAAGGCATTAAGCCCCCATGGCGCACTGGGCAGTGATATTTTTTTCATCGCCACTGGTGTCACACAAATCGCCGCCGCATAAGCCCCGATGCCCATAAACGCCGAATGGCTAAGATTGGTAATGCGCGCATTACCCATAAACACTTGAAGCGCTAAAACAACCATTAGGCTGACATACGACCCATAAACAATGCGAAGTTGATATTTTGATCCAAAATAAGAGGCAATGATGCCAACCATAATAAGAACAAAAGCAAGAAGACTAGCACCAACCAAGCCGCGTTTCTGACTGCGTGAGAGGGTCATTGCTTATCCCCTTTTTCGCGCGGCGGCGTTAAAATCCCATCAGGTCGCCAGATCAGCAATAAGGCAATGCTGCCAAAGACAAAGGCCTCTGTCATGCCGCCCAAAGACTGTGGCAAGAGAACAAGCATCGCGACCTCAATAGCGCCAAGCAGAAAGCCGCCAATGACCGCACCTGGCAAACTGCCAAAGCCGCCAACAACACAGGCAACAAAGGCCATAAGCACAGGATCAAATCCAAGATGGGGATCAACTGAACCGCGCCTTGCCATAATAAAAACGCAAGCAATGCCAGCAAGAACTCCTGAAATCAGAAAGGCTGTTGCGAAGACGCGATTTGCCTTAATGCCCGTCAGCCTCACCATTTCAAAATCAAGAGCAGCGGCGCGCATAGCAAGGCCAAGCACCGTCCGTTTGAGAAACAGCATCATCACCACAATGACGATAATGGTGGTTAAAGTTTCAAACAATTGCAGCGACGAGATGCGAAGTCCTGCAAAAGGAATTGGCCATTCTAAAAAATAAAGTGATGTTACCGCAATGGGACGCGGAGAAACCAAAAGCAGAAAAAGATTCTGCAACACAATGGAAACCCCAAACGCCGTTAACAGGCCTGTTGTTGGATCCGCATAACGTACCGGCCGAAATGCCACCCTTTCTAAGGTAACAGCACCAATTGAAGCAGCAAAAATAGCTGCCCCAACCACAATGAGTGGGTTGTTAAGCGAAAGCGCCGCCATGGCCACCATGGTATAGCCGCCAACGGCAATGATTTCCCCATGCGCAAAGTTTACCAAACCCATAATGGAAAACACAATCGCAAGGCCAAGGGCAAGCAACGCGTATTCTGCGCCAAAGGAAAGAGCATTCATAATTTGCTGCGCTACGAATTCCATATCAGGCAAGCCCCGTCAATTCTGCCATTAAGGCATCATTGCTTCCAAAGGTTTCGGCGGTGCCATCGGCAACAATTTGACCATTATTTAACAGATATGCATGATCAGAAAGCCGCAAGGCCAGAGTGGCGTTTTGTTCAACAAGAAGAATAGTCATCTGTTTTTCTTTCAGACGCTCAATCATCGTAAAAATCTGTGTCACAATTTTAGGAGCAAGCCCAAGACTAGGCTCATCTAAGAGAAGAATTCTAGGCTCCGACATCAAAGCGCGAGCAATAGCAAGCATTTGCTGCTCACCCCCTGATAAGGTTCCTGCCAGCTGGTCGCGCCGCTCACCTAATATCGGAAAGGTCTCAAACCATTCCGCAATAAGGCTGTCAACGTTGGCGGCGTTATAAGCACCGCCAAGCCGTAGGTTTTCTTTTACGCTCAAATTTGCAAAAACCCGTCGTCCTTCTGGGGATACGGCAATACCTTTGCGTATCCGCGTTTCCACAGGCAGGGCGGAAATATCCTCATCAGCAAACATGATGCTTCCAGTAGATTTGGCAACGCCAGTAATCGCAGAAATGGTTGAGGTTTTTCCAGCGCCATTTGGGCCAAGCAAGGAAACGCAAGTGCCTTCCTTTACGGTAAAGGAAATACCGTGCACGGCCTCAATTGGCCCATGGAACACATTTAAATTTTGAACAACAAGCATGAACAGAGTCCAAGTTTCGTCGGTCTAGGAAGCGGAGCTTTTCGAAAAAAGCTCCGCGTGATTGGGTCAATTAGTTCCAATCTGTTGGTGTGTTGTTTGGAATTTCATTTGAAATCAGAACGCGCTTTCCATTTTTAAATCCAATGACAGGAATGGTCCGCTGAGCAAAAGTTCTGGTTTCCTTAAAGGAAATGCTGTCAACCGTCAGAACAGGGATGCTGTCCGCATTTCTGATGGTATCAGCAATGGTTGACGGATCGGTGCTGCCTGATTGTTCAACGGCCCATGCAACGGCCATAACTGTATCTGCACCCGTTGCTGGGAACAGGCCAGGAACATCAATGCCAATAGCTTGGCAATCTGCCATAAACTTAACCACTGCACTTTCTGCGTGGCTTGGGGCAAGTGTGCCAAAGAACACTTTATCAAGGATTGAGGCATCATCAGAACCAATCTCATCAAGCGAAGGATCATCAAAGCCGTCAGAGCCGATGACATAGGCATCAATACCGGCGCTCTTTAGCTGACGGATTAGCACAGCGATATCTGGCATGATTGATGAGATATAGACCGCGTCAATCTGTTCGCCCAGCGCCTTCATTTCCGCAATTTGTGGTGACCAATCTGATGTGCCAAATGAGAAGTTCATTTTTGACAATACTTTGCCGCCACCAGCTTCGATCACTTCACCAAACCATAATGGTGTACGCGCAGACCATGACCCGCCTTCATCTGAAGTCATCAAGACCACATTTTTAACGCCCAGGCTTAACGCATGGTTAGCTGCTGCGGTAGCGGTGAATGGGTCTGGGGACACGCCAGTAAAGAAGTTATCAACTATGCCTGCGTGCATTTCAACTTGGGTAGACTGTGGCTGGAAGATGGATACGCCATAGCTGTTGGCAACCTGTGCAACGGGGATCATGGTATCCGAAAACGGTATGGTGCCCAGCATGACTGCGCCTTCATCAAGAAACTTTTGGGCAAGACTGATAGCCGTTTGCGTGTCTGCACCAGAATCTTGCGTCAGCACTTCAATCATTTTGCCGTTAACGCCACCATTGTCGTTGATCATTTTTGCCATACAGCGTGCCCCTTGCCATTCGGCATAAGGCGCATAATCACCGGTCATTGGAACACCCAAGCCGATTTTGATCGTGTCATTTGCCAAGGCAGGTCCAGCCATAGCTAGACATGATAAGGCGATTAGTGTCTTTTTCATTTACTCACTCCCTCGTGGTTTAAACGTTACTTAAGCGGCATGTTCATAATCTTCCCCTAAATAGGCGTCAATTACTTGCCTGTTTTCCGAGACCTCTTTGGGGGTGCCATTTGCTATAACTGCCCCTAGGTTCAGAACTGTGATGCGCTCACTAAGCGCCATAATAAATTTAAGGTCATGATCAATAACAAGAATAGCGCAATCGCTTTGTGATCTGACCCAGCCAAGTGCTTCTCTCAGATCATCGGTTTCTTGTTCATTCATGCCTGCAGCAGGCTCATCAAGCATCAATAAGTGAGGCTTAAGCGCAAGCGCACGAACAATTTCTAACCTACGCAATTGGCCATATGCTAGAGAATTGGCAGGAGCATGTAGTTTGTCAGCAAGGTCAAAACGCTCAATCGCCTCGCGCAGAATATCATTTCCTTTTCTGCCACTATTCAGACCAGAATAAGCGGCAACATCAATATTTTGTTGGACGGTTAGACTTCCAAACACCCTCAGATTCTGAAAAGTACGGGCGATGCCGCGATGCGCACGCTGATGGGCGGATAGCTTATCAACAGTTTCGCCATGTACTGATATTGTTCCCGTAGAATGACGAAGCAGTCCTGAGATTAAGTTGACCAGCGTACTTTTTCCTGCGCCGTTTGGCCCGATTAATCCTCGCACCTCACCTGGTGCAATCGTCATGCTAACATTCTGTACAGCTTTAACCCCACCAAAGGTTTTCGATACGCCTTTCAACTCAAGCATGCTGTATTTCCTTAATCAGGTCTGCGGTAGTTAACTGCCGACAATACCCTTTAATTGTTTCTAAGGAATGATCATGTCTTTTTTGACTATAGGTCAAGCAGGCATCTGTCACTTGTGTCACCAAATAACCCAAATCACAGGCATCACGGATAGCACTTTCAACACATTGGTCTGTGATCAGGCCAGAGATGACCAGCTGCCGTACCCCAAGATTACGCAGGATATAGTCAATATGTGTAGAAATAAAAACTGACGATGAAGATTTAGGAAGAACAATTTCATCACCTTCAGGGGCGATCTGATCAATCACTTTTCCGTCCCATGATCCTTTCGGCACATGAAAGCCTGTGATTTTGTAATCCAGCGAACGATCGCGGCCATCTTCGGTTAGGCTCTCAATGGTCGTATACATCACCTCTATCTTTTTCTTACGAAAAGCGGTTTGCAGCGCCTGCATATTTGGGATAACCCTGCTTTCAAGCTCATCGAAATACCAGCCATATTTTTCCTTAAAATGTTCCTCGGATAGCCCCACAAACTCCGTCCCTTTTTTATGGGCGGAAAAATTCTGAACATCCACAAACAGCAGCGCAGATTGTTCAGGAATAAGGGGGACTTTTCTGGTTAACGTCATGGCAGAGTCTCCATTAATTCATTTATCGCTTCGGCTAGTAGTTCTGCCCAGAGTTTTGCCCCCTCAGGATGGGTGATTTGGTCATTGCGAATCTCAATAAGGCAATGCGCTAAGCCAAGAGCTTCAGCATAATGGGGAATAAACCAGTCGGTTTCACTATCAATAGTGTAAGGTGCATTGATTGCTAATTTCAATTCACCATGGCGTTTCGCAATCGATGCCCTTAGGCTCTCGGCGGTTTCAAGAGATGCCCGTGTCAAAAACCCAGCGTGCCAAGGGCGTGGCTTCCCATCCATTTCAGGGGTAAAAGAATGTATTGAAAACGCTGCTCGTCTTGGGGTTTCAAAAAGCTGCTTTATCGCGGCATCCATAGGTTCAAAAATGGCTTTGACCCGATCCGTCTTTTCTGAATGGCAGGCTTCGATATTACCGGGGATATGCGCATGATCGCTTTTGCAAGGGATTGATTGCGGCGTAAAAGGTGGACGATTGCAGTCGATCACCAGTCGTGAATAATGTTGAATAACAAGCGGCGCTCTAAGCAGGTTTGACATTTGCCGGGCTACCATTTCGGCACCAATATCCCATCCACGATGGCTATTCAACACCTCTTCACTGACCCCTAAGGTGCCAAGCGATTGAGGGATAGCGCGACCAGCGTGTTCACAAACGAGAACTATGTCAGAGGCTTTATCTCCATGCAGGACTTCTACCGGCGTTGGGTCTGTCTTTGCAATAAGAGATGAGGCTAAGGCTTGATACATAGTTTGAGTATAGAGAAACAAAAAACCCAAAGTCAAATGTTCTAAGATTGACTGAATGAAAAATTTCAGAAACTATAAGGGCTATGAATATCAGAAAACGCATTGAAAAGGCGGCAACAGGTTTTACCCCCTCAGAACGGAAGCTAGCCTCTGTTCTGTTGTCTGATTATCCCTATGCTGGATTGATCAAGATGCATGAGCTGGCGGATCGGGCAGAAGTTTCTCAGCCATCAATTTCTCGGTTTGTGATCAAAATTGGCCTGTCTGGATTTCCAGAACTACAAAAGCATCTGGTGTCAGAATTGCGCGAAGGTGATCGCTCGCCTGTGGATATTCACGCCACGTCAGAGCAGATAAAAGGGGGCTATCTAAATGGCTTTCTTCGTCTTGCCGCAGAACAAATGGCCTCAGCTGGTCAAGCTGTCACCGAAAGCCAGTTTGAACAGATTTGTGGTTTGCTCGCTGATCCCAAACGCGCCATTTACGCGGTTGGGGGAAGAATAAGCGATACCATAGCCCAGCATCTTTCCTTTCATCTTCGCCAATCGCGTGAGCGCATTTATCATTTGCCGAGAGACCCGGATGTTTGGCCGGAATATTTATTGCGGATGAAACCTGGGGATGTGTTTTTCCTTGTTGATTTTCGCCGCTATCAAAAAAACCTCTGGCAACTGGCAAAACAAGCGCAAGCGCAAAAGGTTCAGGTGGTGTTGATGACGGATCATTGGCTGTCGCCTGCAACGCGGTATTCATCAGAAGTGTTGGTTGTCCCCATCGAAACAGGTACGATCTGGGACAGTTATGCCCCTGCGCTGGCCTTGACGGAGGCATTGGTCACCAGGGTGGCGGAAAAGACCTGGCCGCAAACGCGAAAACGGATTGAGGCATGGGATGCCATGCGTGATGGAATTATGGAGAGAAAACATGAGCAAGTTATCGACCGTTGAGGATAAGAACGCGAAAGGGCAGTTGATCTTTGCGGCAACTTGCGATCTTGCCGGCAAGGTGCGCGGCAAGGCTTTTCTCAAATCAGATTTAGAAAGACGACTAAAACGTGGGATGGGCTGGGTTCCCACCAATGTTCAGATCAACTGTTTTGATGGTATTGGCGAGACGCCATTTGGGGCGCTAGGGGATTTGTTGCTTATTCCGGATCAAGCCGCAGCGGTTAATGCTGATTTTGGCACATATTCAGAACATTTCATGCTTGGCGATATTATGACTTTAGAAGGCGAGCCTTGGGATTTTTGTACCCGCGCCATTCTTAAATCCGCTTTAGCACGGCTAGAACATCTCAGTGGTGTTAGATTGATCGCTGCCTTTGAGCATGAGTTCCAGCTCAAGAGAGAACTGGGATTGATTGGTGAAGGTTTTGGCCGAACTGGTTTTGAAATGCACCGCCCTCTATGTGAAACCTTAATGCAGCAAATCCATGCCGCAGGGCTTTCCCCTGACAGCATCATGAAAGAATACGGCCCTAACCAATATGAAGTGGTGATTGCCCCCGAAGAAGGCGTGCGCGCGGCGGACGCAGCCGTCATCGTCAAGGAACTCACACGCTCAACAGCGAGGTTTCATGGTGAGGAAGCCACCTTTACCCCGATCCGTGACCCTGCCAGCGTTGGCAATGGCGTCCATATGCATATGAGTTTTCTAAACGCTGATAACAGCCCTGCCACTTATGATGCGGATAAGCCCTATGGGATGTCTGATTTGACAGGGGCCTTTGCCGCAGGGGTGCTGAAATACCTTGATGCTATTGTTGCCATCACCGCCCCTTCGGTGATTTCTTACTTGCGGCTAACGCCTCACCGCTGGTCGGCAGCGTTTAATAATCTGGGCTTTAGGGATCGGGAGGCCTCACTCAGGATTTGCCCTGTTACCGCCAAAGAGCCAACAGATATCGCAAGGCAATATAATATTGAGTACCGCGCTGCAGATGCGGCGGCATGCCCTCATCTTGCCCTTGCCGCGGTGGTGCATGCTGGCTGTCAAGGTATCCAAGAGGGGCTAACTGCCCCAACGCCAACCGAAGAAGACCTGTCGCTTTTACCCGCCGCCGAGTTATCAAAGCGAGGGTTTGTTCGCTTGCCCGAAAGCTTGGATGAGGCGCTAAATCGGTTTATCGAAAACGATATTGTGCGGGGCTGGTTCCCTGACACATTTGCAAGCGTCTATAAAGCGCATAAGGATAGCGAAATTGCCCATCTGGCTGAGATGGATACCGCGGCACGGTGCCAACTATATGAGGCCGTGTATTAACCAAGAGGCTAAGGGGCTATCCCCATAGGCTATTTCCTAAATATCCTTAACCAATCGTAGCGCATCATAAATCGCCGCGTGGGTGTTTCGCGCGCTTACCGCATCACCGATGCGATAAAGATTAAACTGCCCTGCAGGGTTGCGGTTGAGGGATTGGCTGTCGCCAGCGATCAGCGCATCGTAATCCACTGCCCCAAGGTTTAATGACAAAGGTTTCAGATCAAAATAAAGATCAGCATTAGGCATGATGCCGTAATTAATCACAATCTGATCATAGGATTTTTCCATCATCGTATCTTTATAATCTGTGCCAATCCCAGCCTTTAATCGGTTGCCATCTTTGGTGATGGATTTCAGCCGCCGCATGACCGTGAAGGTGACATCTTTATCTTGCAGCGCGCGCATATAAGGCACCAGATTCATCCCCATGATATCTGGCGCAAACACCCAATCAGGGGTCATGACTTCGACTTTTGCCCCAGTGTTAGCCGCGGTTTCTGCCGCCATTAACCCGGGATGATCACCACTTTCATCATAAATTAAAATATCGCTCCCCGGTTTCACATCACCTGAAATGATATCCCATGCTGATATCGCCAGTGGCTGATCATCACGATTTTCAAACAATTCCATGTTGGGCAGGCCGCCTGTGGCAATGATCACCACATCGGGATTAAGGCGCAGAACATCATCACGTTCCGCCCATAGATTAAAATGAAATTGAACATCACGTGCTATGCATTGTTCCATGCGCCAATCAATGATGGATATCATATCACGCCGTCGCGGATTTTGCGCGGTTAGGCGAATTTGACCGCCGGGGTCTGGTTGGGCTTCTAGTACGGTGACATCATGGCCGCGTTCGGCGGCGACTCTGGCGGCTTCTAACCCCCCGGGGCCAGCGCCAACAATGACCACAGTTTTCTTTTCGCTGGCTGGGGTGATGGTGTGCGGCATGGTCAGCTCGCGCCCAGTAGCTGGGTTATGGATGCAAAGCGCTTCCCCTGCGGCATAGATGCGATCCAGACAATAGGTTGCACCCACACAAGGCCGGATATCATGTTCACGGCCTTCGATAATTTTTTGCACGATATGGGGATCGGCAATATGCGCGCGCGTCATCCCCACCATATCCAGCAGGCCGGTGGCAATCGCGTGGCGCGCCGTTGCCACATCAGCAATTCTAGCTGCATGAAACGTCGGCAATCCTGTGGCCGCTTTCACCGCACCAGCAAAATCAAGGTGAGGGGCATTTTTCATCCCCTGAACGGGAATAATATCCGTCATGGCAGGGTCGGTGTGAATACGCCCACGAATGACATTGAGAAAATCAACCATGCCGCTTTTAGCCAGCAATTTTGACATTTCCAAACCTTCTTCGGGGGTAATGCCGCCTGCCTCTGCCTCATCGGCGGTATAACGAAGCCCAACGATAAAATCATCCCCAACCTGCGCCCGAATAGCCTTGAGAACATCAAAGACCAGTTTCATCCGGCTTTCTAGGGTTTGGCCGCCATAAGGCCCATCAAGGTCATTCGTCAGGGGTGACCAGAACTGATCCAACAGATGGCCATAGACCTGCAATTCAACCCCGTCCATGCCGCCTTCTTTCATGCGTTCCGTGGTATCAGCAAAATCACGAATAATGCGTTCAATATCCCAATCTTCAGCAAGTTTAGGAAACATCCGATGGGCAGGTTCACGGTGTTTGGATGAGGACACCGAAGGCAGCCAGTCACCTTTAGCCCAACCTGTTCGCCGCCCGAGATGAGTCAATTGTATCATCACCGCGCAACCCTGATCATGGCAGGCATCTGTCAGCCGCTTGATATGCGGCACCACTTCATCTTTATAGGCAAGAATGTTGTTAAACACAGGGGGGCTGTCTTTGGAAACCGCCGCTGATCCTGCGGTCATGGCAAGGGCAACGCCCGCTTTGGCACGTTCCGCATGATAAGCCACATATCGCGCCTTGGGCATCCCGTCTTCGGGATAGGCTGGCTCATGGCTGGTTGTCATGATCCGGTTTCGCAAAGTCAGGTGCTTAAGCTGATAGGGCTGTAACAACGGATCTTTAGACATATTACCCTCCTAAATTAGGCCGTACCGCATTTCTGATCATAGTTTCTGGCCTAATGTTATTCATCCTCTTTTTGCGGATCATGTAAAGCATTAAGGCCATTTTTGATCAGATCTTGAAATCCATTATTTTCAAAATGCTGGCGCAGCCGTTGGTTGTATCCGCCGGGGGTGTTCAGCGCAGTGATCAACTCATCACTGGATAAGCCAGACAGGCTGGATGCGATTAGGCTTCTTAGAAACGCTTCGGCTTTATCGCGTTGGCCAGTTTTCTCACCTGCCCATGTTGCCGCCTGGGCTATAAGAACAGCAGCAGGAGAAAGGATTGCCTGAACGCTCAGAAAAGCACGTAATTCTTGGGGGGTATCTAGGCTAATGATGGTTTCAGTAGCGCCAAAAAGTCTTTCTATTAAAGTTTGATCCCCAAGCGTCAATATGGGTGAGCCGCCTTGGGCAATTTGTGGAAAGGGAATGACAATTGCTGTTGCCTTGGCAGGGGATACCCATGCCGATAGCGTGGCAAGATCAATATCGGCCATCATCGAAAAGATCACTTGATTGGAACGAAACCGAAGCCCGGTTAACACGTGTTCTGAGATATCACCAGGCAGGGCAATAAAAAGAATGTCACTGTGATTAATCACATCCTGATTTTCACCAACACGCACATGATCAAAATCCTTAGCAAGGCGAGTTGAAGTTTCCTCATTCCGTCTAGAAACCAATATATGATGTCCGTTTTTCGCTAAATTGGTGATCACGGCACTGCCAATTACCCCGGTTCCAATTAGCCCGATATGGTGGTGCGCGGTGTCTTCCATCATCATTTCCTTTTGCGGTTGTTAGCTTGCCTAATAGCCAAGGCTATTCCCTATTATTCACATACGGTTTCCATCGACACAAAGGTTGATGTTGATGCCACATGGGGCAGAGAAGATATCCGTTCAGCCAATTCAATGCGGTATGTTCGGATATTGCGTGTGCGAACCTTCAAGAGGTAATCAAAATTACCAGCAATCATATGGCATTGTTCCACAGATTTTAAGGTCCTGACAGCATCATTAAAGGTGGCTAGCGCTTCTGCCCGAGTGTCTGATAATGTGACTTGAACAAAGGCAATATGATCTTGACCGATCTTGGTATAGTCAAGCTGGGCAACGTAGCCCCTGATATAACCCTCTTTTTCTAGTTTTTTAATCCGAGCTTGCAAAGGCGATGGGGAGAGCCCTACCCGATCCGCAAGGGCTTTGAGCGTAGGCTTGCTGTCTTTAGACAAAAGATCAAGAATATTAGTATCAATCGCATCCATTATAATATCCCGTAAAATTTAAAATATCAGAAAAAAAAACTTTAAATTAATTTAATTTAAGAAAATTAATATGAATATAGAAAAAATAAAGGAAAAAATAAAGATCAAAATCTAGTAGAATAAGGGGGTATTGGCGCTGGAAGGCCATCAAAAGGGCAGGAGTGTTTAGCCCTTTCTATAAGAGGATTAGAAAGCGATGAAAATGCAAACACATATTATGCCAGATTCCGAATGGGCGGCTGGACTATTCCCAACCTTAGGTGAGCCAGAATCTGAAGCTAAGCTGGTTAACCATTTTCTTGCCCATCCCGCGCTCACACCCCAACAACGATCAGCGGCCTTGGAAAAAGCCAGAGAAGTCGCTGTG
>Ga0255753_1005239_pt1 | contig 12509 bp, 11 predicted proteins | sample 041ome_10_FD_179953 | JGI IMG/M metagenome (GOLD analysis project Ga0255753, IMG submission 179953) | Coastal salt marsh microbial communities from the Groves Creek Marsh, Skidaway Island, Georgia - 041412US metaG (version 2) | ecosystem: Environmental > Aquatic > Marine > Intertidal zone > Salt...
GCTGACCGAGCAGGGGGAATACAGTAGCGACTGGGGGATGCTGTTCGAGCTGGAGACGGTTCTAGGTGAGGATGCTCATGAGGTTTCTGTGGGTGTGCTCAATCAAAAGGATATCGATCGCTGGAGTATCATCAGCAATTTTGTGGTGAGCTATGAATGGGGAGCGCAACGTCAGGACGAACCTGAGACTCGTCTCGGCATTCAAACCCGCTACCGACTAGGTGCAGCCTTTGAGCCCACGGTGGAGCTTTTCATGGGTGACGAAACCCGCGCGATTGGTCCGGGTGCAACCGGCATTTATAAAATGCCCCAAGCCAGACAGCTACGTTGGAACGCCGCCATTTTATTCGGTGTCGATGGTTACGCAGACTACACCGCCAAACTCGAATTTGAGTACGAATTTTTCTAATAGAAACAAAGATTTATAGCTTAATAAAGTTTTAAGCTACGCCTGCCATGCTGGTAACCTAAGTTCAGTAAGGACACCAGCATGCTCAGCAGCATTTCAAACCTGCAGACTACCGAGCCAACCTATTCAGCGTCGGTCGAGGCACTAGGGCTCGTCAACGCGATACAGCCCGCGGACATTGCGCGTTTACCTCGAACCTCTCTCTCCTGCCACCAAGGCAGAAAAGCCTGGCATGTTTTTGATTGCGCCAAGCACCTTGAACTAAAGTGCAAGGTCAACCGGTTTATTAGGCAACAGTACTTCCTCGCTCACGGTGCAAATCTTGGTCACCTAATGGTGAACCTGTACGCTCTTGAAGAACAAGACGGTACGCTTCTTGGCGCTGTCGGCCTCGATGACTTCGGCGGGTCTCCGCGCCTCGTTGAATGTTACTTGAAGCAGCCTGCAGAGGTCTACCTGAGCCAACACCTCGGTATGCCAGTAGCGCGGGAGCAAATTATGGAAGCGGGGAATCTCGCCGCCACAAATCTCACCGGCGCCGTTCTGCTGACCGCATTTCTGTTTGATGAGGCGCACCGTCAACAGAAAATCTGGGCGCTTTTTACCGCTACCTCTGCCGTCAGATTAGCGCTCAAAAGAATAGGAATTCCCCATGAATCGCTTTTAAGCGCAACTCTCGACTGCGTCAGTGGCGATTATGGGAGCTGGGGAACCTATTACGAGCAGGATCCGCAGGTCGTTCTGGTCAATATCCGTGAGGGCCTGCAGGCGGTGCGCAAGAAGTACGACATCCAGAGGCTTTGCTAATGCGTCCAGTCCTCGATCAAATCAAATATGTCGCAGAACACGACCCGTCTCGCGAAGCCTCTCTTAGCCCCAGCGCTAACTGCGACTACCAATCACTGTACGAACGTATTCAAGTCACGGCTGACGCACTTCTGCAGTCGGGCACAACACGATTGGGTCTTCGCGCTCAAAACACATTGAGCTGGGCGATTGTCGATCTTGCCGCTAGCGCAAACGGCATTACCGTGGTCCCCATTCCCCTTTTCTTCAGTGAGGCACAGACGAAACATCTGACGGAAAATAGCCAATTGGACACTGTTTTCAGCGACAGCCCATGGCCACTTCCCTATTTTGAAGAGAAGCCGGCGGAGAATCTGGATGGCCGCTTCTATTCACTGCGGGCACCAAATCAGTCAGCAGTCTCGTTCAGTAAAATAACCTATACATCAGGTAGCACAGGCACGCCCAAGGGAGCCTGTCTGGATGAATCCACCATGATGACAATCGTCGGGTCGCTGTCTGCCGCTCTCGCATCGACTGTTTCAGGGCGCCACCTCTGTTTACTTCCTTTCGCTACGTTACTCGAAAACGTCGCGGGACTTTACTTGGCCTGGTTCATGGGAAGATCGGTCGTGATCGACGATCCGACCCATTTGGGCCTCGATTCCAATCACGTTTTTGATGCACAACGGTTTGCGGGTGCGGTAAGCACCTATCAGCCAGACAGCGTCATCTTGTTGCCTCAAATGCTAAAACAACTGCTTGAATCTGATAGCTACCAGTCACTGTCATCCCTGAAATTCATTGCCGTTGGTGGCGGTAAAGTAGCGCCAGAGCTGCTCGAGCGTGCGGGCGAAGTTGGACTGCCGGTATACGAAGGGTATGGCCTTACCGAATGTGGTTCCTGTGTTGCTTTGAATACACCCCAGGCGAACAAGACCGGTAGCGTCGGCAAGCCTCTACCACACGCCCAGATTCGCTTCTCACCGCGAGGCGAAATTCTGGTTACGGGAGCTGCCATGCAGGGCTATCTTGATGATGCGCCAGCGAACACCGAAATTGCGACTGGTGATGTGGGTCATGTCGACGAGGATGGCTTTCTCTTCGTCACCGGGCGTATCAAAAATGTCATCATTTCAAGCTTTGGTCGAAATATATCGCCCGAGTGGGTTGAGAGTTTTTTTCTCGCAAACCCTTTTATCCATCAAATAGCCGTCTTTGGTGAAGCACAACCTCATCTCTCAGCAGTGATAGTGCCGAGTAAGCATGCTGCAGCGGCCAGAATTGCTGAAGCCGTTGCCGCCATTAACCTTACCCTTCCCGACTACGCTCGAATCATGCAATGGGTGGTAGCCGACGACCCGTTTCATGTAGATAACGGACTGGTGACCAACAATGGAAAGTTACGCCGGGCGGCCATCGCTACGAAATACGACATGAAGTACCAGAATATTGGAGACGCCGCCTGATGCAACCTGCTTATGCCAACGTCGGTGCCACCGACATTGTTTGTACTATAAATGATCAACTGCATCAGCAAGGCTGGTCGCTAATAGCTCATGGGGCTTCCTCGATCAAGGAGTTCAGTGATCTCTTCTCTCGATTTACCACAAAACTTACCTTCGACCCCGCAAGAGAGTTTGTGTCGGCTGTTGCCCAAAGTGTCGACGCCGGTACGGTTGCGGTAGGGCTTCATATTGAAAACGGCAATACGCCGCTACCCCCAGATACCGTCGCCTTTTTCAGTAAAAAGAGCGCAACACGCGGCGCACAAACAACTGTTTGTGACGGCGTTAAGGTTTTGAGTGCTCTCAGCGCTGGACTAAGACGTCGATTTGAAAAGCCGTACAGCATGACGCGTTACCTTTCGTCATCCATCTGGCGACGCTACATCGCGCAGGCCCTCGCGATAGCTGAGAGCGACGTGGATACCCAGGTACTGGAAAAATTTATCGCTGCTATTCCCGGCCAGTCCTACAGCATGTGTGACAATGAAGGGATTCTTTACACCCTTCAGTTGCAGGCCATCCGGTCAGACAATCGCTTGGGTAAGCCGTCTTTCGCCAATGCGTTGCTGGGGCCTTCCTACAACTATGAAGCGCCTGTCTATCGTTTTAGTAATGGTGACATTATTGCGTCCGAGGTGTTTGAGGAGCTGCGCCAGCTATGTGAATTGCATACGCAAGAAATTAGCTGGGCAGATGGGATGGTCGCAATTATCGATAACAAGCGAGTCATGCACGGCCGACGAGAGATTCTCGTGCCGCTTTCGGAGCGGGAATTGTGCATCGCGATGGGATTTAACGACTCGATGCACACCGACTTGGGAGGTAAAGCGTGAAACCACTTGCTGTGATAACAGGAGCTGCTTCAGGTATTGGCGCGGCTCTGGCGAAAGCACTGGCAAAGGAGCAATACGATTTGGTGCTCGTCGGACGAAACGCCGACGCGCTGTCGGCGACAGCGGGAGAGATCATCAGTCAAACACCGCAATGTCATATACATTGTGAACCCGCTGATCTCACCAAGCCTCAGGATCGGACCGCGGTGCTGAATGCCCTTGCGTCAAGCGACGCAAACGACATCCTTCTTATAAACAACGCTGGGATCAGTCATTTTGGCACCCTGGCATCCAACGAAGACACCAACCTGGAGATGCTTTTCGCAACTAATGTCCTCGCACCCATGGCCCTCACGCGGCTATTCGTAAGTGAAGCGACAAAGAGGAACTTGCGCCTCTCAGTCATAAATGTTGGCTCGACTTTTGGCACCATTGGGTATCCCGGATTTAGTGGCTACTGCGCGAGCAAATTTGCTATTCGTGGTTTTAGTGAGGCCCTCTCTCGTGAGCTCGCCGATGAGCCAGGTATCAGCATTCGCTACTTTGCGCCACGGGCAACAAATACCGGATTTAACAGCCCGCAAATCAATGCAATGAACGCTGAATTGGGGGTCACCATGGATTCACCCGAAGTGGTTGCTCTGGCATTCATCACCTTTTTAAAGAGCGGTAAAACCGCCGCGCACATCGGCTGGCCCGAACGTTTTTTTGTTTGGTTGAATAAAGTGGCGCCAGCGCTGGTATCAAACGCCCTCGAAAAACAACTGCCGGTCGTCAAAAAGTACGCCCACCATAAAGTATGACTAGTGCAAAAAGATGAGGGTCACTGTCGGAATTTGACCCGAAACATGAGGGCTTCTGCACCGGGGTTATAGCTTTGAATACTGCCGTTAGATAAGTGATCGATGGTAAAGCTCAGGCCGATTTTTTCATTTACGTCAAAGCCCAAGCCGATCATCGAGCGAAAATGCACGGTACCGCCGAGATCTGTTTCTCCGCGGTGATACAAGCCCGGCATGAAACTCATGTCGACATACCATTTTTTAGCAAATCGGTACTCGCCGGTGAGGCCAGCACCGAACCAGGCGTCGCGATCTTCATCAATGCGGCCGGCAACTCCCCAGCTTGCCTCAAGCCTGCCGAAAGTCCATTGAACAGGCGAGTGGTATTCAGCAACAAGGCCAAAACCGTCGGTATTGATGTCCGTGGTTGCGGCCGCTACCCAGTCGGCATGCACTTCTCGAGTGAGAAGGACGAAAACAGCTGTAGCTATAAGTCTGCAGAAATGTCTATGCACCTTATCGATTCCTCCGCTGCCAAAGCACTGCAGCTGGCAAGTCACCCACAAAATCCGCTTGGCGTCATCATCTCTATGGCCATGTTTGGCTATTTTAGTTAGGACTGTGTAAGTTACATTTATTCGAATTAGCGCTTCTTTGTTGAAACAATCTTGACCTGCTAGTTTTACCTTCTAATCGAATATTCATCAACAGCTGTTTATCCATCGACACCTGTTTATAGGGGTTCAACGACGCAGATGGGTTTAGCAATTTTTCGGATAATTGTGCATTACCTTCCTATTGGCGAGAAGCCCGCTTGATGCCGCCATAGATACCCCGCGTGACGACCCAAGGCCACAGAATAGCCTGAACGAACCACCTTGATAATCGGCGACGGCGACCGTCCCACTGATGAAGCGTCAACCCGTCAGATTGCAACCCAACAATTGAGCCCCACCGATGCTTGGGCGGGCGGAATTGGTGCGTCGCGGTTTTTCCCTCCGCAACCAACTTCAAATTCTTGCAAAGAATGCGATACGCCCAGTTTCTAGCTGAACTTCTTAGGGGGTCGGTTGCCGCCACATCGCCAATGGCAAAGATCCGATCGTAGCCATCCACCCTCATATCGCGTTGTGTTCTTACAAACCCAGCCTCGTCCAGCATTTGCTTTGGCAAAAAATGTGTATTGGGTGAAACAGCACCCGAGGCCCAAATTAATAAATCACCGGTATAGCTCGGTTGGCCCGAAGTAAATGCCACCGTACCCTGCTCCAATTGGGTACGGCGCTCCGGCGCAGGCAAGATTGCACGGTGATGGGGATACAAAGCCACACCCTTAGTGACAAGTGCTTTCATGTGATAGCGACGAGTGTCTGGATGATAGCCGGGGAGCACCTCGTCGCCTGAAAAAAATAGCTCCACCATTTTGTCTGGAAAAGTAGACGCTATATTAAAGGCCACACTGGTGGCTGAGGGACCGCCGCCGATGATCCCAATCCTATTTGCCGACATCACCTTCGCCTTTTGTTCCTCCAACTGGCGGAGGATGTGATCGACTTTAGTGACCTGGGGAGTCCGCCAAAAACCGTTGGTGATCCCTGAAGCAATTACCGCATAGTCCCAAGGAACGGTGAGTCCATTGCCCCCACTATCGATGACTTCAGCGTGTCTATCCTCAGGGTTCAGCGCAACCACTTGGCCATGAATCCCCTCGACATTATCTAATTTTTTAAACGCGTCCAGTGGCGTTAAATAACAGGACTTCCAATACTCAAGATCCGTCAAACGTTTCCCCAATTCCTGACCGCTCAAAAGCACCGGTCGGGTAGTGACCGCAATGACTCGAAAAGTTTTGGAGAGGTTTGCCGCAACCAGCACCCCGGTATCACCGAGCCCAATGATTAGGACAGTTGAACGCGAAGTGCCGGCAGGGGTGGGCTGATAAGTAAGCATGGGCTGGGGTGGCTAGCCGCCAAATAACTGATGATGCGCACGATTCATAACGGCACCGTGCTTTATGACGCTCTCATAGAATTCACCCAGGGTATCCGAGCCTGTCTCTGGCGTAAGCGAGGCGTCGTAGCGACTGGTCTTCGGGTCCCAAACGAGCATCGATTCTTGCGCATAGTATTTGGCGATCCGGAAGAATTCTGCTTTGTCTCGCGCCCACGTCGACAGCCCACTCAAGGGTTGCAGCAGGCGATCACCCACATCAAAAAGACGCGAACTCACCGATTGAATACGACTTTTCTGCTGGCACAGCCGAGCCAGTAGTTCTCCCTGCTCTCGGGGTGTGATGGCGGGGCCTGGGCCGCCAATCGGCAAGGTGCGCCCAAATGAACTGGAATCATCCAGCTGTCTCAAGGTGTACTGCGCAAGATCTCGCATAGAGATTGGTTTACAAGCTGTTTGATTCCCGCCATCGAAAACCATGAAAGATTTGCCTTGCTGAACTCGAGAGATCTGTCCCGATAACGACTTATAAAACGCAGTGGGTCTAATAATCGTCGAGTGCAAAGAACTCGCCAGTAACTCATCTTCAAATTTCTTTTTAGCGTATTGAAAAGCGAGCCTAGGTTTCTGTACGCAAATGGCAGACATCATAATGAAACGCATGGCGCCGTCTTGCTCGGCCCAGTCGAGCAGGGCGTTATTGGCCCCATAGTCAACCAGCCAGGCATCATCAATGCCACCCTGTCGACTGGCAATACAGCTGATAATCGCATCCTGCTTGGGGAGGCCCACAGACCAGCCCTCGTGAGCGAGCTCCGCGCGATGAATGGTGAGCTTCGGATGCTCCCATTCGGCTGGCACCGGTGTCTGTTCACGTAACAGCGCGGTGACCTCATACCCTCGATCGAGCGCCTGTCGGAGCACTTCATTGCCCAGGTAGCCCGTGGCACCAGCGACAATGAGTCTCATTGAAATCGCACCCAGCAGGTCAAAGGCCTAGCCCTCCTCTGCCTTCAACGCCTCTGCTGTCTGCTTACCGTATTCAGCAATGATGTTAAAAAACCCCTCTGGATCAGCGTGCCTAAGTACCGCAAGATCTCGCTCAGTATCCTTGGCAAAAATGAGTTCGGGGGTATTTTCCTCGATCGCCTTAATAATGGCAGCAGCACAATCTTTTGGATCATCCCCCGCATCAATCACTGCATCAGAACGCCCTCTGCGCGAGCCATCAGCAGTCACGGCATTGCGTGAGACGTCAGTAGCTACAGATCCCGGCAGCACATTCGTCACCTCAATGTTATGTCGAAGCTGCGCTTCGGAACGCAGTGCATCCATATAGCCAACAAGCCCGTGCTTGGCCGCGCAGTAAGCAGTGCGCATCGGCGCGCCAACGCGCCCCGCGATCGAACTGATTGCGACAATGTGCGCTCCACCCGACGCAATCATTCTGGGCAGCTGTAGTTGGGTGAGCCAAATAGGGGCGATAAGATCGATATCGATTAAATCGCGATACACCTCGGGTTTAGTATCCTCAGCAAGGCTCCGCTGACTGACGCCCGCATTATTGACTAAGATGTCGACGGGGGCATCGGACCACGCCGCGTCAACAACGGCTTCAAGTGCCTCATAGTCAGTGGCCTCAAAGGGCATAACCAGTCCCTCGCCGGGCAGGGAAGCCTTTACCGACTCGAGGGCATCGCGCCGCCGACCCGACAAAATAACCCGCGCCCCTTGGGCACTTGCCGCCTCTGCGATGGCTCGCCCAATACCCGATGAAGCGCCCGTCACCCACATCGTTTTTCCTGCCAAAATCGTCACGTTTTATTCTTCCTTTCGCTTGTTGGTGCAAAACTGGCAGCCACATTCGTACCAAAGAATCAGAATTCGCACTCGCTGCGAAGACTGTCTAGAATTAACCGAGTATGGGCCGGTTTCCAGTGAGAGGCCAGTCTACTGCACCGAAGTCATCTCGAGGGTGCGGTGACAATTTAAAATCGCTATGGACGGTCAACGAATAGCAGGGATACATTAATGAACAGAAGCATTTTTTCTAAGCCACTTCTGCAGTCATCGAATGATCGGTGGTCACCAACCCCGCCGCTACTTGCTGTTATCACTGCAGCTGCTCTCATCGCCGGCTGCTCAGTCCAGCTAAAAGAAAAAGCCCCCGACATGACTTCCTCAAAGCATGCCTGGCTAGTTCACTGCGAGACCGCCGAATCACATCGCCCCAGTGACGAGAAGATCAATAAAGGGGTCTCAAAGCCTCATTGGTTAATCGCACTTGATCAAACGGGAAGTCCCTATCAGCTCCAAGGGAGTCTGGAAGACGGGTTTTTGACGCTCGATGAAGGACAGCCATCAGAAGAAGCGTTGCGGCTCGGCTGCATTGCCGCACTCGAGGCAAGCACGCGGGAGCACGGCAACGAAGTGGCGCGTATCATGGCGTTCCGCCAAGGCGAGGGCGTCAATGTTGCGATCGAATTCCCTACAGCACGTCGGGATAGTGAAATTCAACGCCTGATTATTTTTGGCGATAGTCTTTCCGATACAGGCAACCTGAAATCAAGACTAAAAATGTTTCCCGCTGCCCCCTATTGGATTGGCCGATTTTCAAACGGGCCCGCGTGGCCGGACTATATCGATGCCATGAATAGGCTAAGCGTGCAAAATCACGCGGTCGGTGGCGCCTCCGTTACAGGCAAAGACACGATGCCCAAAGGAACATTCATGCAAAGAATGCATGATGGAGGCCAATTTTTTGTAAGTGGTACAACCCAGCAGCAGATCTCAGTTTTCGAACAAGGCTTTCTTCTTGATAACCAGTTGGGTTCGCCAAAAAAGACCGCCGCGGTGCTATGGGCCGGCGCCAACGACTATATTTCCAAAGAGCCGTTTACGGGAGCGATTGAAACACTTCTTGATCGACCCGAGGCGCCAGAAGGTTACCTTAGCATCGTGGATACGGTGGTCCAACGCATGGAGCAGCAGCTCCGCACCTTGCTTGGCTACGGCATCGATAAGATCCTTGTCGGAAATCTGCCCAACCTGGGGTTATCACCCATTATTATAGAAAACAAAACCTACGGTGTTAGCGCTGAATTGTCTGAAGACCAACGTCGATCATTACTTAGCCTGCGTCTGGCAGAGCTGACTGATTACCACAATGAAGAGCTCGCACTCATGGTAAGTCGTCTTGATACCGAAGTGCCCGATGCATCGATCAGATTATTCAACGCGCACGCGCTCTTTAACGATGTCCTTGGCGAACATGCCCAATATCATCAAGCCTTAAAGGAACAAGCCGATTTTGATACAAGAAAAAATGCCAAGACAATCGAATCGGAAATTCATTCGGTGGTGGCACAGGAGCGTTGCTTCAGTGGCAGCTACATGGGAAGTCGCAACCCACAAGAAATCTGCCCCAACTCCAACCGCGCTATTTTTTGGGACGTCGTGCATCCGACGACCTATGTCCACTGCTGGGTGGCCTACTCCATAAACCAGCAACTTGCGGAATTACAGTGGACCAGCGATGCCCCCGTGCTTAGCGACGTGGGGGCTTGGTGCGCCGGAGTTGCTGATGTGGTGGCGGGTCATGAAGAACTGCGAATCCTTCGATTCACGACTCTGGACGATGCGCTGGCTCCCGTGCCGGAGCGCTAGCTCCTTTTTTGTAGTGCGCTCAGGTTCTGTACGTGAGTTTCTCTATCTATGCGATACCGATAAATCGCGATCAGCATGATCGACCACAATAGGTACTGACACGGCACCAGCATACTGCCGAGATCGGCGGTAACGGCAGCTGGCACATCGGCGGGATTAGCCCCCTTGGGGAAATCGACCCACTGCAACAAAAGACCCGCGATAAACGCGCCAACACCCTGATTTGTTTTCTTGATGAAGGTGACCGCCGCATAAAACACACCCTCACTTCGTCGGCCCGTCCTGATTTCTGAATGCTCGACTAAATCCGCAACCATTGACGCCAACACGACTTGCATCGATATCATCAAACTTAGTTCAACCGTGCTGAATGCAAGGAGCAGAGGGAACAACAATGGGTCGCCATTGTCGGGGAAGATGCCGAGTAACCGAAGGGTAACCGGTGCCGGCTGGATTACAAACGCAGCTCCGCCAAAGCAGAGCACTGCGTGACGCTTGCCTAGGCGTCGCGCAACGCGAGGAGCCACTAAAAGACCTACTGTGGCCGCCACAAGAACCATGCACGTCCACAAAAACATCTGAAGGCTTGAGAGCTGCCAGAAGTACGACATCATGATAAATGTCAGCCCCGCCGAGAGACCCGTTGCCACCGCCCCCGCCATACTCGAAACAAACAGCGCGAAGAAACTGGGATCAAAAAGGGTTTCTTTGAGCTCCGCAAATATGTCAGTCAGCCGCTTCGATCGACGTTCTGCGGATGGCTCTCTCCTCGCAGGCTGATTTAGCTTGATAGCATGCTGGGTCCCGATTGACGAGACGACAATCGCTATGAAAATGGCAACGCCGGCAATCACGCCGTAGGTCTCATAGCCCTGGCGATTGAGCGTCCCCACTTCGTATTCTGCGGTGGGCACAAGTAAGGCAGCAAACATCAAAATCGTCAGCAATGCGCCACCAAACCAGCCAAAAAAATGTCGCCACGCCTGAATCGCTGTGCGTTCGTCATAGTCGCTAGTCAACTCAGGCATTAGCGCAGAGCTTGGGGTTTCAAAAAACGTGATCAAGGTCCGGATGAGGATGGCCAGTGCGAGCAAATAAAAGAATAAGGCTTGTTCGCTCCAATCCGGGGGCTGCCAGATCAAGAAATAACACAGCGACACCGGTATAGCACTGGCGTACATAAACGGATGGCGGCGACCCCAGCGGGTGTGAGTATTATCGGACCAGTACCCCACGATCGGATCGCTGATAGCATCGGTGAGGAGCGCGATCAATAACGCCGTACCGGCCAGCGCTGGCTCCAATCCCACCACCGTACCGTAAAACATGAGCAAAAAATACGCAAAGCCCTGCTCCTTGACCCCATAGGCGATCGATCCAACCCCGTAGGCAAATTTCACCCCCGGTGGCAACGGTGATGCGTTCGTCACCCTTACCCGTTCCACCAAGATATATCGCTGAAGGATCTAAGGTCAGTCTCAAATGTCCAAACCCGCTGATCGCTCATAGTAAAAACAAGGATCGCACGTGATCCCGCGCTCGGTAGGCGTTATCCCAGGCGCGCAAAGCAGGCCTGTCACCGAGAAGGTCCGTGTCGGTATAGCGCATAAATTGGAGAAAAGCCGCTAAGGTGCAGTCCGCCACACCTGGATTGGACCCGCCCAAATAGGGGCCTCCCTGCGTCAGGTGCCGCTCCACAAAATCGAACCCCGGCTGAATCCTGCCCGCTAACTCGGCGGCGCGATCTGGATTCGCGGGCAGCCCAAGCGGCGATTTTTGAAAATGCACGTACCAACCAAGGTCGAAGGTGATCCGCATTTCCACCACTCTCTCCAGATTTCGCGCCAGCCCCATTGCTTCGGGCTCATCCGGGACTAATCTAGGACCACTGATCACGGCTTCTAAGTAGTCAATAATACTCAGGGATTCGGTGATATAGCGGCCTGAGGGCAACTCAAGCACGGGTAAGGTTCCCCAAGGATTTCTCTGTAGATGCTCGGGCTGCTTGTGGGCACCCTTCAAGGTGTTGACGATTACCCGATCGATTGCAATCTCACACCCCATGGCCTCCCGCTCGGCCAGATACAACGTAACCCGCATGGGATTGGGAGCCAAAGGTACCGTATAAAGCTTCATCTTGTTCTCACTGTACAGGCTAGTGTTACACCGTCATACCAAGAATCACTCAGCAGGGATGGGCGGTTAACAAATTCGGTGGCTGCGAAATCTTGGTCAATCCTAGCGCAAAGCCACCGTGTTAGCTGAAGTCATGCCGCGGGCATAAAAACCGCTACCCCGCCAATAACAAAAGGCTCCCAGAACACAGGTTGAAACAGTGATCGCCAACGCATAGCGAAGTGAATTGACTCCCGCAGCACTGAGTTCATCGCTCAATACACCCACAAGAAGGGGGCCACAGCCCATGCCTACCAAATTGATCGCCAGCAGTAACAGCGCCGAAGCTTGAGTTCGCCAATAGGGTGGAACCAAATTTTGGACAGCGGCATAGCTTGGCGCAATCCAAGAGCTGGCGAAGACGGCTGACAAACCCATAAACAGCAGGGCCACTGGCAGC
>Ga0255753_1005254_pt1 | contig 12477 bp, 5 predicted proteins | sample 041ome_10_FD_179953 | JGI IMG/M metagenome (GOLD analysis project Ga0255753, IMG submission 179953) | Coastal salt marsh microbial communities from the Groves Creek Marsh, Skidaway Island, Georgia - 041412US metaG (version 2) | ecosystem: Environmental > Aquatic > Marine > Intertidal zone > Salt...
GACGGTGGTGGTGGTGGTGCGACGACGACGACGACGACGACGACGACGACGGTGACGTTCGATGGCGATGGCGATGGCGACGACGACCATGGTCACGCGATGCGGAGGTCGTCGATGCAGTCGCGGTCGATGCGCGGACGATCTCACGTCGTCGCGGGTGGTGGCGCGCGTTTACGGGGCGGTGGCGGAAGTGCGCAGGCGCAGGCGCAGGCGGACGTGCGTCGCGTTGGGTCTGGGCGGTTGACGCGCGCGTCGTTGCGGGCGGGGAGCGGCGAGGGGTTGGTGACGGCGACGACGACGTCGGGCACGGTGTTGCGGTCGCCGACGAGGACGAGTGGTGGTGGTGGTGGTGGGGATTGGTCGGTGCATCGCGGGCAGGCGATGGGGCGGGACGCGGCGGCGGGCGCGGGGAGGCTCGAACGCGGCGGCGACTCGGGCGGCGACGGGCGCAAGGCGGGTCGGTTGAGCTCGGACGCGCGGTGGAGCGTGGGCGGTGGAGCGGTGCGCGCGGAGGAGGATCAGGGGACGCCAACCAAGGCGGCGGCGGCGTTTACGGGGGCGCGTGCGAATGCGCCCGCGTCGCCGCCGCCGCCAATCGGCGCGCGCTCGTACGCGCAAAAGCGCGCGTGGCACAAGCGCACGATGAGCGAAGATCCCAACAGCACGCCGTCGGCGTTTGGGCGGTGGGCGCTCGGGAGCTCCAAGTCTCGCGGCGGTCCACGGCGATCGGAGACGACCGTTTACGAGGACGGAGGGGTTGAGCATTACGCGGGCGGCGACGCGACGGGGGCGGGGACGCACCGGAGCGCGCACGGCGGCGGGATACAGGACGTCATTCAAGCCCTGCGCGAGCAGCAAAATTTCGTGCGACAGCTCACGGTGGAAACGATTAGATTGTGTCGACCGATGTGTGAGCTTGAACCTTCTATCGATGCGTTGATGCGACTGAAAGCTATTGATCGCGAAGCGGCGGCGCGAGTTCAAACTTGCCTCGACGCCGACGCGCGCCCGAACGGCGCTTTCGACGGGAAATTACGACGGGCGAATTCATCCACGAGCACATCGCCAAACGTAGCGGTCGCGAAAACAGGCCTGGCCAAAAAAGGGCGCGTGGAATTTTCGCTAGATGACGTCGAAGCCGAGTTGGTGAGCGTGCAGCGACTCATCCAATGACGACGAGACGCGTATGTTAGTACTTTGAAACGCGACGTCTTTACGGACAATAAAAAGCTCTCATCGCGGGGTGCGGGGCGTATGTTTATAATATTAATGTATACCAGGTTGGTTTTTATCTTTTGCGAACGACGCGTGTATTTGTATGAGTGAAATGTGTAGATTCACAAGCCAAAACTAGAAATGAACTATAAGTTTCAACTGAGACCAGACAAAAGCGCGCACGGCGCGTCGCGGTGTTTAATCGAACAAGTCGAAGTCGGCGGTTTCTTCCTCTTCGTCGTCTTCTTCGACGACAGCCGCCTTGGCCGCACCACCGCCAGCGGCGGCAGCGGGGGCAGCAGATGCGAAGGCACCCGGGTTAGCGAGGTAGTCCTTGACCTTTTGCGCGAGCTCAAACGTGTACTCGGTGCCGATGGAAATAGCGAGCACGTTCTTGTACGCGTTGATGATGGAGTGCGGCACGGACGCAAGGGTCGGGTAGTTCGTCGCGAGAGAAATGGACGCAACTTGCTTGACACCTTCCATGAACTTGGCTTCGAGCGAGGCGTTGGTGATGTCCAAAACAGACGACGGGTACATGGCACCCTTGTCGTACACTTCGAGCACTTCCAAACCGTAGGTGAACGGAGTGTACTTCATCTTACTGAGCAAAGACGCAATGGAAGAGGTGACACGGTCACCAACCTTCAACGCAACGATGTCGTTGATGATTTCAATCGTACCCTTGTTAATCTTCGTCGCAATGTTGAGCGTTTGGAAGAAAGACGTTTGGGACGGTTCCATACCAGTCGGACCAGCCGGAACGATGACTTCAACCGGGGCAATAGCATTGACACGCGCAGGGGCCGGCACAACGAACTGCTTAATCTTGGTGCGGACATCCAACAAATCACCCTTGGTGAAGATGATACCGACGTTGCCGACGAGCTTGTTAGCCAAGATCATCCACGTGTCGTCGCCCTTTTCTTCGCAGTACTGCGTGATGCACTTGCGCATCAACGTGTTCTTACCCATGAGCACGACGGATTCCGGGCGAATGGACTGTAGAGGATGAGAAAACACAACACGAGTACACACGTCAGTCACGTGCACGAATACGTTACGGCTTGAAACCAGCGCCGTCGGACGAAGACCACGTCAAGGACGACCATCGAGGGCAAACTAGGGCTTTCACCCGTCACGCGCACATCGCCCAATACGTACCGCGCGGATGTCCATGAATTGTCGGGAACCGACGTTATCGGCGTGAACCAACAAGGCGGTGTCATAGTTGTCGAGCAACTGGGCCACGCGCTTGGCGTAGCCTTGTTTCTTGATGAAAGCCGCGGACGGCATGATTGCTTTTGAGGTCTTGAGTGAAACTTAATGAACGGCGGGACCAGTCTGTTTATAGACTTATACAGTAGGAGAGTGCGTGCGTTTTACACTTCTTTAACCCGTGCGCCGTGTACGAGAATTACGTTAATACGTTATTCGCGTGTGAGCTTGATTGCAACTCGTGCGAGTCGCAAAGAGGCGGATTGGGCTTCACACGCGCGCGCGTCGTGCGTCGGGGGCGATCGATCTAAAACGCACCACCACCATCGGGGCGTGCGATGCGTGCACTACGTTTGGTGCACTACATAGACTTGATTTTTGTGATTATATTAATGGTCACGGTTTACATGTAAATCTAGACACGGAGTGAAATTTTTTTATCGACTATTTTTTCCTCCACTATGTGTTTGTGTGTATGTGTGCGCGCGATGGACGTTAGGCCACCATGGCGTCGTCGCCGCCGACTTCGTTGAACATGTAATCCGACTGGTAGTCAACCAAGAATTGCGTCGAACGCTTGACATCTAAAAACATAGCGTACACCTTAGAGACGTCTTGGATGTCAACCTTGGCGGATTTGCGCTTGGACGCGGCCAAGGAGGCGGCGGAGATGAGCTGGATGGCGTATCGCAAGCTCGTTTCGCAACCGATTTTACACAACAAGTCCTTGGCGTTATCCGTGAGCTCAACATCTTCCTCTTCGCAGCGGATTTCCAAAATAGCTTTGATCTCACGCTCGTCGTACGGCGTGGTGTGGATGATTAACAAACGATCGAGGAGATCGATCGGGATTCCGTGCGGGGACTTGAACTCGGTGCCGCGAATTTTAGTGATGCCTCTGTTCGTGGCGACGACTAGGATTGGAGCCAAATCGTTTTCGAGCGCGCGGTTCAAAAATGAGAAGCATTCAATATCAAGCATATGCACTTCGTCGATGAACAAAACCCCAGGGATAATTTCTGCCTTGCCCTCTTCTTTCCACTCGCTCACCTTGGTGTCAATTTGCTCGCGAATCTCGGCGCGAATCTCTCCGGTATCACCCGCAAAGAGAGCTAAAAATCCTTGCGTTCGCGAGTTGATGACGTCAATTTCATGCAAGGACACCATATGCACGACTTCCTGACGCTTTTGAAGCTCGCCATCTGGGCAAGCGACGAACTTTGTCGTCGCTCCCATGGCGTCGTAATCGCGAGACCGAGAGAAAGAGCGGCCCAACTTTGTAATTCTCCCGCTCGCCTTGTCAATGTTGATCACGTCTCCCGCATTCACCTTGGCCTTGCTCAGCGCTTCAATCATCTTCGTCCCGAGGTCGTACACCGTCTCCATATCGCTCGTCTTCATGGTCAATTTCCCAACCTTTGCCGCGCCGACGTTGCCCACCGGACGGTCAATTTCAATCTCCACCACCTCACCCTCAATCACCTCGGTTTCTTCCTTAATCCTCACCCCGATCGCCTTCCTAAATGCCTGCGTCAACGCCTCCGTCTTTGACATCTCCATAGAGAATATCTCACTCGCCGCCATGCTCGCAAACGGCGTCTCGCTCCCCAACGTTTTCGCCATCCCCATCGCGATCGCCGTCTTCCCGGTCCCAGGTTGCCCCGCGATGAGCACGCCTCGTCCGGCAATCGTGCCATCGGCAATCATCTTCGCAATCACTCCCGCGGCTTTACGCGCTTTCAACTGTCCGACTAAACCTTGCGACGCGTGGCGCGCATCGAGGGCGTCATCGAGACCGAGTCCGCGCACGTGCGAGTGCGCGCCCGTGCGTTCGACGCGCGTCAGCGTCGTCGACGCGCTCGATGGCACCACCGCGATGTCCGCGGGCATCGTGTGCGTGTGTGTGCGTGTGTGCGTGTGCGTGTGTGTGCGCGCGCGCGGCGTACGTCGCGTCGACGTGTGCGGTGAAAGCTGCGCGCGGTTGGCCGCAATTCAATTGGTTGCGTGGCTTTGACTTTTTTGAGGCTGAACGCGCTCGCGCGCGTGTTTAGGTGTGACAATCTATGCGTACGTGCGTACGTGCGTGCGTGCGTGGCTATGGTGTATGTGGTGTGTATTGCATGTTTATCTCGCACGTACGCGTTTACTCGCCCGCGTGGCGACGGCGGTGGATTTGGTTTTCTTCGACGACGGCGGTTTGGGCGGCGGCTGAGACGAAGACGAAGGAGACGCGTCGTCCGAAGCGGAATCATCATTGGATTCAGCAATGATATCGTCGTCGTCGTCGTCGTCGTCGTCGTCGTCGTTAATATCAATGTCTTCGTCATCGTCGTCATCATCATCGTCGTCTTTGCCGTCGAGCTTGGATGGATCAAACGCGCCCGCGATGTCGTTTTCAATCATATCGGCGTAGTCATCCGCCGAGGCGAATAAACCAGTGCTGGCAAAGTCTTCGCCCCCAAGGTCGGCACCATCATCGTTGGCATCCGGTGATGGGCCTTTCTTAACCGCGCGTTTGATTGCTTTAACGGCGCTATCGTCGTCTGATTTCTTTGCCGCCTTTGTCGTCGCGGGCGACTCCTTGAGCATGTACCCAGGCGGTTTACCGTAGGCTTTGGCGAGCGCAGCCAAGTCAAAGCGATCATCCTCGATGGCTTCTTCTAATTGCTCAGCTCTGGCAAATTCTTCATCCGCTTCTTGGTCGCTATCTTCATCGAACGAACTCTTCTTGATCTTCTTGAGCTGCGACGCAAGCTCTTCGTCGTCGGAATCAGAAGCGTCGTTGATGTTGATTTCATCCACACCCAAATCGTCGTCGCTCGCATCGCCTTCGGATTCAGAATCATCATATTTCTTCTTCGGTAACTCGCCGTCATCATCCGATCCATCATCTTCGCTATCGTCATCCTTTTTGGTCTTTTTATCAGCCTTCTTTTTCGCTTGAGATTTCTTCTCCTCCTTGTTGGAAAAGTAGCGATGGAAGAATACTTCAGACGGGTCGACCTCAGATTCCATGAGGGACGCGAATTCTTCAGTACCTGGCAAATAGTTCGTGTGTGTACCCGAGTCGACGGCACGCATGACATCCGAACCACCTTTGGTCTTCTTTTTCACCTTCTTTTGTAACCATTTATCTAAGAAGACGGTGAGCGTCATGTCGTTGAGCGGATCGCCGGTGTACGTGATCGCGTTGCCCTCGAGCAACGTTCGAGACATTGCAGAGACCGAGGGATGCGCATTGGCGGCGAGAATTGTGAGCTCCCACCAGCACGACGTCTCGGCACGGGCGTACAACGGATCTCTCTTCTCCATGTCGTACCTCAAACTTTCCTTTGGATGCTGCTGCGCTCGAGTTTCATTCGCGCCGTCGTCGTCGTCAGATGATTCATCACCCAAATCCTTCTTGGACTCTTCATTAGTACGATGTGACGTATCATCGCCCTCAAAAACTCCCGTTCGTTCAGTGTCTTCGGCGTCGTCTTTGAAGTGTTCGTCGCCATCTTCGTCGGTTTCACGGGGTTGGCGAATCGCGTTCCAATGCGACGGTTGCTTGGCCAAAAACTCGCTGATAGCCATCAGAGATCCACAGGCGAACGTCGCAGGCGCTTGCGCGGCCACTTGCAAAAGGCGTTTGACTAATGCCGCCGCACGCTTGGGCACGACGTCTTCGCGCAAACTTCTGAAGACGAGCGAAAGAATCTGTGCAGTGTTCGTCGAGCGCAAAAGTCCGGGATGTAACAATAACGCGTACAGCGCGCGGTAGTACCTATCACTCACCGATGATCGAGCAGACAAGAGCTGAAACAGGAGCATCATCGCTTGCAACGCGCCGCTGAGGTTGGGCGAGTGCGCAATGGTGAACAACGCTGGAGAGATGCGATCGATCAACGAGTCCACCTTTTCGCTCGCCACGTACGGAAACGCGCGGTTAATCCCTGTGAGTAATGCTGACACGACGCGCGCGTCTACACCGGCGCCAATCTGCGCCGGCTGCGACTTTTTATCATCCTTGCCTCCGCGACCACCGCGACCACCGCGACCGCCGCGACCGCCGCGACCGCCGCGACCGCCGCGGCCTCGACCGCCGTCGCGATGACGCTGCTTTTCCTTCTTTTTCGCTTCAAGGGCCGCCGCGGCGGCATCGTCTTCGGGATTTTTCTTCAGCGATAACTTGTACAAATACTGAAACAACCCGAAGTATGTTTCGATGAGTTGCTCAGCCAACGCCGGGCCGTCACCTTTGTGTGATAATGAAATTTGATTCAGCATGACGGCGGCGTAGTACTGCGCCTTCAAGCCGACGCCGCGACGAAAGGTGAACGCCTCTACTTCTCGCGCAACGATGCGCTTCATCGCAGGATGTGCTTTGATGAGCTCTAAACATAAATGTGATGCCGTCGATGCGAGCTTGCGTGACGGGTCACCGAGCTTGTTGACTAGGATGCTCAACAGTTGGCGCTCGCCTTCGGGCTTGGCTTTGAGCAACGCGAACGCACTCTTTAACGACTTTTCCTTCAAAATCGGCAAAGGATCGCGCGAGAGCTCGTCGATTGCGCCAATAAAACGTAAATACATGCGTTTGATGGCGTCTTCGACGTACCAATACATCAACCTTTTACGTTCGTGCGGCGCGCTCGCCGCGAGCGAAAGCGGTTGTTCGCTGAAATACTTTAATTTTCGATCAGGGAGCAAACCTTCTCGAAACAACGCCTCCAACGCAGTGATAGCCTGCACGGCGCTACGCTTACCACCACTCGCACGCGCGCGTTCAACCAGTCCTAGTAAGTTTTCCAGCGCCTTTAAGTTTGCCGCCGGATCCTCGGTGACGCTCAACACGTTTGCCGCCACCTTATCGCTCGCCGTACCAGACGTCCTCACGAGCTCGAGCCACTTTGCATTGGCATCGCTATGACGCTTCATGCGCTTCTCATACGTCCCCACGCGTTCCTCTATCGCATGCTTAGCCATGGCCTCTTTCGCTTCGAGCTCGGCGCGCGTCGGCTCAGCCGTCGCCTTTTTCGCCGCCGCCGCCCCCAACTCGCTCGTGAGCTGCGCAGACATCTCATACCACGTCCCCGTGAGCCTATCACCAACACCACGCGCATGATTCTCATCATTCCCACCACTCCCTTGTACGGGCCTAGGACCAGCACCAGGATTCCACGGCCGCTTCTTCTCGCCCGCCCCGCCCGCGCCCGCGCCCGCGTCTTTGGACCCGTCGCCGTCGCCACCGTCGCCACCGTCGCCCCGTCGCCCTTTCGTCACCATCGTCGTCGAACCACGCCCACGTGTCTTACTCGCACCACCACCACCCGTCATCGTCGTCGTCCCATCCCGCGCGCGCAGCCTCGCCGCCGCCTCGAGATGCGCGGCGCGAAAATCCCTGTCATCGAACCCGCGCTCGACGACGCTCGCCGCGCCATCGCGCGTCGCGCCAGGCGCGAATCCTAACGCGCTCGCCAACGCCTTGACGTCATCCCGCAGGTCGTCATCGGTCGTCGTCGTCATCGACCACGACGCGGCGCGCGGTGTGGACGCGCGCGCACATCCACGTTCGACTCGACTTCTTCGCATGAGGGTTTGGGCGCCGCATTGGGTGACCTGTGACGGTTCGAATCTCGTCATCGTGCGTCGTCGTCGAGGTGCGCGCATCGATCGACATAGATAGATGAACGACGAAGGGAAGACGCGATGCGCGCGAGGGACGATCGGGGACGTGGCGATGCACAAGACGACGACGACGACGACGACGACGACGACGGAGGACGTGGACGCGGGACAGGGGCGTGGTGACCGCGGCGACGGGCGCGGCGGGCGCGGCGTCGGGGTTCGGGTGCTGCGGTTGCGGGAGATGACGATCGGGGATGTGGTGCGCGTGATGCGCGAGAGTGAGCACGAGACGTTTCCAACGAGTGATAATACAATGATTAGCGTTCGAGGGGTGTTTGATGTGTTTGTGAAGGCGGTGGTGGATGGGTTGACGAAGCCCGAGGAACCGAGCGGGACGGGACGACGCGTCGGGGAGACGGCGCTCGCGGAATCGAGCACGGCGGAGACGGTGGGGTTGATCAAGCTACCGCCACGCGCGACGACGATGAGGACGACGATGCGAGTGGAGGAACCGACGAATGTGCTTGAGGAGTTGTATAACACGCCTGCGACGGCGTTGAGCGAGACGTCAACGCCTCTCGTGGAGTGCGCGCCAGATGTTTTAATCGCCGACGTCGCGGGTATGCTCGATGAACGCGACGTACACGCGGTGTTTACCACGACGTTTGATGGTGAACGCGCCATCGTGACTGCTGAAGATATCTTGAGATACCTGTGCCCGATTCAAGACGCGTTGCGCGAGGTGGCGACGTTTGACACGGAGGCGTTCAACGCGCTCTTTCGGTCCCCGAGAGACACCTTTTTAGCGGTGCGCCAAGAACACAACATGGACTTGACCACGGCTGACGTGATGTGGTGGATGCACGAGCAAAATGTGAACGCCGTGGCTTTTTTCGAAAGCACGTTCAGAGTGCCGGGCGACCAGCCGCTGTACGGCTCAGTCTTTGTCGAACTCTCGACGCGCGACTTGCTCGATGTGACGCCCGACAACTTTCACACGGTGTTTGAAACCGACCCAGTAGCGTACATTGCCATGAAACGAGCGGGCGTGTTCGTGCAGTCTCAAACTATCGCACTCGACGCACACGAACGCGGCGCGCGCGATACCATCGCCGCGCTCGCTGAGAAAAATCCACCGCGCTTGCCCAAGCGCTTTTACATTTTTCAACGCGACGTCGTCCGCGCGATGACGCCGCTCTCATTACTCCGCGTCCTCGTCGCCGCGCACGCGCGCTCTTAGGCGACGACATCGACATCGATATTATCCTCCTCTGCGTGAAATGAAACGAAATCAAATGAAATCAACCCCAATGCGTCGTCATGGCTGGCTATCATCGTTGAACCCGCGCCCGTGGACCTTACGCCAAGTCAGTCGCGCGGCGGTGCCCCTTCGGTGTGGGGACAACGAACGTCACACCCCGACGTCGCGCGCACGGGTGTGAGCACGCGTCAACGACATGGGCGACGTCAACGACGGAGACAACGACAAAGACGGAGACAAAGACGACGATGAAGGGCCGGTGTGCCGATTCTGCTTCGACCCCGCGCGCGCGAACGACGCGCTCGTGAGTCCGTGCGCGTGCAAAGGTGGACAAATGTACATTCACGAACAGTGTCTCATACGGTGGCAACGCATGGTTGTGGTACGTGAGCGTGCGCGTTGTCGATGTCGTTGTTTTTATCGTTCTCGTTCTCGTGCACGCGTGTGTGTTGTCGATTGCACGACGTGACTGACGCGGGGCCCTACGGGACGGATGCGCGCGCGCAGGTGAGTCAGCCCACGCATCCAATGTACTACGAGCGGGACCAGAGGCATAGCGTGTGCAATGTGTGCAAAGAAACGTTCAATACGCCACCACCGACGAGGTTAGTGTTGATGTCTTCATTTACCGGCGCTGAGATTGCGGCGATGATTGATGTTGGCTTTATTCTTGGCTCGCACGAAACGTTTAGCGACACGCTGGAGCGGAAGTTTTCAGAAATGTCACCCGAGTTGAGACGAGTTTGTGGATACGAACATTGGATTAAAGGAGCGTTCTTGATCACGAGTGTAAACCGAGACGATGGTGATGGCGATAGGGCAGTGCTCGATAGTCGATGGGGCGTCATTCGGCGACCGCGAACGGCAGACAACGACGCGGGCGAAGACGTCATCGTTGGCGTCAATCTTTCGGGCTGGCACTCTATGGAAGAGGTCGTGCGCGGCGAAAGTCGCTTGTTCGAAGCTGTCGATGGCGATAACGACGACGAGCCGACGGCTGGCATTAGCATTCGTATTGATGGCGGAAACGATGAAGTCGCGCGCGAAGTCGTCGGAGCATGGTTTGAACAAGCGATTGACAACATGTCAGAGGACGAAGACGAAGACGATGAAGAAGACGAAGACGATGAAGACCAAGACCAAGATCAAGAAGAAGAGCGTGGTGCCGATGAAGACGAAAGCATGAGCGACGAGGACAGCGATGACGACAATGACGACGGTGACGATGAAGAAGAAGATCATAGTGATGATGAACAACGCGATCCCAACGCTGATGAACAAGCCCAGGAGAACGAAAACGACGAAGACCACGCGCGCATTCGCCGCCGCCGCGTTCCTGAGCGTCAAATCGCCGGTCATATTCGCCAGCTTCTGTCACCTTTTGGTCCAATCTACGAAGTCTATAAACGCTATCGGCGACGACGCATGATCGGTAGCGCACTAAAGTCTGCAGCGGAGCGAATGAAGACTACAGTCGATGATATTACAAATGTGATTACCATCGATTCGCATACTGGTGGACCATGCGATGAAGACACAATTTCAATGTGCCTCGTCGTCGGTCACAACAGCGCTCCCGGATTCATCACTATTCCTGATCCTGTAGATGCAATTACTTTCGCATACGCGCAGTACGATGCACGAAGGACAGATGGTGACATTAAGGTTGGTTCCGTGGTGAACATTGTAGCGCGCGGCCCTGGCGAACCTAAACGCAGCGGCGTGGTGATTCAAGAAGTGGACTCATCGTCTGATAATTGGCGCATTGCCACCGCAGACGGTATCGCCGAGTTCCCACGCGATGCATTAGAAATTGAAGTGCCAACCAAGGGTGGTCGAGTGCTCGCGTTCTGGGGCACGGCGCAGTGGACGCGAGCGCAGTTGCTCGGAGAGATTGCCCGCGGGCATTGGGGACTGTTGAGAGCCGAACCTCGAGACGTGGCTGACGCGAAAACGACGTATCAGCGCATTCTTGATCGTGGCATGGCGTTCGCACCTCTCACTGAAATGACTGAAGAGTTTATGCGCGACGCTATGCAAACGATGAATCGCATTCGATCGACTGGACAAATAGAGCGCGCGGCGTCGCCAGCCATATGAGTGAATTTTTTTTGTACAGAATGATGATATGACTTGTAATAATGCAACTACGAATCGCCTAGCGGCGTTTTCTACCTTGCGCTTTCAGCTTGAGTTTATCCTGGAGCGATGCGCGCGCACGAACGGCGTCGTACTTTTTGGCGTCCTTTGCGAGGTTGCGTTTATTGTTTTCTTGCGCCTCCGCCGCGATTTTAGCCACGTGCTCATGCAACTCTTCCGAGGTGATGCCGTAGCAGTGCTCGACGTACGTTTTCAATGGTGCGACTTTACCTTTACCTCCGTACACACCGCGCCTCACGGCTTCGACTCTGAGCAATTCAATACACTTTGCGTGGTGCGCTTGAAGTCCCCAGTCCACGGGCGCCTTTGTCCAGTCGTCTCGAGGCTCGAGTTCGCATCCCCGTTCGAGAAGCTCCCGCACGACGTCTTCTCGCCCGTAACCAACGGCAAAATGAAGCGCCGTACGTCCAGCCGGGTCTTTCGCGTCCACATCGAACGTTTTAGAATCCAACAACTCTCGCACCTCGTCGACGCGACCTCTCCGCGCGCGCTCGTGCAACGCCGGCGCTTCAAACAACACTCGACCAGCGGGCCCGCGCGTGGCTCGATCGCTGCCATCGACGGCGCTCCACGTCCACTTCGAATGCCAATTTTTCGGTGGATCTCGCGCGTAATCCCTCGTCCTCCTCCCGTCATTCTCCGTGTTCGTGTGCACCGAATCGGCGTCATGGTCACCCATGGGCGTCGTCGTCCCATCGTCATCATCGTCATCACCATCGACGCCGACGCCGACGCCGACGCTCGGTGCGCGTTCACCCATGGCGTGTGACGCACGCCTCAATGCGACCTCGGGTGAATATCCCACACCGTGCTCGCGAGCACCGCTCTGATGTCGCGTCGTCGTCGTCGCGCACGTCCACGCCGTGACACGCGAAACGCCCATCGTCCATCGTCCATCGTCCATCGTCGTGGGTGCACGCGTGGTCCATCGTCGTGTGTGTACTATATACTGTATGCGCATACACGAAAACAATAAAACGCTCGCGAACACAATCGCACAAGAAGCATTCGTG
>Ga0255753_1005277_pt1 | contig 12441 bp, 6 predicted proteins | sample 041ome_10_FD_179953 | JGI IMG/M metagenome (GOLD analysis project Ga0255753, IMG submission 179953) | Coastal salt marsh microbial communities from the Groves Creek Marsh, Skidaway Island, Georgia - 041412US metaG (version 2) | ecosystem: Environmental > Aquatic > Marine > Intertidal zone > Salt...
TTCTTATCTAAATGGCTTTTTCTTTTAATAATATCTTATCAAAAATCTATTTTTGTAAATATTAATGCAAAGAAAAAACCTCCCAATAGAGAGGTTTTGTGTTAAAATGTAGGAGCGTATGGCTCTAGATGTTAAATGACAGATCGTCCTCGATCATCGAAAGGGTTTCATTTACTCCCCTCCGTATAATTTATAAACCTCTGACCCAGCACTCAAAAAAGCTCCAACACCATAGACTTCAGTCTTATCGGGATAGGCTTCTCCAGGGGCTGCTCCAATGGGTTGGACATAGCCGAGCATTCCCTCATTATTCACATGGCTGGTCATGGCATTCCATCCTCTTTCAACCGCAGGGCCATAGGTTGCTCTGTCTAAAATTCCATTATTAATCCCCCAAGCCAGTCCATAGACAAAGAAGGAAGAACCACTGGTTTCAGGGGTTGGATAAAATTGTTGTCCCAAAAGACTCATGGACCAATGCCCTTGAGGGGTTTGGATTTCCAACAACTTCTTGGCCATTTTTTTATAGAGCTTCAAAAAATAAGGATAATCACTATCATTGGAACCAAGTTCATTCATGACATTCACCAAACCAGCAAATACCCAACCATTGCCTCTGCTCCAAAATATTTTAGTCCCATTGTCAAGTTCGTCAAAATAAGATCCGTCTCGGTAATACAGACTTTCTTTTTTATCAAACAGATGGTCGGTTGTCGCTTTCCACTCTTTGACCATAAAGTCAACGTACTTTCTGTCTCTTGTCAAATTGGAGACCATCGCCCAAACGGGTGGCGACATGAACAAAGCATCGCACCAATTCCAGCGGTCTTGATGAAAAGGAGATTTCCAATCCAATTTGGACTGGGAAGGGTGATAAAGGATGAAATCAAATTGTTTGATGGTAGGCTCAATCATTTTTTTATCCTTGTACTTCCTGTAGAGCTGAAAATAGGTTTGACCAACGGTGTGGTCATCCGCATGATAAATCCTGTTGTAATTTCCATTTCGCATATGGAGTTTCCAATCGTGGGACTCACCAATCCCTTTGAGCCAATCAAAATATTTGTCACTATCGGCCATCGCTGCCCATTTGGACATTCCGACATAAAGCGCTCCATTGGTCCAATCTAACATATCATGTTTCCCTCTATATAGTCTTTTATTTTGCGCTCTATATTCTAGATCGTCATGGTGTTCAATTTCCCAGTCTGCCACTTTTTCCATGATTTGTTTAACCTTAGCAGGTTCAATTTTTTGACCCATAAGTGGGGATATGATCAAAAAGATAAATAGTCTTAGTAGATGTTTTTTAGATTTCATTGGTTGCATTTTAATGATTTTTTTGATTTGATTTGATTTAATTTGATTTAATTTAATTTAATTTTATGAAGGTAAAGATGGGTTGGGGAGGGCCATGGTTTCTCTCGGGGTTTATCACGGTTCGATCCCAATGTTTTCCATTTAAGAACGTATCTGAATCCAGGCTCATTATCTATCCCAATATCATTTGAAATGATGTTTTGTAGTCCAGGAAAATCCCCCTCATCCTCTTCAATAGTATCGTTGCTTCTGCTTGAGAAAAGTTTTGGGGATTGTAGAATTTTCCCAATTGGATTTAAATTATTGTCAAGTAGTAAGGTTCCTTCACCGTATTTAATGTGCCAATAACTTACTTGAAAATACTTATCGGATTTACGATTGAAACTGTTAATTTTAAATTCGTTTTTAATGCTTCCATTTCCAGAAAATTCCCACCTGTAATCCCAATCTGTGATGACATGAGACACCCATTTTTGATCCTTAATCTGTGCGATAAATAATTGAAGATTGCCATTTGCATCATATTTTTGATATACAAATAGTGGTTTTTTGTCACGGTCCAAACATAGTTTTGCTGCAAGATTAATAATTCCACCACCAGGAGGTACTGGTGCTACTATTAGGGATTTTTTATCTAATGTTGCAGGAAGAACAATGGGATTACCAAATGCATCATACCAATTTTTTAAATCCGGGCTCTTCATGTAGGACAGGTCGTGATTGGTCGCACAATCAGGGGTATCTCTCCACACCCAATAAACGTGGTACCATCCATCCTCTCTTAATTCGGGTTGAGATTGATAAGCATTCATCAAACCTTTTCCATCGGTTAATGGGACATCTAGCATCCGAGACCATTTTTTTGAAGTGGTGTCATATGCATTGTAGATTTCATTTCCATTTCCACTACTACCATCACGGTAATGGAAGATTAATCCTTTTTCTCTGGTCAACATAAACTTAGGATAAGTGGCTCTTAATTCCTTGGAGCCTACCATAGGAAAATATCGTGTTAAAGTGGAAATATCATTTGGTTTTTTACTTCTGAAGTAGGTCAATGAATCGACATGCATGTTGCCAGAAAGATGAATGTACCCTTCTTTATCTACGGCTAGAGTAATGGAATTATGAGAATCCCATCCTACCTCTGTTGCAGAGAATCGTCTTGATTTTTCTTTGGCATTAACATCTCTTGGGGGAGCAGGCATTTTAAACAAAGAAAATTGAGATTCATCAACGTTTCTCTGACCTACTACCATATTTCTATTGGCATTGTAGTATGCTACATACTGTCTATCGCTGTGTGTGTAAAGACAAAAACCAACCCTATGTCCCGCCCAAACCGAATCTATCATAATGGTTTGAACAACCTCTTCTTTAATATGCGTCTCGTCAATAATGATTTGTTTTTTAAGACCTTCTGAGCATTCAATGAAAAAACAGCAGATAAGGATCATTACTACAAATGAAGATTTTTTTGAAATCTTATATAAATTTGAAAGGAAAGGAGTCATAGAACAGTTTGTTTACTCATCAAGAACAAGACCAGATTTTTTATTTTTAAAAATATACTTTAGGGGCTGATTTTTATAAACAAAACTAATGCTAAGGCCACCGTCCTTATGGGTTTCAAACTTTTTTGAAGCCATGATTTCCGCTAGCTGATTTTCGTCATCAATGGGTAAAATCAAATGGGCAACGACCGTTTTACTCTGGGTCGATTTAAGACTTACATCAAAATATGGAATCCATTGGAAAGGTTGACTAGCATTTACCATTTGAGAGGGGTGTCTTCCTTTTTTAATTACATAATTCTGCTCAGTAAAAGGAATCATAGCCAATGTTCCCTTATTACCATTTAGCAATGCATAATCCTCGTGAATGTCCAAATCAACACCGTGGTGAAAACGTACATCAATCGTTGCATTTTTATCTGAGTGAACTTCATCTAACAGTATTGTGATTTCAGGTTTTTCAAGCAGAATATTTCTTCTCCATTTTTTTAATTCTTTTTTTGGATAAGCATTAGTGGGATCCATAAGGACATAGTCGCGCTCCCCTGTAGTTCTAAATTCCAACACCTTCCCTCCTACACTGTAGTCGTAAGGTTGTTTGTAATATTTTCCAGAAATTTGCTTTTCACCATTTACCAAAAGGGTATTGTGTCCTTCGCTTGAGGCCTCGGGGTAATCAAAACGGGCTTGGTCAAAATATTTTTCATCATAACCACTTTTTCCAAGGTCTCTAATATAGTATTCTTCATTCCAATAAAGGACAAAATGTCCAATATCGAGATGTCCGTGGTGAGGGTCATCGTTCTTTCCAGCTTTTCCGGCAACAACCACCCGATCTGAACTTGTAAAATCACTTCGCATAACCCACCAATCAATTGTTTTAAAATGGAGAGAGGGTTGGTCTGGTGGTAGGGCAGTAAATTTAGGTCGGGGCCAAATGATATCAAAAACATCATCTGCTTCCTTGTTAAGAAAATTTCGATACCAAGCAGCTTGTGGGTTATTGGTTTCGGTGGCCAGTTTATTGATCAAGTGGGTGCTACCGATCATAGCCCCTCCTGAATCTTCAAAGTTTAAAGATTTATTACCAGGTAAAGAGATAAACAGTGGAAACGTAACGGGATTAGCTGCTAATCTTTTGTTTTTGAATAAGTTGTATTTTCCTTTTGTCAGGCGTTTTAAGGCATCGGCAAAAAATGAAGAGGTGTGAACTCCATAGTTCCAATAGGAACCTCCTTCCTGCCAGCCTCCATCAACCCCCAGTTCATCAAACATACTGTTGATTCGGTTGAAAGATTCTGCCACAATGTCTGTTAGCTGCGGATGTTCTTTCAACAGGGCAAGGCCTGCAAGACCAACCCCCGAATTACAAACACCACACCAATTACAACGGTAAGCAGTAGCCCACCAGTGAAATTCATAATCCCCTCTGACACGGGTCACTACTTTTTCCAAGAGCGCTCCCCTAATGCGATCTCTTTGTGCCTGAGTCAATGCGGGGTACAACCAATCGTAAACGGCAGCCATCATTCGACCGGAATCTCCGTTGAAGTGGTCAAAATTAAAATTGACCTGATCGTCAGGGACATTCCAAGGCATGATACGTGAATAGATAATGGGAAATTCATGAGCACGTTGTGTCCATGTCGTCAAATCACAAAATGCATCAGCAAATTGATACGCTTTTTGTGCATAGGCATCATCCCCTGTCAATTGGTAAAGGAAAGCCAAATGAAAAGCATTGTCTCTATTGGTTTTGTAAAAAGACGCATATTTTCCATTTCCATCCTCCTCCGACCAATTGGCTCGGGTATTTTTTCCTTGAATTGGAATATTATATTCAACTGGCATGGCCATCCAAACTTTGGCTTTAGCCTTAAGCTTTAAAAAAACATCCCTACTCTCTTGATCATTTTCTATTCGCTGAATTAGTGCCTTTTTCTCAGTATTGTTGAAATAAAGGTAAGGATGCTCTAGTGAGGGAATATCAATGGCTTTGTTTATATCCGACTGATCCAACTGTCCAAAACAATTGCCAATTATCAAAACAAAAAGACAGAAGTTGCTGAATAGGAAATTATTTTTTTTTATCATTAACATAATTATCAAATGATCAATTGAATAATTGTTCAATACCCCTCCTAACGCCAATTTTTTTGGCCCATGAGTTTTACTTTAATGTCTAATTTCCCACTTTCAGCTCGGGATGCTGGGATCTTTAATTCTATCCTTTTTAAGTTTTCAATTCTTCGGTCTAACTCTAATGGTGGTGGATCCAGAGAAACGACATTCATCTGTATATCGGAATGACTTAAGTTTTCTATGTATAATTTTTTCACCGGGGTAGTCGAGGAATACTCTGGTTTACTAAGCGTTGCTCCATTGCTTGTGATTTCTACGTCTAATGTGGTCATTAATTGCCATGTAATCAGTTCAGTTTCGTCTGAGACTTCAATTTTGTCATCGATCACCAATGATACATTACTGTCCTTGGTAAAAGTGCGCTGCGCACTTTTAAGCTGGCCTTCAAAGGTTGGGCTGAGGTCAAAAGTAACCTGTGGTGTTTCACCATCTTTAAAATCTATGATGGTTGCTTTTCCGTCTACTACATGCAATTGGTTGTTAACGGTAAGGGTACTGTGTCCAAAATTACCCTTGTTGAGTAAAGTCCACCTTTCACTGTCTTGCGACTTATTCCAAAGATCAAAACCCGTTTGTTCTAATGTGTTATAGCTTTGATTTCCTGGATCGAATACCCATCTTACACCATTGAGTTCAAAGATAAAAGAACCCCCATCCATATTGCCATGATTTACGGTTCCACGTCCACCTTTACCCCCAAAATAATATCCATATGGGTCATCAGTTCCTCCAGTAAAAACCGCTACAGGGTTAGAGCCTTCTCCTTTCCAAGCGATAGGCAAATTGGATTCTTTAATTTTTTCATACTGAGCCAGCCACACCAATCCAGCCCCATCCAACCGCCTGAGTTTTCCTATTTTACTGGGTGACCTGAGTAATCTGTTTCTTTCATAAAAAAGTTCATCCCCTGTCTTGGAGGCGAACCAAGCCAAGGTAATGTCTCCATTTTCACTTCTTTGATCCCCGCAGTCTGCAAAATTATAATACCAACCTGAGGGGGCGTTCATCAAAACCCTAAAAAGGGCGCTCTCCTTAAATGCTGGGTAATCCCCTAAACCAAAATCAGTTCCGAAAGCGCTTTCCAACATGGCATTGGTAACCACTGAAAAGACTGTCCCATAACCCCAATACGTCGAGCCTTCTGGATATACCCCATCGGGCCCATATTCTTCCAGGGCATGAGGTAGTCCATCTATGGATCTTTTAATGGTTTTTGCTGCCAATTCTGGATCGCGTTCAGCAATGGCTATAGAGGCCGCTATCATGCCACCATTACACACCTGATTCCAATTATTATTTCCGTTAATCCATCCTGTATTGGATCCCTTTGCGGTACTATAGCTGGGCTGAATACCTTTCTCAATCAGAGCGTCTATTGCCATGTCTATAGTGGATTTTGGTAAATCACCAGCCGTCCAATCAAGCGCAATGGCTACGGCCATAGCCATCTCCCCAACATCGAGGTAATGCGAAGGATTCCAGTCCGAAAATTGGCAAACAGCTTTTACCTCTCCATCTATTCTTTCCAGTATTCTGGGATCTTTTTCAATCCGGTACACCATCCCCAACATGTTGATACGGTATAGCATCTCGCGAGATACGGAGAGTAATCTTCGCCCAATTTTGATTCGTTCCAAAAAAGGTTTATCAAAAATACTTTCGGCATTGAGACGGATGGCTTCATAGATATTTTTAACCACCGGATCGGATTGCAATTTGGTTCTCAAGATTTTCTCTATATCGGCATTGAGGACCAATCTGGGTTGCTCTTGGCGAATATTCGAGATAACATAATCGACCGTAAAAGGATTATGGAGTTGGTATTGGTCATTTTCGGTGGCTTGATTTTGGCTACAGCTCAAAATTAGCACAACAAAGAGGCCCAATAATACACTTAAAAACGTTTTTTTCATGGTAAATAAATTCAAATTATCTGTACTAATAAATTTAATAAAAAATTAGGAATGATCCATAAAAAAACAAAGCCAACTTTTCAGATGGCTTTGTTTATTAATATCGATAAAATGATCTTACCAACCAGGGTTCTGACCGAGATCAGGATTCTGTGATAATACATCTAATGGCAAAGGCCATAAATAGTGTTTGCTTTCATCGAACACAGGGTTTTCAAAATCTGTCCCTTTGTATATTTCTAGATATTCTACACCATCGACCAAACCACTTTTAACTATCGTTTTACCATCGGGGTCAATAGCAGCCCTGTTGGCTGCATCCCAACGGATCCCATAGTCTTTTTGCTCCAGCTTTTTCCCTTGTTTCCACCTTCTGAGGTCATCGTAACGAAAACCTTCGATGAATAACTCAATTCTTCGCTCTCTTCTAATTTCAACTAAAATAGAAGAAATACCTTCATCAGCATAACGAGGATCCATAGGAGGATTGGGCGTCAAATGGGGCATGCCCACTCGATCGCGCAAAAGGTTGATACTGATGTCCAAATCGGCTTGGGAAATGGTTCCTCCTCCTAGTTCGGCTTTGGCCTCGGCATAATTGAGCAATGCTTCACCAAATCGAAGAGGAATTCCAGGTGTCATAGAAGAATTGTATCCCGCATATGCAGGTCCAACTTGGAAATTCTTTATGATATGATATCCCGTATAAATACGCATTCCACCAGACATTCCTTGGATTCTAGGATATGGATTTACATCGGGGCCATGGTTACCATACCTATATAAAACCTGATCATCAGGATGCAAAACCGATTGTCTTAATCTAGGATCTCTATTCACGAAAAGATCTCTGAAATTTGCATCGCCTTGATAAAGGGGAGAGAGAGAAATGGGAAGTCCGTCTTCACAAAGAAAATCTTCCACAAAACTTTTGGTAGCACCACCATTATAATTTCTGTAGTAGTTTTGGAAGTGATTGGTTCTAATCCCCCTCTCATATCTTTGGATAAAGATGGGTTCAGGACTACCGTCAACAACCTCTAATCGATGGAGTTCGTTATAACTAAAATTAGGATCACTGGCAACGTGCAGACTATGAGCACCACTATCCATTAGGGCTTTAGCAGCACTAGCTGCTTCGGTGAGCCATTGCTCATGTCCACCCAAATTGTGATATTTTCTCCAAGTTCCTTCAAACAAACAAATTCGAGATTTGAGAAGTTGGGCAGCAGCCAATGTTAACTTACCAGGGTTTGAGGAACGCAAGTTTGCAACAGCAAAGTTTAGGTCTTCTAAAACTTTTCCCATCACAAAGTCTCTACTGTCTCTTGGTCCGTAAAGAATATCATCATCACTAGTGGTCAATTCTTTATCGGCCCATTGAACATCTCCATATTTGGAGACTTTATCTGCGTAAAAGATGGCTCTAAACAAACGAGCTTCGGCCTTGTAATGATTTTTAACACTTTCAGAGACATTTGCTTTGTCATATTGAGCCAATCCAATATTTATTGCTCTAATAAGTGGCCATCCTTTGTACCCAAACCATCCTCCAGCATCATTTGCATTCTTGGAAGAAGGAGTATTCCATTTTCCAGTTTTAATCCTTGCAAAAGCGAGTCCCCTTCCATGACGAGGAGCAGTATTGTCAGTCATTCCATCAAGATATGCGTAGGAATACTTCTGGCTGTCGAATCCATCATCATGTCCCATAAGGATGGGATAATCATTATCATTTTGTACAAGATGATAGTAAAAGTTGTTATATACCGCTAAGTCGTTTTCGGTATTCCAAAAGGAGGAATTACTGATCTGATCCAGCGGTTGTCTCTCTAAGAAATCATCATTACAACTTAATAGTAGAAATGATGCTGAAAAGACAAATAGTATTTTATTTAAAATATTTTTCATCATTATATGTTTTTTTAATTATAATCCTATTTTTACTCCAAAAGCATGAGTTCTGTTCTTGTAGTATTCTTGAGTAAGCGTTGGTCTTACTTCAGGATCAAGAGGTTTTCTCATCTTTGTAGCTTCCCAAAGGTTTTGTCCAGAATAATAGAGGTTCAGAGACTGAACTCCAATTAAATCGACAATATCCTGAGGAACTCTATAGTTCAAATTCAACTGCTTAAGTCTGATATAGGAAGCATCTTGAAGATATCGACTGTTATACTGAAGATTCTTCTTACCGTTGTTGTTGGTTCCTGTTTCGGCAGCGTGAAAATATGCATCTGGATTATCTGGGGTCCAAGAATCTGTTACGTAGTATTTTTCTACATGACCCGCGTTGAAGGGATAGAAAGCAACCCAGTTACCGTTAGGAGGCATATAATCTCCTTTAAGGATGCCTTGGAAAAATGAATTCAATGACCAATTCTTGTATCTTAAATCTAAATTCAAGCCAAATCTGTAACGCATTGAAGAATTTCCAATAATCGTTCTATCACCGGGATTATCTAATGTTTCGTTTCCGCGATCTACAACGCCGTCTCCATTTATATCTTGATATTTTAAATCTCCTGCTTTCCAGCCATCGAAATTCATTTTAGTAAGATCAGCCCAACCAGCAACTTCAGCATCGGTTTGGAAAATTCCATTTCTACCGTCATCTACTTTGAAGCCCCAAATTTCACCAATTTTTTGTCCAACATAATACTCGTTCAAAGAACCTGTAGGGTTGTCGTATTTGGTGATTTCGGCTTGTGAATCGGATAGTGCTAGAGTAACTCCATAATACCAATCATCGTTAATTTGATTTTTCCAAGTGGCAGCAAGCTCCCATCCCTTGGTCTGCAAGTCAGCAGCGTTAGACTTTGGTGCAGATGTACCCAAAATATCCGGATAGGTAACATTCATCAACATATCCTTAGTGGTTCGAGTAAAGATGTCCAAGCTCAAATCTAATTTGTTGTTTAGAATGGTAGCGTCAACACCGAAGTTGGAAGAAGTAACCGTTTCCCATGTCAAATCAGAACTAACCAATCCTGCTGGTGAAACGTAGGGCGCACGAGAACCTGCAGCTAAAAGATAGGAAGAGGTATTGGAGCCCATGGTAGGAATATAAGGATACCAATCGTTGCCCAAAAGCTGGTTACCCAACTCTCCATAAGAACCTCTGATCTTCAAGGCATCTAACCAAGAAGAAGTTCCGGCCATAAAATCTTCTTCGGAAATTTTCCATCCCGCAGAAAAAGAGGGGAAGAAATCAAACCGGGTGTCGGTGGGGAATCGCGAACTGGCATCGTAACGACCATTCAACTCGATCAAATATTTGTCTTGGAAAATATAATTCAATCGATAGAAAGCACCTCTTAAAGAAACATGACTGGCTCCTGAATAGGCCTCTTGGGCACCTGTGGTAGCATTGATGTTGGTGATGTTGGGTGTGATCAAGCTGTAAGCTTTCGCTCTGGTGTAATGACGATTACCCATTTCCTGGTTAAAACCAACGATCGCCTTGAAGTAGTGGTTGCTGTTTTCAGGCTCGAAGGTATAATCGGCATAGGCGTTGAATACATAGTAAAAACGCTTGTCGTAACGATTTTCAAGAAAATCTGTAGTAGAGAACCCACTATCGAAGGTAATGTTGGATAAATCAACACTTGCACCCCCTACGAGCCCTTGTACTTTGGTTCGTTGATCTTCATTATATACATAGGTGTAATTGGGAGAAAATTCAGCCCTTACCTTAAGGCCTTTCATGGGGGTAATGGTCAACCCCTGGGTGGCTAAGATATCATTTTGGTGCATCAAATCACGTCCTCCATTTTCTATATAAGCCATGGGATTTACACTCAGAAAAGGTATCCCAATGTACTGCTCATATTGAGATCGGTCTCCTGGTGTCAAATAGTATGGCAGATCAGGAAAACGTACTGCATTTGCACCCATTCTTGCAAGAGAGTTGATGTTAACGTCCCAGTTGTAAAAGTGGGGTTGATCATCTTCTTCAACAGTTACAAGCACCTTGGTGTCCATCTCCAACCAATCCGTAATCTTATATGACGTTTTAGCTAGAATATTGTAACGGTCATAATCAATGTTTTTATCATCGTTATTAATCCATCCCTTTTTTTCTAAAAAACCAAGGGAAACATAGTAATTTGATTTCTCAGTGGCACCCGAAACACTTAAGTTATGGCGTTGTTGAGGAGCCCAGTTTCTCACAAACTCATCCGCGAAATTATTGAAACCAACATGTCTGAGTACAGTTCCTTCTCGAATCCATGCATTTTCGGGCGTTGGATTGGCTACCCATGCTTGAGCACCAGCCAAATAGTCAGCGTCAAAAGCATCTGTACCTGCGTTCCTCTGGGTAGATGCATTTTTGATGAGTGCTGCCTCATAGGGATTGTCTAATAAATCAATATTCATGATGGGTCTACCAAAAGAAAATTCAGAGGTGAAACTTACGGAAGCTTTTCCCGTTTTTCCCTTTTTGGTTTCAATCAGAATCACCCCAAAAGCTGCTCGAGCTCCATAGACTGCTGCAGAGGAGGCGTCCTTCAAAACACTTATACTGGCAATATCATTGGGATTTAAACTTCCCAAGTCCATGGGGACTCCATCGACAAGAATAAGAGGAGTACCGCCATTAATGGATTCAAAACCACGAATGTTAAACTCAGGCGCAGTAGTCGGGTCACCGTTTCGGATGTCGATGTTCAAGTTGGGAATTACACCTTGTAATCCTTCCCCGACATTGACAATAGGTCGATCCTCAAGTACTTCCCCAGTAACAGCTGCAACGGCACCTGTAAGGTTAACCTTTTTTTGAGTACCATAACCAGTTACTACTACCTCTTCCAACTCATTGTCGGTCTCAAGGGTGGCAGCAATACTGCTTTGATTGGCAGCAACTGTGATGTACTGAGTTTGAAAACCAACAAAGGAGAGTTCCAAAACATCTCCTACATTGGCCTGAATGGTAAAATTACCATCAAAATCTGAGCTAACACCGTTGTTCGTTCCCTGAACAACTATTGTCGCTCCGGGTAGTGGACCATCGGCATCAGATACTGTTCCATTAATGGTTTGTTGTCCCATTAATTGAAATCCAACAAAAACCAAAACCAAACAGAGAATTCTTTTGAAGGAATTCAAAGTTTGAAATTGATTTGATAACCTTTTGAAGTAAATCATAAAAAAAAATTTAGTTAATAAAATCAATTTGTTTTCACTTAATTAAACTATTAATAATTATAGTGAATAAATTATATATACGTGTTCGCACACGAACTTTTGCAAGTTATTAAAAATGTTAAAAAAAACTAAAATTTTTATTTTTTTTTTTTAGTTGATACAAAAAACGCTACTCAGTGCGGTTTTTTTTTGTCAACTAAACGCGGCATTTACAGGGAATCTCCACTATTGTGAATATAATCGCCAGAGGTTCTATCAATCTGACTCTTATAGAATGGGTCGAATGATATGATGCGCCTTGATGTTTTCCTTAGCATTGTTGTTGTATTTTTTCACTCCCTCAACCAAAGTAACTGTTCGGGTGAAATCATACCATCTATGACCTTCCCTCAGAGGTTCCCGGTCTC
>Ga0255753_1005280_pt1 | contig 12429 bp, 16 predicted proteins | sample 041ome_10_FD_179953 | JGI IMG/M metagenome (GOLD analysis project Ga0255753, IMG submission 179953) | Coastal salt marsh microbial communities from the Groves Creek Marsh, Skidaway Island, Georgia - 041412US metaG (version 2) | ecosystem: Environmental > Aquatic > Marine > Intertidal zone > Salt...
CAGAAGTGATTTAGGCGGGGAAGAAGAGGGTCAGGTAATGGCGAAGCTCAGAAGTGATGACGAAGTCATCGTCATCGCGGGAAAAGATAAGGGTAAGCGTGGCACCGTGCGCCGCGTACTGGACAGTGACCGGGTGGTTGTCAGTGGTGTGAACATGGTTAAGAAGCACACCAAGCCCAATCCCCAGGCCGGTATCGCCGGTGGCATTGTCGAGCAGGAGGCGCCCATACAGGCCTCTAACCTGGCGCTTTTTAATAGCAAATCCGGTAAGGGTGAGCGCGTTGGCTACCGCATGGACGACGGCAAAAAGGTTCGCATTTTCAAGCCATCCGGCGATTTGGTTGACGCCTGATCCGGGTCGGCGAATAGAGGCAGTTAAGAGATGACAGCGCTGAAAGAAAAGTACCGTAGCGAAATCGTTCCCAAGCTGAAGGAAGAGCTCGGTCTGGACAACGTGATGGCGGTGCCACGCATCACCAAGATCACCTTGAATATGGGCGTGGGTGAGGCAGTGGGAGACAAGAAGGTCTTGGAGCATGCAGTCGCCGATATGGAAAAAATCGCCGGCCAGAAGGCGGTGGTCACCAAGTCACGCAAATCCATTGCGGGCTTCAAAATCCGTGACGGATGGCCCATTGGATGCAAGGTAACGCTTCGCGATGAGCGAATGTATGAGTTCTTGGATCGACTGATTAACATTTCGATCCCGCGTATCCGCGACTTCCGCGGCATCAGCCCCAAGCAGTTTGACGGCCGTGGCAATTTTGCAATGGGCGTGACTGAGCAGATTATTTTTCCGGAAATTGACTACGACCAAATCGACAAGTTGCGTGGTATGGACATCACGATATCCACCACCGCAGCTAATGACGAGCAAGGTCGCGCGCTGCTTGCGGCGTTTAATTTCCCTTTTAGAACCTGAGGCAGCAAAGATATGGCCAAAAAATCCATGATTGCCCGCGAGGTAAAGCGCGCTAAGACCGTGGCGAAGTTTGCTAGCAAGCGTGCTCAGCTCAAGGAACTGATTGCCAATGTAAACGCATCGGACGATGAGCGGTGGGAAGCACAGATCGCGCTACAGAAGTTGCCGCGTAATGCCAGCCCCGTTCGGCAGCAGCGTCGGTGTCAGATCACCGGGCGTCCTCACGGCGTCTACAGAAAATTTGGTTTGTGTCGCAACAAGCTGCGTGAAGCGGCAATGCGAGGCGATGTACCGGGCCTGGTTAAGTCCAGCTGGTAACGGAGAACGATTGAATGAGCATGCAAGATCCCCTGAGCGATATGTTGACCCGTTTGCGTAATGCGCAAATGGCGGGCAAGCGAACTGTCGATATGCCCGGCTCTAAATTGAAGGTGTCGGTTGCCAAGGTGCTGGAGCAAGAGGGTTACATTGCTGGGCACCGCTATGACGTCAGCAGTGGAAAGCCGCGTTTGCAGATCGATTTGAAGTATTTCGATGGCAAACCGGTGATTGCCGAGATCGAACGCATCAGCAAGCCTTCTCTGCGTCGCTATTCAGGCAAAGATGACTTGCCGTCAGTGCGTGGTGGCTTAGGCGTTGCCATCGTGTCGACGTCCCGTGGCGTTATGACGGACCGCGCTGCGCGCGCTGCGGGTGTCGGGGGCGAAGTCCTCTGCACCGTATTCTGATCCGAAAACAGGAGCGTTAAGGAAATGTCTCGTGTAGCGAACAGCCCCGTGAACCTCCCCAAAGGGGTGGATGTCAAAGTAGAGGGCATGAATATCATGGTTAAGGGTGGCAAAGGCGCTCTTGATCTGACGTTGACCGACGGTATCGGTGTGAGCGTTGAAGATGATGTGGCGACAATCACTTTCGATGGTGATGCCAAGCGTGCAATGGCAGGAACAACCCGTTCGCTGTTGGCGAACATGGTCAAGGGTGTGTCCGAGGGCTGGGAGAAGCGCTTGGTATTGAATGGCGTCGGTTATCGCGCCAAGGCGTCTGGTAAGACGGTCAACCTGACCATCGGCCTGTCGCACCCTGTTGATTACACGTTGGCCGAGGGCTTGTCAGCCGACACGCCCACTCAGACTGAAATCGTTATCACTGGCATCGACAAGCAAGCGGTTGGTCAGGCGGCGGCTGAAATTCGAAGTTTCCGTCCTCCAGAGCCCTATAAAGGTAAAGGTATTCGTTACGCAGACGAGCACGTCAGACGTAAAGAAGCCAAGAAAAAGTAATCAGGTAAAACGATGAATACCAAGACGAAAGCGCGTTTGCGTCGCGCCAAAAAATCCAGAGTTCAGCTGCGCACAGCCGGGTCTGTGCGCCTGTCAGTGCACCGAACGCCCAGGCATATCTATGCCCAGGTGATATCCGGGGATAGCAAGACGGTGTTGGCTCAGGCGTCAACGCTCGACAAGGATTTGCGTGCTGGCGCAACGGGGAATGTCACGGCTGCGGCAGCAGTCGGCAAGTTGGTCGCAGAGCGCGCGAAGGCAGCAGGCGTGACCTCTGTGGCATTCGATCGATCAGGATTTCGATATCACGGGCGCGTAAAAGCGCTTGCTGAGGCCGCACGCGAAGGTGGGCTGGAGTTTTAAGTATGGCGATGAATGACAAAAAGCAGCAGGGCGACCAGCGTACCGAGGGCGATCTGCAGGAAAAGCTGGTTCAGGTGAATCGAGTTGCCAAAACCGTAAAAGGTGGCCGAATCATGAGCTTTACTGCGCTGACCGTGGTTGGCGACGGCAAGGGCCGGGTCGGATACGGCCGTGGCAAGGCGCGAGAAGTGCCGGTTGCCATTCAGAAAGCGATGGAAGCCGCGCGGCGCAATATGGTTCAGGTACAGCTCGTTAATGGCACCTTGCAGTATCCGATCAAGTCTGCCCATGGCGCCTCCAAGGTCTACATGCAGCCTGCCTCTGAAGGTACCGGTGTCATCGCCGGTGGTGCTATGCGTTCAGTGCTGGAACTGGCCGGTGTGCACAACGTTCTGGCCAAGTGTTATGGCTCTACCAACCCCGTGAATGTGGTTCGCGCCACTTTCAAAGGCCTCAGGGATATGAGTTCACCAGAGGACGTCGCTGCGCGCCGTGGCTTGAGCGTCGAAGAAATCCTCAGCTGAGTATTGGGGTTTAAACAATGAGCAAAGCAATGATTAAAGTGACACAGATCCGCAGTATTCATGGGCGCCTCAAGAAGCATCAGGCGTGTGTTGCAGGATTGGGTCTTCGTCGAATTGGCCACACCGTTGAGGTTGAAGACACGCCGTCTGTGCGCGGCATGATCAACAAGGTCAACTATTTGGTGCGTGTTGAGGGCGAGAGCAATGTCTGACGATATGCGTTTGAACAACCTGAAGCCTGCCCCCGGCGCCAAGCGTGATGCAAAGCGCGTGGGCCGCGGCATTGGTTCGGGCACTGGTAAAACAGCAGGCCGTGGCCACAAGGGACTGAAGTCTCGTTCTGGTGGTACGGTTAAAGCGGGCTTCGAGGGCGGCCAGATGCCGCTTCAGAAGCGGCTGCCCAAGTACGGTTTTACCTCGCGGATTGGCCGGACTACTGCAGAAGTTCGCTTGCATGAGTTGAATCGAGTGGATGGCGACGTCGTGGATTTGGACGCGCTTAAGGCCGCTGATTTGATCAAAGAAGATGTGAAGCGTGTTCGCGTTTTCCTGTCTGGCGACATCAGCCGCGCTGTGAATGTGCGCGGTCTGACGGTCACCAAAGGTGCTAAAGCCGCTATTGAAGCCGCCGGCGGGAGCGTCGAGGCGTAATCCATGGCTAACGGCATGCCATCCATGAGTTCAGCCGGCATGGGAGAGCTATTTGCTCGCCTGCGCTTCGTGCTGATCGCGCTCTTGATCTACCGGATCGGGACCCACATCCCTGTCCCCGGTATTGATCCTGAGCAACTTGCATCTTTGTTTGACCAGAATCAGGGCACGATTTTGGGATTGGCCAACGTGTTTTCGGGTGGTGCGCTGGAGCGCATGAGCATTTTGGCCTTGGGTATCCTGCCCTACATCTCTGCATCGATCATTATGCAGCTGATGACCGCGGTGACGCCGCAGCTGGAGCAGCTCAAGAAAGAGGGAGAGGCGGGTCGCCGTAAGATCTCCCAGTGGACGCGCTACCTGACTGTCGTCTTGGCACTGGTCCAAGGCACCGGTATGACCGTGGGGCTTGCCAATCAGGGGTTAACCTACGCTTCTGGTCTCAGCTTTTATGTCACCGCTGTGGCGTCGCTGGTAACTGGCGCGGTATTCATGATGTGGCTGGGCGAGCAAATCACCGAGCGGGGCGTGGGCAATGGCATATCCCTGCTGATCTTTGCAGGTATTGTCGCTGGGTTGCCAGCCGCGATTGGCCAATCTCTGGAGCAGGCGCGACAGGGCGAGATCAGCATTCTGATTTTGCTCGGCATTCTGGTCCTGGCCGCTGTCGTTATCTATCTGGTGGTGTTCATTGAGCGCGGGCAACGTCGCATCACGGTAAACTACGCCAAGCGCCAGCAGGGTCGCAGGATGATGCAGGCGCAGGCATCTCACCTGCCGCTTAAGGTCAATATGGCGGGCGTCATTCCCGCGATCTTCGCGAGCTCTATTTTGTTGTTTCCTGCCTCGGTGGCCCAGTGGTTCGGTAGCGGCGACAGCGCCGATTGGTTGCAGGACCTCGCCGTGGCGATTGGCCCGGGACAGCCCCTCAATATTCTGTTGTTCACTGGCTTTATCGTGTTTTTCTGCTTCTTTTATACGGCCTTGATGTTCAATCCTCAGGAAGTGGCCGACAACCTGAAGCGTTCCGGCGCATTTGTGCCCGGGATCCGGCCGGGACAGCAGACCGCCAATTACATCGATGGGGTTTTGACTCGACTGACAGTTTTTGGATCGGCGTATATCGCGTTGGTCTGTCTGTTACCGCAGTTTCTGGTGGTGATGTTCAACGTCCCCTTTTACCTCGGCGGTACCTCAATGTTGATCGTCGTGGTGGTCGTCATGGACTTTATGGCGCAGGTGCAGAGCCACCTGATGTCCCACCAGTACGAAGGTGTGATGAAAAAAGCCAACCTGGGGAGTTTGAGTCCTGCAGGTCGGGTGAGATAGGAATCAGGAGTTTCTGATGAAAGTGCGAGCTTCGGTCAAGAAAATGTGCCGTAACTGCAAGATAGTGCGACGCAACGGTGTGGTGCGAGTGATTTGCTCCTCGGACCCCAGACACAAGCAGCGTCAGGGGTGATCCTTGAAGCCTTGCGGACAAGCAATTAACATGCGCGCCCTTTTGCTGGGTGCGGCAACCGGGTGTGCCCAAAGGCGCGCCTCGAAAAAGGTGTGGAGATAAAAGATGGCGCGTATCGCCGGAGTCAATATTCCAGATCACAAGCATGCGGTGATTTCGCTCACCCATATTTTTGGCATTGGTCGAACCCAGGCCAAGCGGCTGTGTGAAGTCAGCAATATCCCCGAGACCACCAAGATTGGTGAGCTCTCCGAGGGCGAGTTGGATCAGCTCCGCTCTCTTGTTTCTGAGATGAATGTCGAGGGTGATCTGCGTCGTGAGGTATCAATGAATATCAAGCGGCTAATGGATTTGGGATGTAACCGCGGGCTGCGTCATAGAAAGGGTTTGCCTCTGCGCGGTCAGCGGACCAAAACCAATGCAAGAACCCGGAAAGGGCCGCGAAAGCCCATCCGTAAGTAAAGGGCTGTCATCCGGGAACCGGATGACCACTTTGGTGGAGCTACATCACTGTTTGTAGCGTCGATATTGAAGCGAGTAGATTTATGGCTAAAAACGCCAAGACAACCAAACGTAAAATTACCAAGCAGGTGGTTGATGGTGTGGCGCACGTTCATGCGTCGTTTAACAACACCATCATTACGATCACCGATCGGCAGGGCAATACGCTGAGCTGGGCCACCTCCGGCGGCTCTGGTTTCCGCGGCTCTAGAAAATCCACTCCGTTTGCTGCACAGGTGGCAGCAGAGCGCGCGGGTGAGGCGGCCAAGGAATATGGTTTACGTAACCTTGACGTCCAGGTGAAGGGCCCCGGGCCCGGCCGCGAGTCTGCGGTGCGTGCGCTCAACGGCTGTGGCTACAAGATTACTAACATCACTGATGTGACGCCGATTCCCCATAACGGTTGTCGCCCACCCAAGAAGCGTCGCGTTTAAGGCGCATAGAGAGGACTTAGCAAATGGCTCGATATATTGGACCGAAGTGCAAGCTCTCCCGCCGGGAGGGTACAGACCTGCAGTTGAAGAGTGGCGTCGCTGCCTTTGACAAAAAGTGCAAATCCGAGACGGCGCCGGGTCAGCACGGCGCGCGTCGCGGCCGTCTGTCGGATTATGGCGTGCAGCTGCGCGAGAAGCAGAAGGTGCGCCGTATTTATGGGGTGCTCGAGAAGCAATTCAGAAATTATTACAAAGAGGCTGCTCGTCTCAAGGGCGCTACTGGCGAGAATTTGCTCCAGCTGTTGGAAAGCCGTCTGGACAACGTGGTGTATCGCATGGGCTTTGGGTCGACGCGATCAGAGGCTCGTCAGTTGGTCTCCCATAAAGGGATCCTGGTGAACGGCAAAGTGGTCAATATTCCGTCGTATCAGGTGCAGCCCGGCGACGTGGTGTCAGTTCGCGAGAAGGCAAAAAAACAGCTCAGAGTGCAATCGGCATTGGCCATTGCCGAGCAGCGTGGGGAGCCCATCTGGATTGCGGTGGATGTCGACAAGCTTGAGGGAACCTTCAAGTCGCGCCCTGATCGACAAGATCTGTCCAGCGAAATTAACGAAAACCTGATTGTGGAGCTGTACTCGAAGTAATTGTGCTTCGAGCTCACTTGTTACCCAATCCCTGACTTAATCGAAGGTGCTTTATGCAAAGTTCGGTCACTGAATTTTTGACACCCCGCGTCATCAAGGTTGATGAGGCTTCTCCCACTCGCGCGACGGTCACCCTGGAACCGCTTGAGCGCGGTTTTGGTCATACCTTGGGCAATGCCCTGCGGCGGATTCTGCTGTCATCCATGCCGGGTTGTGCCATCACCGAAGTCGAGATCGACGGCGTAGAGCACGAGTATTCGGCCATAGAGGGTGTTCAGGAGGATGTCATCGAGATTCTTCTGAACCTCAAAGGCGTGGCACTGTCGCTATCTGGTAAGGATTCGGCGCAGTTGACCTTGTCAGCGCAAGGTCCCTGCACGGTAACTGCGGCTGATATCCAGGTAGATCACGACGTGGAAATTTCGAACCCCGATCACGTGATTTGCACTGTCACTGACAAGACCCATGTCGCTATTCGCTTGCTGGTCCAGCGCGGTCGCGGTTACTCGCCTGCCGATGCGCGAGAGAACCCCGAAGAAGAGACGCGTTCGATTGGCCGGTTGCCCCTGGATGCATCGTTCTCGCCGATCCGTAGAGTCAGCTACGTGGTGGATTCAGCGCGAGTTGAGCAGCGCACAGACCTCGATAAGCTGATTATTGATCTGGAAACCAACGGCACTTTGGATCCTGAGGAAGCGATTCGTCGCGCGGCAACGATTCTGCAGCAGCAGCTGGCGGTGTTTGTCGACCTCGAGGGCGAAGCGCAGGCGGCAGCGACAGAGGCAGCAGAGGAAGTCGATCCGATCCTGCTGCGACCGGTGGACGACTTGGAGCTGACCGTTCGCTCAGCTAACTGCCTTAAGGCGGAGAATATTTATTACATCGGCGACCTGGTGCAGCGCACCGAGGTTGAGCTGCTCAAGACCCCGAACCTGGGCAAGAAGTCACTCACCGAAATCAAGGATGTACTGGCTTCTCGCGGGCTGTCATTGGGTATGCGCCTAGAAGCCTGGCCACCGGCCAGTCTGAAGAACGACGAGCGTTTGCTCAGCGTCTGATAAGGAATAACGCTCGGTAAGACCGGGCATCATTTGGAAGGAATAGAGTCATGCGTCATCGCCATAGCGGACGACAACTGAATCGCAACAGCTCGCACCGGAAAGCCATGTTTCGCAACATGACGGTATCTCTGGTGGAGCACGAGCTGATCAAGACAACCCTGCCCAAGGCGAAAGAGCTCCGCAGCTATGCCGAGCCGCTCATCACCTTGGCCAAAAGCGACAGCGTCGCCAATCGGCGTCTGGCCTTTGACCGCACGCGCTCCAAGGCAGCGGTGGGTAAGCTGTTCGAAGAGTTGGGACCCCGCTATCAGGAGCGTCCAGGTGGGTACATTCGTATCCTTAAGTGTGGTTACCGTGCGGGCGACAAAGCACCCATGGCATTTGTTGAGCTGGTCGACAGGCCGGCGCAGGATGTCGAGGACGACGCGGTGATGGAAGATACCGCAGAGGACTAAACCGCCTCCTGTAAAAGCCCCCGCCGATTTGCTTCGCGGGGGTTTTTTTTGTCCCGAATTCAGGTGCCAGTGACGCCTGAGAAAAGCCTGTCAATCCATCCACCGGCTTTTGAGTCGTGGTGCTTTTGAAGATCGCGAGCGTGCCGGTTGGCCTCGACATAAGTTATTGAATTAAAAATGTTTTGCCGTGGTGAGTTTTGCCGCGATCGATTGTTGCAGTTTCATGACATCCTCGGTAGAGTCTTTCGCGCTTCTTGGGCGACCCCGCCCTTTATTACAACAAAACCCAGACACGACATGAGAGAACCACGACCTATGAAGCGATCACGCAACAAGTTGTATCAGTTCGTAGCTGCCGCCTGCCTGCCCATGAGTTTGACGGCACAAGCACAGCTGGAAGAAGTCATTGTGACGGCGCAGAAGCGCGCTGAGAGCCTGCAAGACGTTCCGATTTCGATCAGTACGGTGAGCGGTGAGAAGATTCAGGACAACACCATCCTGAACTTTGCCGCGCTGGCGGATTTCGTACCCAGCCTGCACATCGCAGATGCACCGGTGAACACCAACATCTATATGCGCGGTATCGGTTCCGGTAATAACCGTGGTTTTGAGCAGTCGGTGGGTATGTACCTCGACGGCGTGTACCTCGGCCGAGGCCGTCAGTACCGCTCTGCGCTGTTGGATATTGAGCGTATCGAGGTGCTCCGCGGACCGCAGGGCACGCTGTTCGGTAAGAACACGGTGGCGGGTGCCATCAACATCACCAGTGCTTCCCCCGTTATCGGCGAGGGAGCCTCGGGTGAGGTCAACGTCTCCATCGAAGAGAATGGTGGCAGCATCGCTGAGGGCTTCATTCAGGGTGGCGGCGAGACCTTTGCCGCGCGTGTTGCGCTACGCGGCCGGGAAACCGATGGCTACGTTTACAACGCCTTCCTCGAGCAGGATGAGGGCGCGCTTGAAGAGTTTGGTGGTCGCGTCACATTGCTGTGGGAACCCAGCGACACCTTCTCTGCGAACTTCAAGTACACCTACATGGAACGCGATCGTGACGGCGCCGCCAGTGCAACCTGGCGTTACCTGAGCCCAGCAGAGCGGAACGCGCAGGTGCCTAACCGCAGCGCTTTCGCTAATACAGCTTATGCGATCATGGATGTCTTCTTCCCCGATTTCCCTGGAATCGCGGGGCAGGAGTTCACCACCTACAAAGACAATAACTACGGTCGTAGCAAAGATGACGGCTTCGGCATTGGCCTCAAGCCCGAGAACAGTGAAGACGAGATTGAGAACTTGTCGTTGACGCTGACCTGGGAGCTGGGCGGCGGCACGCTGACCTCGGTCACCGGCTTTGCTACCTATGAGTACTTCGACGACGTGGATGTGGACTGGTTGCCACTCCAGTTTATCGACCGGTCTGACATCCACGACTTTGAGCAGTTCAGTCAGGAAATCCGCTGGGCTGCCGATATTGGTGATCGCTTTACTTACACCTTGGGTGGTTATATCGATCAGAATGAGCTGGATATGCAGAGCCAGGTCGTGATCGACACCAACTTCGACGGTCTGTTTCCGGCGTTCCTCGCGCTTGCGAATGGCCTGCCTCCGGAAGCCGCCGCGGTAATGCCCCAGAACCTGATCACGGCGCTGACTGCGGACAGCCCGCTGAACGGCATACCCGGCTTCGGTGTTTACACGCCTAACCAGGTAACGCGTAACCACGCCTTTAATCAGGAAACTGATTCCTGGGCATTGTTTGCACAAGGTACCTATGACCTCACCGATGCACTGCGTCTGACGGTCGGTGTGCGCTACACCGAGGAAGAAAAGGACGCCATCAGTGACCAGAAGCTGGGCGACAGCCTCTGTGGTATGACAGGCAACCTCGAAGGCGGCGTCATGGGCCAGTGTGCGGCTTATAACAACTGGCTCGCGGTGGTACAGGCAGACAGCTTTAACACCTATAACAAGTACTGGACCGGCAGCCGTAAAACCGATGATTTTTCACCCTCGGTGAATTTGCAGTGGGACGTCAGCGATAACACCATGCTCTACGTGACCTACTCAGAAGGTTTTAAGTCTGGCGGTTTCAGTGCAGCGGACGATGGCAACCCGGGCAATATCCCGGTCGGTGTGCCACCGATTCCGCCCGTGGTCGACAATGGTTTCCAGGCCAACAGCTTTGTCTCGCAAGTACCCAACGAGGACTTTGAGTTTGACGATGAGTCGGTAGAGTCTATTGAGATCGGCGGCAAGCACGAGTTCATGGATGGCCGTATGCGGCTGAACTGGGCCGCGTTTTACTCAGAGTATGACAACCTCCAGACCACTATCTTCAAGGGCGTCGGCTTCTCGGTGAAGAACGCTGCGTCATCTGAAGTCGAAGGTGTCGAGGTCGACTGGTTGTTCCAGATGACCGATGCCATCCGAGTCGGTGTTAACGCCGCTTACCTTGATGCCTCTTACGGTGACTTCAAGGACGGCCCTTGTACGGCGATTCAGCTGGACGCCGATGGCGCTTGTGGTACGCCAGCGGGTGCGACCGGTAACGATCTGACCGGCAATCGCACGCTGTATGCCTCCGAGTGGAGTGGTAACGCGTTCATCGATGTCCGTATCCCCATGGGTAACCTTGAGTGGTTCGGCGGTGTTGACGTGAACTACCGTAGCGAGTTCGACTCAGCGGGTGATGCTGACCCTTATGACGTGATTGATTCCTACACCAAGGTCAATGCGCGTATCGGTGTCAGCGCAGACAGATGGGAGATCATGGCTTACGGTCGTAACATCACCGACGAGGCGGCGTTGCAGCAGAGTTTTGATACCCCGGTACTGGCAGGTAGCCACACCTTCTACATGGATGAGGGTGCCGTATTTGGCGTTCGCGGAACGCTCAAGTTCTGAAAGCGCTTCTCGCGCACAACGCGAATATAAAAAAGCCCGGCAAATGCCGGGCTTTTTTTATGCCTGCTCGCGAACGATCTCGGTGCGCCGCCTACCGCAAATACTTGAGATTCTCGGCGGCTGATCGGGCGTTACGCTCCCGATGTTAATGGCTGGTCAGGCTGCCTTAGATCGCGACTTGGCGGTCGCCTTTTTGGTCGCAGATTTCGTCTGCGCAGGGAGTAGCGGCGCGAGAAAACGCCCGGTATGAGAGGCCTTGTTCGCTGCCACGTCTTCGGGTGTGCCGGTTGCGATGATTTGCCCGCCACCCGAACCGCCCTCGGGTCCGAGATCAATGAGCCAGTCAGCCGTTTTGATGACATCAAGATTGTGCTCGATGATCACTACCGTATTGCCACCGTCTCGCAGCCGGTGGAGCACTTCGAGTAGTTGGCGGATATCCTCAAAGTGTAGGCCTGTGGTGGGCTCATCAAGAATATAGAGTGTCTTTCCCGTGTCGCGCTTGGAGAGCTCTCGGGACAGCTTTACCCGCTGCGCTTCGCCTCCCGACAAGGTGGTCGCGGCCTGGCCAAGCCTGATGTACGAGAGCCCCACATCCATCAGGGTCTGGAGCTTGCGATGGATAGCAGGCACGGCCTCAAAGAAAGACAGCGCGTCCTCGACAGTCAGTTCGAGTACTTCATAGATGTTAAGACCCTTGAAGCGGATCTCGAGGGTCTCACGATTGTAGCGTTTGCCCTTGCAGACGTCGCAGGGCACATAGATATCGGGCAGGAAGTGCATCTCGACTTTCGTTACGCCGTCACCCTGACACGCCTCACAGCGACCGCCGCGCACGTTAAAGCTGAATCGCCCCGGCTTGTAGCCGCGTGATCTGGCTTCCTGTGTTCCCGCGAACAGCTCTCTTATCGGGGTGAAGATGCCGGTATAGGTGGCCGGATTTGATCGCGGTGTTCGGCCAATGGGGCTCTGGTCAATATCGATGCATTTGTCGAGTTTCTCGAGTCCGGTAATGCCCTCGTGGGTGGCCGCTTTTAAGGTGGTGGCGCCGTTCAGTGCGGTAGCGGCAAGGGGGTAGAGAGTCCCGTTGATAAGCGTGGACTTGCCGGAGCCCGACACCCCGGTAACGCAAGTGAGCAACCCGATGGGCAGATCCAACGACACATTTTGTAGGTTGTTACCGCAAGCGCCCATGATGGAGATCAGCTGCATCGGGTCGATCGGATGACGCCTC